>OCTX012011188.1_pt1 | contig 38231 bp, 35 predicted proteins | sample 1539691 | NCBI WGS metagenome assembly OCTX01 (sample SAMN02144231, study PRJEB22623) | gut metagenome | biome: sheep rumen | host: Ovis aries | place: New Zealand
TTATCTTCTTCCTCCGAAGGAACCGCCAGAAGAGCTTCCACCACCTACGGAGCCACCACCATGACTACCGCCACTGAAAGAACCACCGCGAGAACCACCGCCAAATGAACCGCCTCCGAACGAACCACTGCTTGAACCGCTACGTGAAGGAGCACTATATGAGCGAGATGGTGCAGATGAACTGCCACTACGCGGGGTGAAAGTGCTGTGTGGAGTGCTCTGAACGTTGGAGCGAGAACCTCCAAATCCGTAGCTGCTGTTATTTGAGCGTGGTGAAGTTACCGTAGAGCGAGTGCTACTTTCACGAGGAGCGGTATTATTATTGTAACCGAATGAGCGAGCGCCACCGTTGCCAAAGCTACCATTACCATTTCCTACGTTGTTCTGACGAATGCCAGAGTTTGAACGATTGAAGTTACCGCGGTTGAAGCCATCACGCATTCCGATTCTTTCATGACCAGGACGATGACCGAATTCACGTCCATGATACCAGCTACGTCCGCCATTCATTCTCCAACTATGTCCTCCGCGATACACGGTATAGAAGTGAGGTCTTCCAAAATAGAAGTAGTCGCGACGTGGATAGCGTGCATAGATGCCAAAGTGCCAATAACCTGCGCTCCAGTAAAGGGGACGATAGAAATATGTAGCGTCTAAGTACATACGATATTGCCAATCAAGCAAGATGTAGCTTAAATCAAGATTTCTCTGTTGCCAATATACGCCATAGAGATCTGCCTGACTATTGACGCTCATCAAATAATCGAGATTGATTTCATAAGCTGCCTCGTACTGTTGTTCCGTGAGATTCAGTTCATAAGCCATTTTATCCGTAAGGAATAGAGCTTGTTGACGAGCTTGCTCATAGCTCATTGCATTTGCCGATACTGCCATTACAAACATTGATGTTAAGGCTAAAATAAACTTCTTCATAATCTTACTGTATTAATTGGTTTCTAATGTTCACGGTGCAAAGATATAACAAGAAATACATCCGTAAAAAGGATTTTCCCTAAAACGAGAGGGGAAAATCCCTATATCAATTATTGGGGTGAGAAGTGGGGGTGAGAGGGGGAGAGAATTATATAGCAAAAAGACAATAAACAAAACAACCTCACGTTATATTTATATAAATAATGTGGAATGAACAAGTTCTTGACAATATTAATTTTGTCAATGGCTTCCCTTCATGCATACGGCCAATACTGGAACGACAATGACGAAGTGGGGAAATTAGAGCCATTCAAGGACATACAATATAACGTGGAGACACAAGGGTCTTTCTCTCATGGCAAGACTCCCTTGTGGTTGAATGCGAATAAATATGGTTTGAGTTCTTTGGAAGAAACAAACGGATATGTTCGCGGGAGCATCATTCGTCCCCTGCAAGCAGATAGCATTCGCAATTGGGGAATTGGATATGGAGTAGACGTTGCTGTTCCCGTGAACTATACGAGTCATTTCATCCTTCAACAAGCCTTCATCGAAGGTCGGTGGAAATATGGAGTGTTGTCTATCGGAAGCAAGGAATATCCGATGGAACTTAAAAACAATCAACTAAGTAGCGGTTCTCAAGCACTTGGCATCAATGCGCGTCCTGTTCCACAAGTACGATTGGCGTTGCCCGAATATTGGATTCCACCTTTCGGCAATGGATGGATACGATTCAAGGGACATATTTCGTATGGTTGGATGACTGACAATCATTGGCAACAGGATTTCACTAAGCGTAAGCATAAATACGTAGACAACACCCTCTATCATAGTAAGGCTGGTTACATCAAGATTGGAAACGAGGAGCGTTTTTATCCTCTCTCCTTTGAAGCGGGATTGGAGATGGCTTGCTTGTTTGGCGGAAATGCACATATATTCTATCCCGACGGAAGGGAAGCGGAAGTCAAGGGAAGTGCAAAACTAAAAGACTATTGGAAAGCATTCATTCCCGGAGGCGCAGAACCTCTTGAAGTGGGAACACCATACGAGAACTCGCAAGGCAATCAAGTGGGTAGTTGGGTTGCTCGTCTGAATTACGACGATGACGATTGGTGTTTTTCCGTTTACGTGGATAAATATTTCGAAGACCATTCTTCTATGTTTCAGTTAGATTATGACGGATATGGAACGGGCGAGGAATGGAACAAGAGAAAGAAGAATCGTTATCTGCTTTATTCATTCAAAGATTGGATGGTAGGTGCAGAACTGAACTTCAAGTACAATAGGTGGATTAAGGAATTGGTATTCGAGTATATCTATTCCAAATACCAAAGTGGTCCCGTCTATCACGATCATTCGAAGAACGTGACTAACCACGTTGGCGGTAACGATGATTTTTACAATCATTACATCTATTCTGGTTGGCAACATTGGGGACAAGTAATAGGCAATCCTTTGTACCTGTCGCCTATTTACAACGAAATCGAAGCGATTTACGTGTACAACAATCGTTTCATGGGATTTCATTTAGGCGTTTCTGGGTATCCTACCGACCGACTTCAATATCGGGCATTGGTAACTTGGCAAGACGGATTGGGTACGTATGCAGAACCTTATACGAAACGGAAATACAATACGAGTTTCTTGATTGAATCCAACTATCAATTCAACCATGGTTGGAATGCGAAACTGGGATATGCAATGGACTTCGGAAAAATCCGCGGGAATAACTATGGCTTTCAACTGACGGTCTCAAAAAGTGGAATCTTAAAATTCAAATGAAATGAAACGAGGTATCTTATACACCATCATATCCTGCCTGACACTATGTTGGCTCTACTCAATGACTTCGTGTGAGATTGAATCTCACGCAAAGGGCAATATCGATGGGAATTGGCATCTCGAAAAGGTTGACACTATAGACACAGGCGGGACGAAGGACGTGAGTGAGAGTCTTATATTTTGGGGAATCCAAGCCAATTTCGTACAATTGCGAAGCTATTACGAATATGAGCATATTTTCATTCTGCGTTTTAAAATGAATGAGAAAACGCTGTTTCTTTATGAACCTCGTTTCAACGACCGAGATAACCATGACCCAGAAGTGGAGGATGTGAGTTACTTGTATCAATTTGGTATCTGTGAATTGAACGAGACGTTTCAGATAGAAAAACTATCTGCCAGTAAGATGATACTGAAATCTGATAAGCTTCGCTTACATTTCGAGAAATTCTAAATGACTTTAACCTATGGAACAACCAAGAATCATACAACTACCTAAGATAGTTGACCTTCGTGGAAATCTCTCTGTCATTGAGGAATTGCGGGAAGTGCCTTTCAAGATTGAAAGAACATATTGGATTTACGACGTTCCTGGAGGTGAGACACGTGGAGGACATGCTTATAAACGCAATGAGGAATTGATAGTAGCACTCTCTGGTAGTTTTGACGTATTGCTCGACGATGGTAAGGAGGAAAAGACATTCTCGCTCAACCGTTCTTATTATGGCCTTTACGTTCCACGCGGATGGTGGCGATGGATGAATAACTTTTCCACGAATTCAGTAGCACTCGTATTGGCCTCCATCAAATACGACCCCGACGATTACATTTACGACTACGAGGAATTTAAACGCAAGAGAGAAAAGGAGGAACAACATGACGAAGGATAAGCGACCGACAGTTTATGATTGCGAATACATAGAACTTCCGAAAGTGGTCATTCGCGAAGGAAACATCACGGCGCTCAATGGCGGTGTGGATTTACCCTTCGAAATCAAGCGTGTATTCTACACATACGATATTCCTGGCGGTGTAACGCGTGGTGGTCATGCCCACTTGCAATGTCATGAGTTTTTAGTAGCAGCCAGCGGTAGTTTTGAAGTTGTGTTAGACGATGGAGTCAACAAGCGAATCGTCACACTCAATCGTCCTTATTACGGTTTACACATCCTCCCAGGCATCTGGAGTGCCGAACAAGAATTCTCATCTGGTTCCATCTGTTTAGCCATGACATCCGACACCTACGACGATTCCGATTACATCCGCGATTACGCCGCTTTTCTGAAAACGAGAAAAGAGTAATTATCCTAAAGTTCTATTTCAAATAATTCTTAGAACTTCTTTCCAAATACGATGTTGATAAATGTCTTGACCAAAATCTTAAAGTCAAACCACCAAGAGCGATGCTCTAAATAATAAAGGTCAAGATCTAAACGACGCAACATCTTTTCCATCGTATCCGTATAACCATTATAAAGGGTGGCATAAGAAGTTACGCCTGGACGGATTTGGTATAGATAACGATAACGAGGATCGTGTTGCATGATTTGATTGATATAATATTCGCGCTCAGGACGAGGACCTATAAAAGCCATATCCCCTTTAACTACATTCCATAATTGTGGTAATTCATCCAAATGATGCAAGCGCAAGAATCTACCCACCTTTGTCATACGAGTATCTTTCTCGTGTTGATACAATGCAGGTCCGTCTTTCTCAGCATCGAGTTGCATACTCCTAAACTTATAAATATAGAAAGGACGACCAAACCGACCGATACGCTCTTGCTTAAAGATTGCAGGACCGCCATCTTCACGCTTGACAGCAATATAACAAACAAGAAACAAAGGGGAGAAAATGACCAAACACACAAGAGCGACTACAAAATCCAATATCCTTTTCATATTACGCTCAAGTTCATTCATCCCGTCTGAAATGTATCTTGGATTATGTATGTCGTCGTTTAACTTGTAGTTGACCATGATAGATTGTATCATCGTAGATTATATTTTTTATATTATAAACGGAGTTCCTCAACATTTATTATAAAAAAATTAAAAAACATTGGCATAAAAAAATCACATCCCTTAAAGAATGTGATATTATCGTTTGATAATCAACGACTCAAGTATTTTTATTGGGTATTTCATGTAAACCATCGGAACACATGTCTTTATCCCTAATTTCTTGCAAGCCTTGATAACCTCATTCGTTCCTTTGGTTCTATTTTTCACACTTCTCGTACTTGCACCGCCCACTCGCATACACACAAAATCCAAGTGAACGTATTTCATCTTCACCTTGTATTTCCAACACAATCGAGCAATCATTTCGAAATCAGCGGAAATAGTATACGTGTCGTCATAAAGTCCGTATTGGTCAAACAATTTCCTACGGGCATAAAAAGAAGGATGAGGAGGAACAAAGCCAAATTTCACCATATATGGCCGGAAGATTCTACCCGAATAATAGCGAACGCACTTTTGTTCATTGTCTTCTTTAATGAAATGAACGTCGCCATATATAGCATCTACGTCATCGGTAAACTGTTCCATCATTTTCTCAATGACATCATCAGAAGTGAAAAAGTCATCTGAATTCAGTATGCCAATCACGTCTCCAGTTGCCATACGTATGCCTTTATTCATCGCATCGTATATTCCCTTGTCCTTTTCTGAAATCCAATGCAAACGACCTTCAAAAGCACTCTCATACTTTTTGATAATCTCAACGGAATTGTCGTTGGACATTCCGTCAATAATCCAATATTCAATATCGCGATACGTTTGTCGCAATACTGATTCTATTGCATCTGCAAGGGTTTTAGAACTATTATAAGCAACTGTAATAACAGTGACCTTCATCTTCACATCATCGTTTTTAGGACGCAAAGTTAATCAAAAAAATGGAAGATTGGAAATATTTGTTATAAATATAACTTGATAAACCTTTTCTACTCTACTTCAATTGCGCCACTCCGCGTTGTGTAGGCTTCACGGGTTTAATCGTTCCATCCGCATTAAATTCCATTTTGTCAATGCATACTTCGCGGTGAATGCCAGGAGCTTTATCCCTTTCTATATAATTCTTATTGATACGATGATAAACAATATACCATTCATCTCTACCAGGAATCTGCAACACGCTATTATGTGCAGGTCCATAAATTTCCTGTGCTGGGTCTTGGATAAGAACTACTGGTTGTTCAGCCACTTGAATAGGACCTAAAGGAGAATCACTTGTTCCGTATGCTACGTGATAATTAGGAGAACCCGTATCGTCTACACTCCACATAAAATAATAAACGCCATTTCTCTTAAATACATACGTACCCTCCCGATAAGCATAATCTTGTAATGTTCCACCACGTGGAGTCATACTGACAACCGTTTCCTCCTTGATAGACAACATATCGTCATTCAATTCGGCACCAGCCATATATCCATTTCCCCAATAAAGATAACTTTTACCAGTATCAGGATCAGTAAATACGTCAACGTCTATCTGCTGACCACCCCTTTCTCCTTTGGGTCGCTTGTCAACGATGGGTTTTCCATAATCAACGAATGGTCCCGTAGGACTATCAGCTACGGCAACACCGATAGCCTTACCATGTCCTGTCTCACCACTATAATAATAATAGTATTTATATTGACCGTTCACCAATTTCTCCTCGATGCATGGAGCCCAAGCATTTCCGCTCGCCCATTTAGTATCGCGCGGTAAATTGAGGATAATACCCTCATATTTCCACATTGTCAAGTCGGCAGAAGAGAAGCAAGTAAAATACCAACCACCCCACCCTGGTGTTCCATCGGTGGTAGAATAGATGTAATAACGCCCTGTTTGATGGGAGTACATCACTTCGGGGTCTGCGTGAAAACTCATCAAGATGGGATTTCCACTATATCGTTGCGCATTTGCACCAAGCGATAAGGTCAAAAAAAAGGCAATTAATAATTGTTTCATGGTCATATCTGATTGATTGTTATCTCATTTATCCTTCCCTGAGAAAGTCGAGCGCTTCCTTGATTTCCTCTTCCGTTGCCGTTTGGTTGATTCTCACGTCACCAATACCACCCAACAACGTAAAGTTGATAATTCCCGACATGTTCTTCTTATCATGCAACATCAAGTCGATGAGTTCATCATAATCATCACAAGTAATATTCAACGTGCCATAATTCTCCTTGATAAACGCAACGGTTTGTCGCATCTTATCAACAGGGAATTGTGTCTTGATAGTACTGAGATATAGTTCGCATATCATTCCGTAAGCCACTGCATAACCATGCAAGATAGGATTGCGTTTCAATGACCACGATTCGAATGCATGTCCAAACGTATGCCCGAAGTTTAATGCCCTGCGAAGTCCCTTTTCTCTTGGGTCTACAATAACGTAATGTTCCTTCACGTGTATAGATTCAACCACCATCCTTTGCAATACATCCAAATGCTTATTGGGTAATTCCGCCAAAGGGAAGTTTACGATTTTTGACCACAATGCATCATTACTGATTAAGCCATGTTTCAACATCTCCGAATATCCCGAACGAATGTTTTCTACATCGAGTGTCTTCAAGAACTTAGTACAGAGTATCACATAGTTTGCATCATTAAACGCACCAATTTCATTCTTCAAGCCATTGAAATTGATACCCGTCTTGCCTCCTACCGATGCATCAACCATTGCCAGCAAAGTTGTTGGAATATTGATGAAATCCATGCCACGCTTAAAGGTTGAGGCAACAAAACCACCTAAGTCGGTTACCATTCCCCCACCGAGGTTTATCAAGCACGAATGACGTGTTCCTCCACCATCACTCATTGCTTTCCAAACTTGAGTGACAGTCTCCAAGTTCTTATGTGTATCCGTAGTTCCAATAACAATTAATTCTGCATTTCTCAAAGAGAGAAAACGTTTAATGAGTGTCCAGCAAGTTTTTTCGGTTGTCTCGTCTACCAATACGAAAATCTTGTCATGTTCACATTCGGAAATGGCAATTGCTATATCCTTCTGTAAATTCTCTGAAATGACAATCCTTTGTTCCATATACCTATTTATATTAATTATTGCGTGCAAAGGTAAACATTTTTTCCAAAATGTGCAAACATGAGAGGAAAATGCCGTTAAAAATCGATTGTTTCAAGAAATTAATCAACATTTGTTGGATATTTCATTTTTTTTATTGAACTTTGCCGAGTAATATAAACCTATCGAATAATCATGAAAAAGATAACCGTATTCTTCATTATCGGATTGTTTTCCGTGAATATGCACGGAAGGGTAGTTCCCGACTATCCTTCTAAATGGAAGAATGAAATACAATATATCTATGATAGCATCTTTCCATCAATACCATCTACAGAACTTCCTCCATGCGAATTCAAAAGAAGGCAATGGATTCCATTACAAACCCGTGCTTCTATAGATGTATACAACGAGGAAGATTTGGCAAGGGCGATTGCAAACAATCAATCCATAACTATCAACCTAAAATCTGACATTTTCCTATCGGGCAATTCAACATCTTCGCGCAATAATACGGGAAGCATACAAGCATTACTCAACATCGATAAACGTAAGAACATCATCATCAACGGTGAAGGTCATAGGATTTTTGAATATGGCAAACCTTTTCAAAAAACAAGACTTCAAAGAAACAAATATCTCGTTCCATATACAAAGGAAGTAAAAGGAGACGAAGCATTCACAACAAATAGTGGGAAAATCCTTCAACTCGCACGAAGCAAAACCTATCGAGCAAGAGGATGGAACACTACGCTTTCCTCACAAGGCATTTACGGTCTTGTTCTTCCCAAAGAACTTCAGCATATTCGTATTACAAAAAACGACCAAGTTTTCATTAGCTTCCGAGTTTCATTCATAAGACAAACTTATCGAGTACATTCTTGTTCCAATGGAACAATCTACTTTACCATTGACAAAAAGGATTCTTACACCAATAGCAAATATATGCGAGACCTTTCTCCTCAAACAGATTTCTATCTAACGAATTTCGAGGAGAACAACGATGGCGTTATCATTAAAGACGGCTATCTTTCGTATCCTTCTCAATACGGAACCATTAGCCAATGCGAATCGAATTACATTTTCCACATAAAAGGTGACAGTAAAGTGGAAATCAATGGATTGACCATTATCGGAGGAACGGAATACGGAATCATGAATGCGGCTTCTTTGCGCATACATCATAGCAAGATGATGAATCCCATCTTTGGCGGCATTTACAATACAGGTTTATTGTTTGCCGACCATAATCGTTTTGAAGAAATCAAGACTTCTGCCACAAGAACCGAACATTATCCCTACCTCATCAAGAATCATGACCCGTACATGGAAGTGGTAGATAATGTCTTCACCAACATCGGACATTATAGTGGCAACACTCATGCCGTTTGGAGTGATGCTACGGCTTATATCGCACATAATGAATTCATCAACACCAATTATAGTGCTATCAGGATTGGAAAATTGAATTGCAAGGAAAAAGAATATCTTCCTAACAATCTGGTGGAATACAATTACTTTCACCATACTGATGAATGGATGAACGAAAGGAAGCAATTAGGACTTCAAGATTCTGGAGACATCTATATCATCCCTAACAACGGAAGGGCAACCATTAGATACAACACCATCATCAATTGTGGAGGATTGGGGAAAAACAACGCTATTTACGGAGACGATGGTGCTTACAACATGGACATTTATTGCAACATTATTCTCGATACCGAAAATTATTATGATATTGATTGTAGGGATGGAAGTAAAAAAGGAGAGACAAGATGGAGCATTCCCAAAGATTGTCGATTAAGTACTAACAATTTTATAGCCTACAACGTTTGCAATGGTTATCTTAGAATGCAAGAAAACGAAAACGATGGAGTTAGGAAAACTGGATGTTCATACGTCAACAATTTCGTTATTGGTAGGGGAAACGTCAACAGAAATAAAATAGAAAACTTGGTAAATCTGAAGAAGACAAAAGAAAGAAACAAAGCTATTATTCAAGTGGGGAATCCTTCTGTCATATTCTCCCATTTACATAAACGCACTTTCTGAAGTTCGCTTAGGATATATACAACTATCAAAAACGCGATATTTGAAAAAACATGAGAATTTTAAGAATATTTTTCATGAAGTCAATATAAGTATCAAGAATATTTGTTATTTTTGCATTCTCAAATAGAAATAAGTATGAAGAAGTACATTAACGGATTCCTAAATTTCCTCGATCACTATAAGTATTTAATCGTTATCGTTGTCGGAGTTTCCATCATCAGCTTCCTTGACGAGAATAGTTTCATGCGTATTTTCCAATATAAGATGGAGATAAGCGACTTGAAATCGGAAATCAAGAAGTATAACGACACCAACGAGAACGACATTCGTCAACTCAGGGAATTGAAACGAAATCCAAAGGCCATTCAGAAGATTGCCCGCGAGCGTTATTTCATGAAAGCCGACGACGAGGACATCTTCGTGTTGAGTGACGATATCAATCCCAAGCCTGTCAAGAAATGAAAGAGTTAACCAAAACCCAAACTATCATTTTCTTGTTGGGAGGAGTGCTGATGGTTATCGGCATCGGATGCTTCGTGTTTCTATGGCAACAAAAAATCGTGTGTTGGATTTTCCTCTTCGGAGCCATATTGTTCTCGTTTATGCAATTGATGCAAACCTATGACGGACCCAGTTTTGTCATACGTCGTCTGAAGCGAATACAAAACTTAGCCAACATCTTTTTCATCCTTGCGGGCATCTTGATGTGCGACACCGCATACAATTTCCTTCTTCCCCTTTTCCAATACGGAGGCGAGGGCGGATATTACCAATACATCAACTACGTTTACAACAAATGGGTGGTGCTTTTGCTCATTGCAGCCGTCTTAGAAGTATACACTACACACCGCATTGCATCTGAATTAAAGAAATAGTTACACGGGCAAAATCCTTTATTATTGAGTGAAAAAATACTAAAAGACGACCTATTTCAATTAAATAGCATAAATATTTTTCATTACCTCAATAATAGATAGTAACTTTGGCATTCAGATTCGATTAAAGAATATGAATTATTTATGAATAAGCTCTTTTACGCATTCTTGTCTATACTGGCATTTACATCTTGCATGGGTACTTATAACATCCAAGGAACTTCTAATTTATCGGGCTTGGATGGAAGCAGACTCTATTTGAAAGTATTAAAAAACAACGAATTCAAGAACGTTGACTCATGCGAGGTCGTTCACGGACAATTTCATTTCTCTGGAACCATTGACTCCATTCGGATGGCAAATATCTTCATGGATAATGAAAGTCTCCTTCCGTTGGTCTTGGAAAAGGGAGATATTACCGTAAAGTTAGACTTGGCGCAACAGAATGTTACGGGTACGCCGATGAATGATGTGTTGTTCAAGTTTTTCAACCAATACAACCAACTGAAAGCAAGACAAGCAGAACTTATTCATAAGCACGACCAAGCTATCATGGATGGTGAGGACATGAATGTGGTAAATGTTAAGTTGAATCAAGAAGCCAACGAAATCTCCGTAGAAGAAGATCATCTCGTTACAACATTTGTTACAGAGAATTTCGATAATGTTTTGGGACCGGGCGTGTTTTTCTTGATAACGGCGGGAAATCGCTTTCCAGAACTTACACCTTGGATTGAGGACATCATGAGCAAAGCTACGGATAAGTTCAAGAATGACCCTTACGTCAAGGAATACTATCAAAAGGCGCAGGAAAACCAAGCTATCATGAACGGAATGAAAGACGCGCCAGAAACGCAACAAGCTCAACCAGTTCCACAACTGAATCCCGCTCCAACGCCTAACGAGTTGGCTGCTCCCGCAAACAAGAAATAAGTTATCATCATCTCATGGAAACACTCATCAAAGGCGGCACAATCATCAACGAGGGTAATTCTTTTGAAGGTTACCTTGTCGTAAAAGACGACCGTCTTGACATCATCCATGAAGGTAATGACTATCCCCAAGGAAACTACGACGAAGTGATTGATGCCTCTGGGTGTTTTATTTTCCCTGGAATCATCGATTGCCACGTGCATTTCCGTGAACCAGGATTGACGGAAAAGGCTGATATTGAGCACGAAAGTAGGGCTGCCGCTTATGGTGGAATCACTTCGTATTTCGATATGCCGAATACAGTTCCGCAAACGATATGTTTAGAGGCGCTAAACGATAAGTTTACGAGGGCTAAACATAGTAGTTACGTCAACTATAGTTTCTTTTTCGGAGCGACTAACGATAATATAGCCGATTTCCAACATCTCGACCGTCATCGCATCCCTGGCATTAAGTTGTTTATGGGGGCAAGTACGGGAAACATGAAGGTGGACGAAATCAGCGCATTGATGAATATTTTCCAGACTGCACACGCTCTTCAGCTGCCCTTGATGGTGCATTGCGAAGACAATGAAATCATCAATCGAAACATGAAAGAGGCCGTTGAGAAATACGGAGAAGACCCGATGGTGCAACTACATCCACAGATTCGTTCAGAGGAAGCATGTGTTGCATCTTCCTCTTTAGCCGTTGGATTGGCACAGATGTTCGATACGCAACTACATGTTGCTCACGTGTCTACGGAAGCAGAGTTGGGATTGTTCGGAAGACTCGCCAACATCACCGCAGAAGCCGTGATTGCCCATTTGTTTTTCTCCGACGACGACTATTCATCAAAAGGCGCATTGATAAAATGCAATCCCGCCATCAAGACGGATAAAGACAGAGACGCATTGAGAAAAGCCCTCAACACGGGGATTATCTCTACGGTAGGAACCGACCATGCACCGCATTTGCTAACACAAAAGCAAGGCGGTTGCAAGAAAGCCGCGTCGGGAATGCCGATGATACAATTCTCCCTACCTGTTATGTTGGAATTGGTAGACGAAAACATCCTGCCCATAGAACGTATTCCAACGCTCATGGCACACAATCCCGCTCGAATCTTCAACGTCAACGAACGTGGTTATCTACGAGAGGGATACAAGGCAGACATTACCATTGTACGACCGCATTGTCCGTGGACGGTGACGGAAGACATCATACAAAGCAAATGCAAATGGAGTCCGTTGATGGGACACACCTTCAATTGGCGCGTAGAACGAACCATCTGCAACGGTACGACCGTCTATCACCAAGGTATGTTCAACGAGCATTATCGCGGTGAGGAAATCAACTTCAGATGAAGTTAACATATCAAATAAGCGACGTTGTCCCGTACATCAACTGGGCGTATTTCTATCATGCTTGGGGACTTTCGGGAAAACCAGAGCATGAGAAGCTAAAGCTCAGAAACGAGGCAGAATCCCTGCTGAAAGAGATGGAAGGGCAGCATCATACGTTCGCACTCTTTGACATATTGGAAGCCAATAGCGATGGCGATGATATCATCATGGGCGACGTTCGCATTCCTATGCTAAGGCAACAACAACCGCAACGGGATGGGACATGTCTTTGTTTGGCTGACTTCGTACGTCCCCTGTCGTCAGGTATTAAAGACCGAGTTGGGGCGTTTGCGACTACTGTTGACGGAAGCATGGAACACGAACACAAGGGCGACCATTACATGCAAATGATGACGCAAACAATTGCCGATAGATTGGCAGAAGCAACGGCGGAAAAGATGCACGAGGAAGTGCGAAAGATATATTGGGGCTATTCGCCCGATGAACATCTGACAATGGAGCAAATACACATGGAAAAGTTTCAGGGTATTCGTCCAGCCGTGGGTTATCCTTCCTTGCCAGATACAAGTGTCAACTTCATCCTATCAGACATGATTGGGATGAAGCAAATTGGCATTTCATTGACCGAGAGCGGTATGATGCGCCCACATGCCAGCGTTTCGGGATTGATGTTGGCTCATCCTAAGGCTCGATACTTCGACTTGGGAACCATTGGAGAAGACCAATTACGTGATTATGCCATGCGACGTGGCTTACCTATAGAATTAATGAGAAAATATATAAAATGATTGCAAGAGTATCTATACTGATTATATTGATGATAGTGTTTTCCTATTGGTATCTGGAAAAACGCTATCTCAAGAAACGTTTCAAGAACAGTAAGGTGAAACGTTGTTTGTGGTGGGCACCGGGAATCTTCATGATGCTATACACCATCTATCTTTCTTTCACGAAGAATTTCCTTCCCGATGACATTAGCATTGTCAACCGCTATTTATTCCTTTTGGGAATTTTCGTGATTCCCATTGCTATCTACGCCATTTGTTCGGCTTTCGGAAAGGCGTGGTGTATCATTCGCAAAACGAAAAAGAATTGGGGGAACCTAATAGGATTCTTCCTCGCCTTGTATTCCATGTACGTGGTTATCTATGGTTCTACCATCGGCATTCGTAAACTTGAAATCAACCGAATAGAATTGGCATTCAAGGATTTACCTGACGCATTCGACGGGTATCGCATCGCGGTATTCGCAGATGCTCACGTTGGAACTTTCACGGGTTCTTGGAAGAATATATTAGATCGTGACATCGATTCCATCAACGCTCAAAAGGCAGACGCTATCATGTTCTTGGGCGACATTCAGAATATCAAGCCTTCAGAACTATATCCCGTACAAGACATTCTGATGAAATTGAAAGCCAAAGACGGCGTGTTCTCCGTTTTGGGCAATCACGACTATAACGACTATACCAATGAAGACCCAGCCATTGAGGCTGCCAATGAGCGTGAAGTAATCAGCAGAGAGATTCAATTCGGATGGAACGTATTACGGAACGAGCATTTTACCATTCGCAGAGGCAACCAATCCATCGTGTTTGCTGGTGAAGAGAGTGCCTGTTTGAAGAAATCAGAGCCCAAGAGAGATATTGAGAAAACGCTCGAAGGCGTCAGCGATGATGCATTTGTTGTGTTGATGCAACATGCCCCTCTCGTTTGGCGAGATGATATTTTGCCAAAATCCAACGCACAACTGACCTTATCAGGACATACACATGGTGGACAAATCAGTTTGTTTGGCTTCCGTCCGATAAGTCTGACTACCAAGGAATATTTAGGATTATACAAGGAAGGCGACAGGATGCTCTTTGTCACCGCTGGAATTGGTGGTGTCGTTCCCTTACGATTTGGCATTTCACCTGAAATCGCCGTCATTACGCTTCGTAAGGCAAAATAAAAGAAGAGGAAATGAAATACCTATATAGAATATACCAATTGTTCATCGCATTGCCTTTAGGCTTGATAGCGACCATCATTACAGCTGTTACGGTTGTATTGGGTTGTACTTTAGGCAATGGTCATTTCTGGGGTTACTATCCTGGAAGATGGTGGGGTCGGTTTATTATCCGCATCTTATTGTTGCCCGTCAAGGTGGAAGGCAGAGAACATCTCGACCCACGTCAATCATACGTTTTCGTGAGCAATCATCAAGGTGCATTCGACATATTCTTGATTTATGGATTCCTGAACCGTAATTTCAAGTGGATGATGAAACGTCAAATCAGAAAGATTCCATTGGTAGGTGTTGCCTGTCAAGCATCTCACCAAATATTTGTAGACAAACGAGGTCCCAGTAAGATTCGTCAAACCTACGACAAGGCTCATGAGATTCTGAAAGAAGGAATGTCGTTGGTGGTCTTTCCTGAAGGTTCACGCTCTTTTACGGGTCACATGGCTCGATTTAAGCGAGGAGCGTTCACCTTGGCAGACGACTTGCAACTTCCCGTTGCACCACTTACCATCAACGGTTCGTTTAACGTGATGCCTCGCATGCGTGATTGCCATTTCGTAGATTGGCACCCATTAACGCTGACGATTCATAAACCCATCGCACCTATCGGAAAAGGGACAGATAACATTACTCATGCCGAAGAGGAAAGTTATCGAATCATCATGGATGGTTTGGTTCCCGAATACCAAGGTTATGTGGAAAATCCCGATCAATAAAAAACTTAAAAATACAAGATATGATACGCAAGAGATCTTCTAAACACACAAACGCTTTTCTCATGGTAGTATTGGTAGCGTTTATCGCCACCATCCTCGGTTCATGTAAGCAGAACAAGGAAAATGCGCAAACCAAGGAGTTAACTACCTACGAGGTATTCGACAGTCTTTCTAACATGTTGCCAAAGGGTTCTATCGTCGTGGCACGTTTTCCCGATGAGGAGCGCCATTGTATGTATTACCTCAACAGCGGAATTCTCTATTATTTCGACGGTAAGCAAAAGAACTTGGAAGAGGTAATGATTAGCGGCGTTGACAATGGTAGTGTAGAAAGTGCGCTTCTCGACAAGGAAGAGAAATTCATCTCCATTGAAGTAAACTTCGGTAAGGTGAACAAGCTTTATCGTCTGAACACGATGAATCGCAACATCGTAGACATGGACCAAACTGTTGCAAGTTCTCGCAAGGATAGCGATGAACCTGAAAAGGAAAAGAAAGCTTCCAAGCCTCGCAAGGAAGAAAAGAAAGAGGAAGTAGAACAAGAGCCTCAGAAACAAAAGGAACCAGAACATGAACACGTCTTACAAGACGTCATGATGGAAGAATAACATAGGAGTAAAATCATGAATCAAAGCGACTGTATTGTCATCATCCCCACCTACAACGAAATAGAGAACATCGAGAAAATCATTCGCGCCGTGTTCTCTTTGCAGAAGTGCTTCCATATCCTCATCATCGATGATGGAAGTCCTGACGGAACGGCACAGGTCGTTCATCGTTTGATGAAAGACGAGTTTTCAGACCGCTTGTTTATCATTGAACGTTCGGGGAAGTTAGGACTTGGAACGGCTTATATTACTGGCTTCAAATGGGCTTTGGAACGTGATTATGAATACATCTTCGAGATGGATGCAGACTTCAGTCATGATCCAAACGACCTGCCTCGCCTTTATGAAGCTTGCCACGACGAGGGCTATGATTTATCTATCGGTTCGCGATACGTGTCAGGTGTCAATGTTGTCAACTGGCCGATGGGACGAGTACTCATGAGTTATTTCGCCTCTAAATACGTTCGATTTGTCATGGGCTTCAAGGTGAACGACACCACGGCAGGCTTCAAGTGTTACAAACGACGTGTCTTGTCCACCATCGAACTTGATAAGATTCGTTTCAAGGGTTATGGATTCCAAATCGAGATGAAATTCACCGCTTATAAGATAGGTTTCAAAATCAAGGAAGTACCTGTCATCTTCGTCAACCGCAAGGAAGGCACAAGCAAGATGAGCGGTGGTATCTTCGGCGAAGCTTTCTTCGGCGTTTTACGTATGCGCTGGGATGGTTGGTTCCGTAAATACCCATCTTTACCAAACGAATAGATGATGGGCAATACATTGTCCATTGTTGAACATGGAGATTAAGAACATTCAGGAAAAATACAGCACGTTGCCTCAATGTGCTGCTCTTGCTAAATTGCTGGAAGATAAATCCACAAAATCCATCTTCCTGCAAGGGTTATTTGCATCTGCCGCCCCACTTTTCTTTGCTGCGATGGCAAAGAAAACAAGACATACATTCCTATTTATATTACCAGATGCCGACACAGCAGGTTATTTTTACCATGACTTAGTGCAAATCTTAGGGCGAGACGATGTTTTCTTCTTCCCGTCTTCATATAGAAGGGCTATCAAATATGGTCAGCGAGATACTGCCAACGAAATCCTTCGCACCGAAGTGCTTGCGAGGTTAAATGAAGAATGTAGGTTAAATGAAGAATGTAGAATGAAGAATGAAGAATCTTTTGATGGAGATTGTGAAGCGCAAGCCGATTCTTCATTCTTCATTCTTCATTCTTCATTTATAATATCCTATCCCGAAGCAGTAGCTGAGTTGGTGGTGAACAAAAAGAACTTAGACGAGCGAATCATCAAACTATCTGTTGGAGATACTATAGACATTGTGTCCATTACTCACACATTACGAGAGTATGGTTTTCAGGAAACAGATTATGTGTACGAACCAGGACAGTTTGCCGTTCGTGGAAGTATTCTCGACGTTTTCTCTTTTTCTTGTGAATATCCTTTTCGCATTGACTTCTTCGGCGATGAAATCGATACCATCCGCACATTTGAGGTTCAAGACCAATTATCGAAGGATAGGAAAACCAACATTGATATCGTTCCTGAATTAGAGAAAGGAGCCACCGACAAGATTCCATTCTTGCATTTCCTTCCCGCTGATGCTACCATTGTTATGAAGGATCTCTCCCTTGTACACGAAACCATCCAGCAACTGTATCAAGACGGATTTTCATCGCAGGCAATGGTAGAACGATTGGAAGGGGCGACGGAAATGGAACAAGAGCAAATAAAACGGGAGATGGAACGTAACTGTCAACTCTGTCCTGCCCATCAATTCGTTTCAGACATCGCACAATTCCGACGCATTGAGTTTGGTCCTCATTCCACAGAGAAACCGCAAGTAACCATTCCCTTCCATGTCACGACACAACCTCTCTTCCACAAAAACATCGACTTACTCAAACAGACATTAGAGACATATATCCTGCAAGGGTATCAACTATATATCTTGGCTGATAGCCAGAAGCAACAACAACGTTTACGAGACATCTTTGATGAACGAGGTGCTTCAGATGGTTACATGGATACTTCCAGCCAAGAGAAGGCTTCTGAGTCTACTATTCATTTCATTCCTATCGACAAGACCTTGCATGAGGGATTTATCGATAACGACCTTCATGCTTGCTTCTTCACCGACCATCAGATATTCGATCGTTTCCATAAATACAATCTCAAGAGCGACCGTGCACGTGCTGGCAAGATGGCTCTCACCATGAAAGAGATTCAGGAAATGGAGTATGGGGACTTCTTGGTGCATGTGGATTATGGTATCGGCAAGTTTGGAGGATTGTTGCGCATTCCCAACGGCAATGGCTATCAAGAGGTGATACGCATCATCTACCAACATAATGACAAGGTGGACGTGTCAATCCACTCTCTCTATAAGATTTCCAAATACAGGAGAAGCGATACGGGAGAACCTCCACGATTGAGCATATTGGGTTCTGGTGCATGGGATAGATTGAAGGAGCGTACCAAGAAACGCATCAAGGACATTGCGCGCGACTTGATTCGCTTGTATGCGAAAAGAAGGCACGAACAAGGATTTGCCTTCTCGCCTGATTCCTATTTACAACACGAACTGGAAGCGTCTTTCCTTTACGAGGATACACCCGACCAACTGAGAGCTACTCAAGAGGTGAAAGCCGACATGGAGAATGTTCGACCGATGGACCGTTTGGTGTGTGGCGATGTGGGATTCGGAAAGACTGAGGTTGCCGTACGTGCGGCATTCAAGGCTGCCTGCGATAGTAAGCAAGTGGCTGTGTTGGTACCTACCACCGTTTTGGCCTTTCAACATTACCAAACATTTAGCGAACGATTGAAAAACCTACCCGTTCGTGTGGATTATCTCTCACGCGCCCGTTCTGCCACACAAACGAAACAGATATTGGCTGACTTGGAAAGCGGTAAAATCGACATTATCATCGGAACGCACAAGTTAATTGGGAAAAACGTGAAATGGCACGACTTGGGTTTGCTTATCATTGACGAGGAACAAAAGTTTGGCGTGAGCACCAAGGAAAAGTTGCGCCAACTGAAAACCAATATCGATACGCTTACCATGTCTGCCACTCCTATTCCGCGCACCTTACAATTCTCGTTGATGGGAGCACGAGACATGAGCATCATGCGCACTCCTCCCCCCAACCGCTATCCTATTCACACCGAATTAGGCACGTATGGGAGTGAAGTCATTACTGATGCCATTAACTTCGAGATGAGTAGAAACGGACAAGTATTCTTCGTTAACAACCGCATCTCTAACTTACCTGAAATCGAAAGACTCATTCTCAAGCATATTCCCGATTGTAGGATAGCCATCGGACACGGACAGATGAAACCTGAAGAATTGGAAAAAATCGTCATGGGATTCATCAATTACGATTACGACGTGCTACTTTCTACCACCATCGTGGAAAACGGTATCGACATTCCCAATGCCAATACCATCATCATCAACAATGCACACCAGTTCGGATTGAGCGACTTACACCAAATGCGCGGTCGTGTGGGACGATCCAATCGCAAGGCATTCTGTTACTTGCTCTCTCCTCCCGTTAGTTACCTCTCGCCAGAGGCTCGTCGTCGTTTAGAGGCATTGGAAACATTCTCTGATTTGGGAAGCGGTTTTAGTCTCGCCATGCAAGACCTCGACATTCGTGGAGCGGGCAATTTGTTGGGAGCGGAACAAAGTGGATTCATGGAAGACTTGGGATATGAAACTTACCAAAAAGTGCTCTCGCAAGCCATCACCGAACTCAAGAACGATGAGTTTGGCGATATGTTTGCCGATGAGATAGCGCAAGGAAAGAAGGTAATGGGCGATGATTTCATTGATGATTGTACCATTGAGAGCGACCTTGAGATGTATTTCCCCGAAACATACGTACCAGGAAGTGCAGAGCGTATGCTGCTTTATCGCGAACTGGATAATATCGAGAACGACCACGATTTGGATGCTTATCGCAAACGACTCATCGACCGCTTCGGTCCCGTTCCTCGTGAAGGTGAAGAACTCATGCAAGTTGTGGCATTGAGACGTATCGGCAAACGACTGGGTTGTGAGAAAGTCACCCTGCGTCAAGGGAAGATGATCATCCAATTCGTTTCCAATCCGCAAAGTGCCTATTACCAAAGCACGGCTTTCGATAAGATGCTCAATTACATCGCATTAAACTCTCGTCGTTGTGACATCAAGGAAATCAAGGGGCGTCGTCTTATGCACGTCAATCAAATCCCATCTGTCAGCGAAGCCGTAACGGTGATGCGAGCGATAGAGTCGGCATAGTTCATTAATAGATAATATTTACACATTATTATATTTATCATGAAGAAAAGAACTTTACTCACACTCATTGCTGTAGCTTTGGCAATGAACAGTTTTGCACAAACAGAAAAAGGGCGACTGACAATAGAACCACACGTGGGAATGACAATTGCTAACTTTGTGGGCAGTAGCAGTACTGGTTCTACGGGACAGATTGGATTTATGGGAGGATTTGACTTCCAATACGGAATAAGCGAACATCTTTCGTTTTCCATTGGTGCCAACTATGCGCAATATGGCGCACGTGATCATGGAAAACACGGTATGGTTGGAGCTACCACGTCGTACACCGTCGCCATTTCAGAAAACAATCAATTGAACTATCACGTAGACTATTTGACATTTCCCGTGACCTTGGCTTTTCATCCCTATCAAGGATTGTTCTTGCGTGCAGGCGTTCAGTTAGGCGTGAAGACAAGGGCAAGGGCTAAAGGAGAGACACAAATAGCCAGCATGATATTCCCACATCCAAACGTAGACCCTTTGGGAGCAGATATGGCAGGGTTAACTGGAGCTGAAATGGATCAAGACATAGGAGACAAGGTGAAAACCTTAGACTTTGGAATCCCTATTGGCATTGGCTACGAATATAAGAACATTACATTAGATGTACGTTACCTCTTTGGATTGCTCAACATCAGCAAGGAGGATGGAGAACATTTGCGCAATAGTGCCTTTATGATTACATTAGGATACAAACTTCCTTTCCCTAAGAGATAACAACAAAAAGGAACCGCGAATTGCCTCAAGAGAAACGATTCGCGGTTCAACACTAAACTAAACTTTTATTATTTTACGATATACTTCTTACCATTGACAATGTGAATGCCTTTAGCATTTCCATTAATGCTTACACCGCCTAATCCATAATGTTTAGCACTACCAGCAGCGATTTCCGTTTGGTTAATTCCATCTACCAAGCCAGCATCTTCACCCAATTGACTATCATCCTTGTTCAAGGAGAAGTTGTAAACTACGGTACCATCTACTAAAATCGTGGCAATAGGTGATTCTACATAACCTTCAGCACCACACTTAACCACATACTCAATGTTAGCTTCTGGCACATTAATTGAATAGCGACCGCCTTGATCGGTAACAGCTGTAAGTTCCCTACCTTCAACATATACCGTAATAGTAGCACCTGCTATTGGCAATCCGGTCTCTGCATTGGTCACAACACCCTGCAAAGTTCCTGTAGGATTAACAATCTCATCCTCGGTAATCGTAATTGTACCAACGTTCGTGATTGTACCAGCCTTAATGCAAGAGCCCTCAGCAAAGATGAATGTCACGGTATAAGTACCTACAGCAACGGGAGCTTCAGTCAACACATTGCCATTCTCATCAGTATAAGTAACTGTCAAATTGCCAGTTCCCTCAGTAGTTGAGATGATTTCCACTCCATGACCATTGCCATCGTAGGTCACGTTGCCAGGCAACGTATAGTTAGCATCTTGCAACGTCACGTCGCGTTTCACGATGGTATATACTGCACTTGCCGTGCCCTTGAAATTACCCTTAGCTGTGAGTTTCACCGTTGCCGTACCTGGAGTTACTGCATTCTCGTAAGTCAAGGTATAGTCAGTTCCTTCTGTGAGCACGCCAAATGTATTGTCTGTAAACACCACGTTTGGATGAATTTCTGAACCCGTATAAGGATTCTCTTGTGGAGTTGCAGTAAGTACGCCATTAATGACAGCTGGCAATATTTCGAAAGTAAGTAATTTACCGCCTACGGTGTTCGGGAATATTCCGTATGCACCTATACTTGCTGTACCAGCATTGACATTATTGGTGTATTCCGTCTGGTAATTAGTGGTTGGAACGGTAGCTCCCGTTGCATCATTTAATGTAAATGCTGGAGTGTATGCTCGACCGTTGTATGTCACGTTACCAAGTTCACTTGCCAAGCTATATGTTGAAACATCATAGAACTCATAGTTTGTCATTGCAGTATATGTACCAATTTGGTCAATACCCATAACACGGAGCGTATGAGGATTCATGCTTGAAGAGAAGTTGAATGAAACATTGGCATTCCAAGTAGAACCTGATTCAACTCCATCCAAGAATTTCGTCCATTCTCCTCCATCCACGGAATAATACAATGTGGCTTTCTGGTTAGCTGGACTGAAAAACGAACCTGTCAGTGAGAGAGTCTGCGTATTGGCACTATTCTTCCAAGCCTCAGCATCAACTAATCCAAGTTGGACTTGGTGTAATTGCGGTAATAAGGCTGCATCACCTACGCCAATCAACATAGACAACTCCAACGTTCCATGAGCAGAAACCAAACGATCTTTCCAGCACCAACCTAATCCACTATCGTAATCACCATTCTCTACATAATAGTTTGATCCTGACGAAGCATAATTTCCTGCAGTCTCGTAAGCACTTCCGTTGATACTATAATAGCCAAACCAATAATTATCCACGGGATCAACGCCATTCAATCCCTCTCCGAAAAGGAGCACGAGCGATGCGGGATTCTCCGAATGATCATACGCCATAATCAATCCGAAAGTTTGTCCATCTGGGAAATTGCGTCGGATGATAGGGGCACGGTCATTGTCACCAATCATCACGTCAGCACGTGTGCCAGTAGAAATTAAATGGTCTTCATCTGTTGTATTCTCAAAAGTATATTTGATAATGGAAAGTCCACTCCATTCTTCCATCGTTATCTTACCTGTTACGCCATCGATAGTCGTACCATCACTCATGTTTATCCATCCAGAAGAGCCCCCATCCACTTGGAACGAACTATGATAACCATAATCCGCATATGTAGATGAATAGTAATACTCACCAAATTGACCAAGGAGATCAAAAGTCTCATTCGTCATTTTAAAATAAAGTGTACTGCTTCCCAATTGCTGATAGCCACTTGGCAAGTATGAGTAACGTGCTGATTTCTTGGCACCAGCTTTCTTAGGTGGTTGAGCGTTAGCATTCACCATCCCCGCACACAAGAATAACACAAGCAATGAGAGGAATGTCCATCTTCCTACTCCCTTTTTGTAATTTTTCTGTTTCATAAACGAAATGAATTAAAATAAGTAATAATAATAGTATAAAAATAAAATCTCTTTTATCAAGTTTGCTACACTTTTTTCGATTAATCAAATTAGCTGCACAAAGATACTTAATAACCTTCGTTTACCCTATTTCAAATTCACAAAAAGATTGTTTCATATTTGCAGAAAATACTATTTTCATGAATTACTACCGATGAAATGGGACTTTTTTCAAAAAAAGGAAACAAAAGATTTGCGTGCTCACTCTATTTTATGTAATTTTGCGCCTCAAGAAAGAGTCTTGATAACCAAATAGAACTTCTCAACAGAAATGACTTATCATCTATTGGCTTCCATGCCTGCATTCGTTTGCGGTACACTCACAATGGTGTTATTGTTCGACCTCATACAATGGCCTCAACGGTCACGATGCATCATGACGATATTCATGGCGGTAGCCACCCTGCTCTATATGGGACATTTTGTCTATTTCACACACGAGACTCAACTGTTGCCTATCACCGATACCATCTATTGCACTTGCAATCCATTGGTGTTCCCACTCTATTACGTATATATAAAAAGCCTTACCGAAAGGCATCTTCACCGTTGGCATGTAACACTACTCGTTCTGCCAGCCATCATTTGTGGAATCATGGTAGGAATTGCCTACTGGCAAACACCTGATGAGACGGTCAGTTTGTTTATCAACCAATACTTGTTCCATTCTCCCATAACAAGAGGCGGTCATGAAACGGGTACGATGGCATTGATAGTATCGCACAACATTGCCAAGATTGTTTTCTGTTTGGAAATCATTCCTATCCTCTTCTTGGGCTTTAGACGCATCAACCGATACGACAAGATGTTGGAACAATACTACTCATCACCCGAACAAAAACAATTGAAATGGGTGAAAATGATGCTCATTCTCTTTGTCTTTACCACCATTATCTCATTGATTAGTTTCGCTATAGGCAGACATTATTTTATCGGCAAAATCACAAAATTGGCCGTTCCTGCTACGCTCTACACCTTATTGCTCTTTTCCATCGGGTATGTTGGAACAAAACAACAAGGCATAGAAGAATGGAATGAGGATGAGGAAGAAGAGGAAGAAACAAAAGAACTGCCATCTCTCCCTATGGGAAATAATCTACCCGAGCGTATAGAGAGACTGATGGATGAGGAACAACTATACCTAAATCCTCAGCTGAAACTAAAAGATTTGGTCTCGCAACTCAACACTAACCGCAATTATGTCTACCATGCCATCAACGTGGAAATGGGTTTTTCCTTTGCTGAATATGTCAATCGTAAACGCGTTGCTCATGCGGAGAAACTCATGAAGGAACACGCTAACATGCCATTATCCGAAGTGGCAACTCTCTCAGGTTTCGCCAGCGCCACCTCTTTCTACCGAAATTTCAGAAAGCTAAGAGGTTGTTCGCCTACAACGCATAAGTTAGGGGTGTAATAAATAAAAAGCCTCTCCCCGACCCTTTCCCAAGGAGAGGGAGTTATTAATGTTAGCGGTATGAGATAAACCTAATGGTGAATTGTGAATTGATAATTGCTAATTGTGAATTGAGAATTGTGAATTGCTAATTGCTAATTACACAAAAGCCATTCCATGTCTGTATTATAGAGTGTCATGGAATGGCTTTATTTTTATAATTAGGTGTAATCTTATTCCTCTGCGCGGTCATCTACATTATCACCCTCTGTGGGAGCCAATGTCTTCTCAAAGTCGGTGATTCCGTTTTTCACCAATATGTTGTACCATTGGATAAGTTTCTTGATGTCGCTATCGTGTACGCGATCGCGGTCATAATCGGGGAGAATCCCTGCGAAGAACTCGCGTAATTCCTTGCCACTCGCCTTCTTGTAGTTCAGCGCACACTCCTTGCTCTCAGACTTCTCGCCCAAGCTTTTCAACACTTTCCACAAAGGAACGTCCTCTGCATCCGTGTACATAGCTATGTCGGCAAGACTGATGACGCGGTCGGTAGAGAAAGCCGGAATGCGTTTCTTGGTCTCATCAAGTGTTTCTACGATTAAGTTTTGTTTGCCACGGCTCACCAAGCGGTAGAGTCCTGGTTTGCCTGCGATAGAAAGAATTGTTTCCATTGTTTAGAATATTATTAAGTTATAATGTTGTCGAATCGGGAAGTTTTGTTCCTCCCATTTTATTTAATACTATCAAGATTTGTTCATCTATGTCTTCCATGCCATCGTTGACGATTTCAAAGTCTGCCCGTTTCAGCACCTCCTCTTGCGGCAACTGACGGGAAATCCATTCCATCGTCTTCTCACGCGAGATGCCATCTCGATTCATCACCCGCTGGATGCGTATTTCCAAGGGAGCGGAAACGCAAACGATGTAGTCAAAATGTATGCGACGGTCGAATCCGCTATCAAACAAGATGGCACTTTCCAACCACTCATATCCAGAGCACTCAAAATCACGAGCCACGGCAGGATGAATGATTTGGTTGACTGCTTGCTTATTGTCTTCGGAAGCCAAGAGAAACTTAGCGAGCACTTGCTTTTGCAACATGCCATCTACATAGACATCATCACCCAACAATCGGCATAAATCCCGTTGTAGCGCAGATGAAGTACGCATGAGCCGTTTGGCGGCAGCATCACAATCATACACCCTGATGCCAAAAGCCTCCAGTCGTTTGCACACATACGACTTACCGCTGCCTATTCCTCCCGTTATCGCTACCCTCATGTTCTATCAACGTTGTTCAATCAGGTAATCCACCTGCTTCACTTCCAGTTGCGCCTTGCTCACCCCACGCGGTGTTGTACGCAAATAGATATTGCATTTGTCGGAATGATGTTTCACCAAATCCCTGTAATCAGCCACTACCAAGAACTGTTCGGGGTGAATGTCGCGGAACTTTCTTGCACCGACGATGAACCTCACCGTTACTTTCGACGGGAATGTGCGCAACACCTTTCCTTCAGGCATATTGATAGCCACGATAGGCACCTCGATGCTTCCTTCAGTCAGGATGTCGGGATATAATCCTATCTTGACCGTCGCTGGTACAATCTTAGCCTCATCAATCTTATCCAATGCAACGACCTTAACGACAGTATCCTCGAAATTCACGATATCGATGTCTTCGGTTGTCACATACTTGATGCTATCCAACTTCTCCTTGGAAGCATACACCACTACTGAATCTGGCCAAAACCTGGTACGAGCCAAATAATAACTCTTGGCAGGTACTACCTTACCCAACAATTTTACGGGTACTTTCTTGGATAGTCCGTAGTTGAACACATAATCCAACTTATCGGGCTTGAGTGAAACGATTTTTGATGAATTGTACAACTTCTTGTAGATAAGCCGTTGCAATTCCGATTGCGAGATGTTACCCTTTCCTCCCTTGTTGTTAGCGTAGCTCATGAAGTTCACCTTCAACTTCCTAATATTGCCCGAATAGGTATAGGCAGCATGAAGGAAACCCTTGTCGCGCACAGAGACGATTACCGTATCTTGTATGTTCTTGGTAAGTACCACATTTTTGGGTACCTTGTCAAGCGACACGGTAAACACGTATTCCCGTTCGTAGGTTTCGTTCAACGTCATGCCCAACCAGAAAATGGCGCTGATGAGAAGGAACAACAAGAAAATCAGAAACTCCTTATTGAAAGCTCCAAACAAGAAATTCCTGATTTTCGTATAGACACGCGTTGTGGGAGAATCGTACATCATTAAGAATTTGCACCAGCTGTTTGTGATGCGGCAGCATCAGCAAACACATATCCCTTGTCAACACTAATCACCACGCCACGCGCAATTTCCACGTCTACCTTATTGGCAGCCAAGTCGATACGCTTCACCGTACCGTAAATGCCACCGCCAGTAATCACGTTCATTCCTTCTCTCAACGAATTCTGGAAGTTGCGTATCTCCTTCTGCCTCTTCTGCTGAGGACGAATCATGAAGAACCACATGATAGCGAAGATGGCTATCATCATCACCAGAAATGTCATCGAGCCGCCACCTTGTCCTGCGGCTTGCAATACAATTGTAGTCATGTTGTTATGTTATTGATTAGAAACTCCTTTTTTCATTACCTTGTACATCTTGCCGCTCTTCACCAGATACCTGGCAATGGAGTCGAGCATTCCGTTGATGTAACCGCCGCTCTTGGGCGTACTGTAGATTTTCGCCAGTTCTACGTATTCATTGATGGTTACACTCACGGGAATGGTTGGGAACGACATCATTTCGGCAATGGCAATCTGCATAATCACCACATCCATGTAAGCCAAGCGGTTGAAATCCCAGTTCCTGCTCGTCTCGCTCATGTATCGATGGTAGTTCTCCGCATTCAATATGGCTGCACGGAACAATTTACGGGCAAACATCTTTTCCTCCTCGTCCTTGAATTCGGGCAGCAATGGTTGGTCGGCACCGTTGGCGGGGTCAAACTGATTGATGGTCTTCAACACGAACGTGTCGATGATGTCCTTGTCATCGTTCCAGTAGATGCTCTTCTCTTCCAAGATGCCGTCAATCTCCTCGTCTTTCGCTATCAACTGCTTATACAGTTTTCTCCACACCTCCTTGTCGGCAGCGTACGAACTGGTGGGGTCTGCCATATAGTTGGCATATATCTCGCTCTCCTCGATATGGTTGCACAACTTGCGCACGTAGTCAAGATTGTCCTCCCATGCCTGGTTGTCGTTGGCAAAGAAGTCGTTCAACATCTTGTTTTCTTCCAATTGCAACGCAAACTTATTATTGACGAATTTCTCGGATGGTTTTTCCGTACCTTCTCTCTCGGCACGCTGAATGGCAATGTCTACACGATGGCGCTCCTCTCTTGAAGCAGCCACGATGAGATATAGTAAGTAATTGTACAAGTGATATGATTTTGAAAGACTGAAAAGCAACTCCTTTTCAGCGTTATCCATATTCTTTTCTCCGTTCTGATAATAAGCATAAGTAAGCTGTACCACTTTTATCCTAATCAACTCTCGATTAATCATCTCTAACCTCTTTCTGTAAAAAATTAATTGTTTTGAAATGCAAAAATAACTTTTTTTCGAATAATATGCAAGAATTACCCTATATTTTATATGGAAAAGTGATTTTTATAGATTTCACTTTTCTTTTTCCATTTTATTTTTGTACCTTTGCACCCGCTTATTTTGAACGCATCGTGTGATGGCGAATTAAGCAATAGTTAATAACTTAATTTAGAGTAACACATTTTATGAAAGAATTTTCACTAAAAGGTCAGAAACGTGAGACCGTAGGAAAGAAAGCCACAAAGGCTTTGAGAAAAGAAGGACTTGTTCCATGTAACCTCTATGGAGAGAAGACTGGCAAAGACGGAAAGCCAGAGGCAATGGCATTCGCCATCAAGGCTACAGACCTCCGCAAGGCTGTTTACACTCCACACATCTATGTTATCAAGTTGGACATCGACGGCGAGCAACACACCGCTATCATGAAGGAATTGCAATTCCATCCAGTAACCGACGCTTTGCTGCACATCGACTTCTACGAGGTGAATCCCGAAAAACCTATCACCATTGGCATTCCTGTTAAACTTAACGGTTTGGCACAAGGTGTACGCGACGGTGGTCGTATGAACCTCTCTATCCGCAAGATTGAAGTTACGGCTCCTTATCCTCAAATCCCAGAGCATCTCGACATCGACGTTACTGCCCTCAAGATTGGCAAGAGCATCAAGGTTGGCGAGTTGAGCTACGAAGGACTTGAATTGGCAACAAGCAAGGAAGTTGTGGTATGCTCTATCAAGATGACACGTGCCGCCCTCTCTGCTGCCGCTAACGCTGAAGAAACTGAGGCTGCCGAATAATGGATAAATACCTCATTGTAGGCTTGGGTAATCCTGGTGCGGAATACGTACACACCCGCCACAACACGGGATATATGGTATTGGACGCTTTTGCGAAGGCGTCCAATATTGTTTTTGAGGACAAGCGTTACGGCTTCGTGGCCGAGACGTCTATCAGGGGCAGGAAGGTGTTTCTCCTCAAACCCACCACTTACATGAACCTCAGCGGCAACGCCGTACGCTATTGGCTGAACAAAGAGAACATCGACCAGCATCGTATGTTGGTCATCTCGGATGATGTCGCCCTTCCTTTGGGTGCCTTCCGACTGAAAGCCAAGGGCAGCAATGGCGGTCACAACGGATTGGGACATATCCAGCAACTGATAGGACAAGACTATCCGCGCCTTCGGATGGGGATAGGCAACGAGTTTCCTCAAGGGGGACAAATCGACTGGGTGTTGGGAGAGTATTCCGAGGAGGATATGAAGACCTTACAACCCAGCATCGACACCGCCGTGGAAATCATCAAGAATTTCGTGTTGGCAGGGATAGATATTACCATGAACCAATTCAACAAGGCAGGGAAGAAGGCATGAGCGATACAGCACGCATAGACAAATGGCTTTGGGCAGCTCGCATATTCAAGACGCGCTCGATAGCCGTGGAAGCCATCAAGAACGGACGAGTGTCGATTGGCGGAATGAACGTGAAACCGAGTCGCCCCATCAAGGTGGGTGAGACTATCGACGTAAGAAAGCCTCCCGTAACGTATTCGTTTAAGGTGTTGAAAACCATCGAACAGCGCGTAGGGGCAAAGTTGATTCCAGAGATTTACGAGAACGTCACCGATCCCAAGCAATATGAACTGTTGGAAATGAGCAGGATTAGCGGATTCGTAGACAGGGCTCGCGGTACGGGCAGACCTACCAAGAAAGAGCGCAGGGCTCTCGACTCCTTCTCAGACGATACGCTCATGTTTGGTTTCGACGACGATGAAGATTGGGAATGATAAACGATGAAGATTGGGAATGATAAACACTATATATTATGGAAAAGAAAAACGTAGCCATTTTCGTATCAGGCAGTGGTTCTAATTGCGAGAATATCATCAAGTATTTCGCCAATAGCGACTTGTTAGACATCGTATTGGTGTTGAGCAATCGTGCAGACGCATACGCATTGACAAGGGTGAAGAAATACAATATTCCTACTTGCGTCATGGGGAAGGCCGACTTCAATGACGAGCAGAAAATCATGCCCTTGTTGAAAGAGTACAACGTGGATTTCATCGTATTGGCAGGATTCCTGTTGATGATTCCCAATTTCCTCGTGCGTGCCTACCATCGCAGGATAATTAACCTACACCCTGCCCTACTGCCCAAGTTCGGCGGAAAGGGAATGTACGGACATCATGTTCATGAAGCCGTGAAAGCAGCTGGCGAAACCGAAACGGGAATGACCGTTCACTGGGTGAGCGATGTTTGCGACGGTGGAGAAATCATTGCACAATTCCGCACGCCCATCTCCCCAGAAGACACTCCCGATGACATTGCCGAAAAGGAACACGTCCTTGAAATGGCACATTTCCCACAAGTAATTGAGGAAATATTGCTTGAAGGTTGACTTAAAACGTCAACCTTCAAGCATTTTTGAACCCCATATCTTAACGTGATTTAGACGAAATCTTTGTTGTATGTGAGAGATGTGAGAGATAGATAAACAACTTTCGTATAAAGGAAAAACATTTAGGTCGGGGGTAAATAATTTCCTATAGAGAAAGTTGTATTTTTCTCTCTCACATCTCTCACAGACCAGCATAATCAGAAAGCAGTTCACCCTCCGTCACTTGTTTGTTAAGGTGGAATTGACGAATTCTGACGCCTAAAAAAATTAGTAGACTTCACAAACATATTGTTTCTGAAGTCTAAACGTATCGTTTACGCTGTCTAAATGTATCATTTGCGTGGCAGAAATCAATACTTTGTTTCATCGGTGATGATAGTGACGATAGGTTTTGCAACTTTTCTTATAGGAAATTATTTACCCCCGACCTAAATGTTTTTCCTTTATATGAAAGTTAGTATTTCTATCGTCACTACCTCGCTCAGAAGGGCAGTTCAGGCTCTTGCAATCGTCTTACATCGAAGTCACAGCACTCTATGCACATCCTTTTGGAAGAGGCCATAAAACAAACAAGTTGAGCATTTGCCCAACTTGTTTATTTTGTTTACATCATCCTTCCCATCGGTCTGCCACCGCCGAAGCCACCGCCACGTGGCATTCCGCCGCCGCCAGGATTGAATCCACCTCTTGGCATTCCGCCGCCGCCATCATATCCACCGCCAGGGAACATTCCTTGTCCTTGTCGTGCACTCTTTCCGCCAAAGAGGTTGAAGCGATATACTACATGTATCATAGCATACGAGTTGATTGAGTTGTACCACGTATCGCTGCGTTGCATGGCAGAAATCATACGACTGAAGTTAGACTGCTGTTGCAATAAGTCGTAGAGTTGAAGTGAAATAGTCAATGCGCGACCTTGGAGGAATCCCTGAGAGATTTGCGCATTCCAAATCATTTCGTTGGTGTTCATGGATTTATCATCATATCCACGACGACTTCTATTGTGCAAGTCCATCGAGAGAGAAGTACCCCAAGGAGCCGTTATGCTCACCGTACCACCATAAGCAAACTCCCATGTATCGGAGTTGCCTTGCACTTGCAACTCATTGCGCACGTGATTGTAATTTACGCTACCGTCAATCTCAAATTCCGTTGACCACAATCCCCATGTTGGTCGATAACTCAAGCTAAGTCTTTCACCAATGGTAGTATTCTTGGTAGTGTTTTTCTGAGAATTATATGTTGGCGCGAGAGAAACATATCCCACGTGGTTGCTATACGATAGGTTTGTGAAGGTGTTGACAAACCATACACCTACGGTATCAATCGACTGGTTATACATTCCGCCAACCATGATATTCCAATCACCGTTGATGTTTTCAGGTCTTGTAACCCTACCACCAGTTATATCATTGTAAGTGACCATTGAAGAAATGCTGTTCCTCGTGGTTGTGAAATTCACGAATGACATCACCGAGCGCATGTGATTAGAGAAGTAGCCATTATAGAACGCATTCAGACGTTGCGTAAACGATGGCTTCAAGCCTGGGTTACCCGTGGTGATGTTCAATGGGTCGCTATCATCATAGATGTCAAGCATCTGCGAAACGCTGGGTTGCGTGGTATTGGCACGATAGTTGATGCGCAGGTTGTTAGTCTTGTTGAACATATAACGGAAATCAAGTGTCGGTGAGATGTTTGCCACCGTACGCACGGTATCCACATAGATTCCCCTGTAATCTTGGATGAACTTAGATCTCTGTGGTTGGAAGAGCACACCAATATTGAAATTATATTTCTCGCGAATCACGCGAAGTTGTGCCTCAAAGTTGTGCGTGTAATTCTTATATTCAGAATAACGACTCAAATTACGATCCAAATAATCCGTGTAAGGATTTGCAAGGCGATTCAGATAATCATCCCATCTACGGTAATCGTGTGTAATTCCATCAAAATATCCCTCGCCCAGATTAGAGAAATCATACGTTGAACGGTCGCTCTTATTGGTTGAGTAATTGAAACTATAGCTCAACTGGAGGAACGTTGCTCTCCACAGAGGTTCGCTATACATGGCCTGTAATGTATAATTATAACTCTTTGTGGGAGTGAGGCTATAACGGTTGGTTTGATAAGTAGAATCCAAACCTAACATATTTTTCACCAAATAGAGATGCACGTCGTTGGTGGAGAAATTCGTGCTATTACCCTTGGTATAGTTGCCTTCCACACGGAAAGTAAGGTTACGGCCCATGGAATTGAGCTTGCGATTAAACTGCAAAGAACCTCCGAAACGCTTGGAATCGCTGTAGGTAATACCACTACTCATATTCGAGTTTACCACAACCTTATCTTTAGCCAACTGCGCCAGAGAAGCAGCTGCTAATGGATCGTGTACAGAGAGGAAGGGGTCGGCATTGAAGCTGGCTGAAGTGGAAGCCGACAACCCGTCGTTTTTCGAGAAACTCATGGATGGACGGAACATGATATTTGTCATCGTATCAGGTTTCCACTCCAAACGCATTTGGGCATTCCAACTATCACTCCTTGAATAATTCTGGTTCACACTATTAGAGAAAGCACCAGAGCGAGAAACGAAACTTTCGGTTGCACGCTTCGACCAAGAATCGCCATCGCGATGGTTCCAACGCACGCTACCACCAATCTCAATGGTATCATTATCATAACTAAAGTTCACACCCGTCATTTTGGAAGAGTTCAATCCTTGACCGCCACGACCACCGCCGCCACGACCACCGAATCCTCTATCGCCCGTGTTATTGGCATTGGCCATTCCTTGTATGCGGAAATTGTCTTTGGTATACATGCCAAAGAGACGACCTGTATAACGATCATGCGTACCATATCCTAAATCGGCATTGCTCATGAAGCCCTTGTTCATACCTGCCTTCACCGAGAAATCAAGAACGGTCTCATCGTTACCGTCATCGATTCCCGTGATACGAGAAAGGTCGCTCTTTTCATCGTACACCTTAATATTATCGATAATCGAAGTAGGCAAGTTTTTCATGGCAGTCTGCGTATCGCCAGTCATAAATTCCTTACCGCCCACCTTTACCTTCTTCACTTCCTTACCGTTGATGGTAATCTTTCCATCCTCGCTCACTTGTGCGCCTGGCAAACGCTTTACCAGTTCCTCAACCACGGAACCCTCTGGTGTAACGTAAGCAGCGGAATTATAAACAAAGGTGTCTTCACGTACCACAACCTTCATGGCCTTTCCCGTGACAGTAGCACCCTTCAGCATCACCGCATCCGAATTCATGACGACATCGCCCATGGACAAGTTGTGGTCTTTTACCATCTCTATTCTCTTAACAGAGGTGATATAACCCACGCTGGAGATGCGCAATAAATACTTTCCGTTTTCTGGAGCTTTCAACGAGAACTTACCAAAATCGTCGGAAATGGCTCCAGCAACAAAGGTGCTGTCCATTTTCAACAATTGTACGGTGGTTTGACCCATAGGTTCTTTTGTGTCCCTATCTACAAGTGTTCCCGAAATTTTACGTTCTTGTGCAAATGAAATTGCTGACATCAGGGTCAGCAACAATATAAAAGCCGTTCTTTTCATTGGTGATTTTATTTTCAATATCTTTTTGACGCAAAACAACTCATTTGGTTTAATTCTTATCACAAAAAACCTTCGAGTTCTTTCAAAGAAGTGGCTCTATCGCGGCTAAAGATAACCATTCGTGTAATTGTTTTGCAGCAAATTATACGAATTTAACGAATATCATGGATGAATACCAATGATTTTTACTAAATTTGTCGTCAAAATCTAAACAACATGGATAATTATATTGTCTCAGCACGTAAGTATCGCCCCATGACTTTCGACTCCGTCGTGGGTCAGTCGGCACTTACCACTACTTTAAAGAATGCCGTGAAAAGCGGGAAACTGGCACATGCTTACCTCTTTTGCGGTCCGCGTGGCGTGGGAAAAACCACCTGTGCCCGTATCTTCGCGAAAGCCATCAACTGTATGTCTCCTACCGAAGACGGTGAAGCGTGCAACCATTGCGAGAGTTGTATCTCGTTCAACGAACAACGTTCATACAACATATTCGAACTGGACGCTGCCTCTAACAACTCCGTGGAAAACATCAAGACGTTGATGGAACAAACACGCATACCGCCGCAAGTGGGAAAATACAAGGTGTTTATCATCGACGAGGTTCACATGCTCTCCACACAAGCATTCAATGCCTTCCTCAAAACGCTTGAAGAACCGCCCGCACACGTAATCTTCATCCTTGCAACCACAGAGAAGCACAAGATATTGCCCACCATCATCTCTCGTTGTCAGATATACGACTTTGAGCGAATGACGGTGCAAAGCATCATCAATCACTTGAAGATGGTTGCAGAGAAAGAGAACGTGACGTATGAGGAAGAGGCACTTGCCGTGATTGCGGAAAAAGCCGACGGAGGAATGCGCGACGCCCTTTCCATCTTCGACCAAGCCGTTAGTTTCTGTCAAGGAAACATCACTTACGAGAAAGTGATTGAAGACTTGAACGTATTGGATTCCAACTACTATTTCAATATCATCGACTTGGCGTTGGAGAATAAGGTAACGGAAATCATGGTATTGCTCAATAGCATCATCGCCAAGGGTTTTGATGGTGGAAACTTGGTGCTCGGACTTGCTTCTCATGTGAGAAATGTGTTGATGGCGCGCGATGAACAAACATTGCCATTGCTTGAAGTGAGTCAACAACAAAAGCAAAAATACCAAGAACAAGCCAAGAAATGCATCGTACCTTTCTTATATAAGGCGCTGAAAATTATGAACCAATGCGACATCAACTATCGCCAAAGCAATAACAAGCGATTGTTGGTGGAACTGACGCTCATACAAATAGCGCAAATCACGCAACCCGACGATGATACCAGTGCGGGGCTTAGCCCTAAGCGATTGAAATCCCTGTTTAAGAAACTAACCTCTACCACTTTGTCGAAACCAGCAGTGCAGGTGGCTGGGACAGAGAGTATTCCTGTTACGCGAAGCAGAACGAAGCAACAACAGGAAAAGGAAGAGGTTGCACCGAGAAAGGAAATCAAGATTGACACAACACCTCAACCCTCTAATGCTCCTAAACTGAAACTCACGTCGTTGATGACCACATTCGGGTCGTTGAAGAACAATGAGCAAAAAACCGTGGAGCAAGAAGAGACTCCTACCGTCTCTCAAGAAGAACAAAATAAATTCAGCGATGAAGACTTACAATTGCAATGGATGATGATGTGCAATCGTATGCCTGAAAGCATGGTGGGAATGGCTTCGAGAATGAAAAACCTCATTCCACGCATCACGAATTATCCAAACGTGGAAGTGGTGGTAGACAATCAAATATTGCTTACCCAATTGCAAGGAATCAAGAGCCGAATCAAGGCTACACTTGCCAGAGACTTACACAATGGCAACTTGCAAGTGGAGATTCGCCTTGCCGAAGGAAATGAATTCAAAAAGGCATTAACCAAAAGGGAAGTTTTCGATGAGATTCGCAAACATAATCCAGCCATCGAAAAACTCCGCATGTTGATGGAGTTAGAGTTGATTTGAGTGGTTTTAGAAAGTAAGAAGCAAGAAGCAAGAGATATGTCCTCCAATTGCAAAGCATATCTCTTGCTTCTAACTTTCTAACATTCTTGCTTCTTTTTCATATAAGATTCATTCCCATTTTCTTGCATTCTTCACGCATGTCATCGGGCCAAATGCTTGCTTGGATTTCTCCGATATGAGCCTTGTGCAACAATACCATACACAAACGACTTTGACCAATACCGCCACCGATGCTTAATGGCAACTTATCGTTCAACAACTGTTGATGGAAATACAATTGCTGGCGCTCTTCCTTGCCTTCCAACTGCAATTGTCTGATAAGACTCTCCTTGTCAACACGAATACCCATCGACGACAATTCAAACGACCTGCCAAGCACAGGATACCAAATCAAGATGTCACCATTCAATCCTGCTTGACCGTTTTCGGCTACCGTTGACCAATCATCGTAGTCGGGAGCACGACCGTCATGCTTCTCACCGTTGCTCAATTTTCCGCCAATGCCAATGATGAACACAGCACCGTAAGCCTTGCAAATCGCATCCTCACGCTCTTTTGGTGTCTTGTCGGGATACATTTTCAATAAGTCCTCTGCATGGATGAAATGAATCTTTTCAGGTAAGAATGGCTTTATTTCAGGATAAGTCTCGCAAACGAGATATTCCGTACGCAAAATAGCAGCATAGATTCGCTCCACCACGTTCTTCAAGAAAGCCAACGTGCGTTGCTCGCGCGTTATCACCGCTTCCCAATCCCATTGGTCTACATACAACGAATGCAAATTATCCAATTCCTCATCAGCCCTGATGGCATTCATATCCGTATATACGCCATAACCAGGTTCTATATTATACTCTGCTAAAGTCAATCGTTTCCATTTGGCAAGCGAATGAACCACCTCTGCTTGTGCGTCGCCCAAATCCTTGATGGGAAAGGTAACAGGACGTTCAACGCCATTTAAGTCATCATTGATACCAAGACCTTTCAACACGAAAAGCGGTGCGGTAACACGACGAAGACGAAGCTCCGTAGAGAGGTTTGCTTGAAAGAATTCCTTAATTAATTTAATGCCCTGTTCCGTCTGCTTCATATCCAAAAGCTGGCAATAATCAAAGGGCTTAATCAACATGCTCATTTTGTATCGTTATTTATTTTGCGCTGCAAAGGTAGTCATTTATTATTAATCTGCAAGAACATTTGCCCATATTTTTTGCAAAATGATAGCAATTTAATAAAATATCTTACCATTTGACAACAAAATATCAACAAATACAATTATCTTTGCATATAGAAAAAAAGACAGAATAAATTTGGTACTTCAAAAAAAATCAGTTACCTTTGCACCCGAATTCGCCGATATGGCTCAGTTGGTAGAGCAACGCATTCGTAATGCGTAGGTCCCCGGTTCGAGTCCGGGTATCGGCTCAACGCTTATATTCCCCATTCTTTTTTGCGGTAATAGCTCAGTTGGCAGAGCGTTGGCTTCCCAAGCCGAAGGTCGCGGGTTCGAACCCCG
>OCTX012274088.1_pt1 | contig 38218 bp, 37 predicted proteins | sample 1539691 | NCBI WGS metagenome assembly OCTX01 (sample SAMN02144231, study PRJEB22623) | gut metagenome | biome: sheep rumen | host: Ovis aries | place: New Zealand
GCGGGCAGACTTCTTCCTTGAAGCGCGGGCATGACTGCGCATTGCACCCGATGCCGCAGAAAGTGCACAGGCGAGCGCAGTCAGGCCTTGCGCACATCCCCGTCGCCGCGGTGTGCGCACGGATTGAACCTGCGGCCGTAGAAGACCTTCGTGGACTCTACGCGGCGGTTCATTATCTCGCGCTTGATCTGCGAGAACGATTTGCGCTTGCGGAGGGCGGTCTCCAACCCAAGGCGCATGTCGTCCGTCAAGTGCTTGTTCTTTTCTTTATGGCGACTGCATGTTTTCCCCTACCCTAGAAGCTTTGCTTCGGAGAATGTTAACCACACAGAGGCACAGAGAAATTTCATCTCCTCTTTGCGGGCGGCAATCGAAAAATCGGAAAATCCTTGCCGACCGAGCTTTTATTCCAATTTCCTATTGCGTAAGTCGAGCGAAATATGCTATAATATTCGCGTATTCCAAAGGGGATGCTAGTCGCTTGTCTATTGTTGGTTCATTCCAGGCGGCCAGGAGCCGTAGCGGAATGGCGTGATTCGCGCCGTTCCGGGTTTGTTTTCCATTGTGCGCCGCACGGCGATGCCGCCGCTCGTCGCTTCATTCGGCATTCTTTGGCCTCTGTGCCCGGTGCGCATCCCACCCATTATGCAGTATCAGTATATTCAATCAAAAGAGCATCAATAGGAGTGTCTGCTGGCGGCGACAAATTTAGCACAGGAGGTTCTACTGGCCCACTACAATGGAAAACTCTTTTAGACTCTACATCCAATTCGGTAACACATGATTGAGGAGAATTTTATTCAAAATGGGAAGAAATTCCAGCCGATTGTTTTGAGGACAAGAAAAAACCTCCGTATCCTAAAGATGAAGATCCTCCAACTAATATTGAGCCACCCGATGGTAAATGCCAATGTAGCAAAAAATAATTTGGAAGAAGGTTTGTCTTTTATGAAATTTATTTTCTTGATAGCATCTGCGATTTGTGTCTATTCTTCGTATGCCGTAGTAGAAATTAACAAAGGGGCGTCCCATATGTCGCAGTCCGGGCTTCGCGAGACATACGGCTACGACGGCGAGAGAGATTAAATAACAATTGATGATAAAATCACATTCCTTGATTCGACATATTCTATAGCCACTAACTGTGAAACTGAACTTTCTTTTATTAATAAAAATCCTTACGAGTGCATAGACATACCAAATTGCAAGCAGTTGGTTTATTCGTTCTTTGGTGATGGATGGTCTTTATTGAACATAAACGGTAATTGCATTTTACAAACAACTAGAAATGACATAAAGTTGCAACTTTGGCATCCTCAAGATATATTGCTTGATGAAGTTCAGATTGCAAATGTTTCTGAATTAGGGCTAGATTATAGAAATGGACATATTGGGATGTCCTTTGAAATGGATAATAACAGATTTTTACATAAGTGTATTATTATTCAGGGGACAACAAATTCTATAATTAGGATTAACGCAAGTCAAAGAATGAATGTTATACGGAGAGCGAATTGGTATGAAAGGTTATAAGCCAAGGGAAGTGATAAACTCAACAAATGTAGTATAAAATGACCAACATGACGACGTATCGTGCTGAGGGCCCGCAGTCCAGGGACACGACATCGCGGAAATACGACGAGGCGATGGGGCTTCTCCTAGCGAAGACCTACGCCGACATGCACCCGCACCAAAGGCGTCAGGTTGCCCGAAGGAGCGAAGCGACTGAGCCGCGAAGCGGTCGCAAGAGGCCGCGCAACAAGAACGTCTCTGAGCTCGTATTCTTCCAGCAGGCGAACGGAATCGCGGCGCACTACGAATACGCCCCCTTCGGCGCGGTCACGGCGACCAGCCGCAGCACGCCAGTGACGGCGTACGACTTCCGCGAGTACAATCCGTTTAGGTTCTCGTCGGAGTATGCGGATGATGCGCTGGGGCTGGTGTACTACAACTACAGGCATTACAACCAGATAGATGGATGCTGGCTAAATCGCGACCGCTAAGGGGGCTGCATGAAAGAGATCAGCCTACAACGAGTGGAGGCTAATCGCTGATTACCACCGCACTTTATAAAGTCCGGTGGTAGGATTTTCTTTGAGAAGCGATTTTATGGCTGTCTTCACAGCGGAGACAAATAGATATAATAGTCTTTTTGCTATTTACTTGTGTCGGTCAATATGGTAGAATACCACCATCCAAGGAGATACAAGGAGATATATGTCAAGTGAACATCTAGAAGTTAATCGGCTTATATTAGTTGTGGCACTTTGCTTTAATGCGGTGTTGCTACCCATGTCCGCATACTCACAATCTGGCGGGTATGATATTCGAGACAATCCTTTCTTGCCGACTGTTCGTTCTCCTTTCGATAGCGAATCGGTTATTCCGCAGATGATCGAAAATATGGATCCACGGGTGCTTGTCTACAGAGCTGGAATTAGGCTCATTGACGATACAAGAATTTCTGCTGAAGAGTTAGAGGAGAGTACAGTCGGTTCAAAGTTGTTGTTTGAGGTGCAGAGAATCAGGCCATATGACTTTTTGGACGGAGTGTCAATTGGCCCAATATGGGAAATTGTTCCTGTCGTTGGTCCAATAGGTGCAATGATTGTCGAGGCCTGTGATAATTCACGATACAAGCGAATAAAAAGGAGACTTTCACTGGGGATTGAAATTCCACGGGATGATGTCATATATGCAACTTATCATGAAGCGCACAAAAACGCCATTGAGAATGGCGGTGCCGGGTATCGCTTTGGCAGATTTCTTAAATTCCACTTAACATGGTTGCTGTTGTTATATATACTGGCACCGGTTTTGGAATGCTTGTTAAGATTTATAAAAAGTCATGCCTATAAGCTATATAATAAAGCCTTGCCATATCTAAAACGGATAGGCGCAAATGATAGCAAGATGCCTGGTGTCACACTTGCGGCGTTCATACTTGGGTATATTGATGTTATGATACGCTTTGCTTCATTGGCCTATAATGCGTCCAGCTTGGCACTGATGGTTTCGTTGATAACGCTTTCCCTTGTGGTTGTCGCCAACAGACGTAAAAACTGGGCACGAATCGTATGGACTACTTGGGTCGGATTTGGGATGGTATGTGCTTTTGGTTTGTGGGCGATTGGCGAACTTAGATGGCCGATGCTCGCATTTGGTAGTATCGCCATGTCAACCGCATTGCTCATATGTCTTTGGCATCCAAAGACGTGCGAATGGTTTAGTAAATCATGTTAAGACGGCATTTATGACAACGCCAAAAGAAGTCGCAACATCCAATCCTGCCGGCAATAGGCATGCAGCGGTAGCCATTAAATGTGGCGTTCCTGAGGCCCATTACTACAGCGGGGATTTTTTCGATTATGTGATCGCCATCTTTGAAGGCGAGACATTGAGCGATGCTATGAACAAGTTTGCCGAGTGGAAGCTTGATGATGCTACAATGAATCTGGATATGGCTTGGCGATGTTCTGAGAAGATGCGCAAGGCTATACGGGAATGGTTTTTCCCGCCGGCGCCTGATGGCTTTGACTTTGCGGCCGTTGAATCGCAAGAACCGAAAGACTTTGACTATTATTCGACATCAAGATCGCCGCGAAATATAATGTGCGCTGATAAGGCATCCAAACTCTATTACGGGTTGCCTTATCAAGATCAATTCCACCAGTTTATTGGTGCAATAAAGTTCTATGGACAACAGGCTGAACAAGGCGTGAACATAAAGGGTAAAACAATTTCCATTCCATATCCGCATTTGTTCAGTCCCGGGTGGAAACTGTCGGATGGGTTTGATGAAATGTTTGCATATACGCCTTATTTCAATGATGACGGCATGTGGCCTAGTAATTATTTTGAGATCTTGGATACAGCTATTGGTGCGGAGGCTGTTGCAAGTCTGAAGGACAGGTACTCCGGTATAGACATAGACAATCTTACCGAGGGGCTTCGAGAAGCGTACAAGAAAGGGCAGTTTGTTGTTTCAAATCAGTGGGGAGAGGATGAAGATCTGCAAGGCACACGCGTTGAGGCAAAGGGTATGTTTTTTACCCGATTTCTATGTGGGGTAGAAACGGATGAGTATGGCTGGCAGTTGAATTTGCGGCTGTGGCCTAAAAACAAGTCACACAGCTTGTGGCCGGTGGATTTTAATGACGAGTCAATTCTTGACCGAATGGTAATAGACTGGCAACCGATCGTTGCTCGCAATTGCTATGCCAAGTGGTGGCTGTCGTATCAACGGAAACCAAGGCCGAAAGATCCGGTGGAGGAAGGTCAGCCATTATCAGTCTGGGATTTGCTTAACTTTACCCCGTCAGATCCAAACGATGAGCAATGGCTACTCCGTTCCAGGAAAAAGGGGGCTGAAGTGCCGCCGTCTGGAGGTCGAGATGTTGCGAAGCTGCCGAACCTAAGGAATACATGTCCGTCATTTGCGGCGCTGTTGCTTTGGTATGTTCGAGACAAGTTTGATAACGATGCGCCAAGTGTATATCGAAGGGCTCACGTTAGCAGGAAAACATACTCTTCGATTGTAAGCAACGAGTTGCGTCCTGTGTCAAAGCCGACCGCTATAAGGTTTGCGCTCGCACTTCAACTTTCGGTGTTTAGAAACGAAGTCGGCAATTTCTTGGCTACTGCTGGATATGCGCTTTCGGATTCCATTCTGGAAGATATTGTAGTTAAGGCCTGTTTCGGCTCTGAGATTTATGATGTGAATCGTGTAAACGAGATCCTTATAAGGTATAACGCTAAGCCGTTATTGTAGCATAATGTCTTCAAGCTGTAGACATTTGTCGCGAGAGAAGGGTTTCTTGTAGACTTTGGCTTGCGATATGATACAATACCCGCATCGTCCGCATGGTGCGAACGACAAGTTGAGAGGTGTTGTAATTATGATGAGATTACTGACTATATCTTTGGCTGTTGCGTTGTTGTCTGGAGGGTGTTGTTGTCCGAAGGCTGCAATGCTGAATAATGGTGATGCGGTGGGCTCGCTTTACTATCATGAGCGGCGGGTGGAAGGCGAGTTGATGATTGAGATGTGGGTTGATTTCACAACGCGTAGATTGCGGTTCAAGTGCTCGCCGCATGATGCGCTTGGATGGGAGTCTCGCAGATTTGACAGTTGGCGTCTTGATGTCGCTTTGTCGCGCAGCGAACTTCGCTGGATTGCGGAGCGAATAAGACTTGCCAATATAGAGTCATGGGAGTGCATAGAGAGCAACGATGCGGCATCTGCTGTGGATAAGGCGACCTACTATGTTCGGGCGAAAACGGCGAATGGCTATTTGGAGCGCTTTGTGGTCGGTTATGAGCCGGCGGAATTCGACCATTTGCGGGAGGTGCTGCGTTTCGCCGCTACGCACGCTGAATGTCGATATGAGAAGGGGGAAAGAACTTCCGAAGCAAGTTGGGAGTTGCCTTATGGACGTTGACTTCGAGCCAGAGGGCTGGAGCGCGTTTGACGACCATGGTGCGCATGGCGACAAAGGGAACGCTGGATGCGCCGTTGTGTTTATTATAATCGTCGTGATTGGGATGATTTCAAGGCTATGCGTTTGAACAAAGGAGAGTACAACATGAACTATAATGTAATATGCAGTGTGATGTTTGCGATTGCCATTTGCGGTTGCAGATCGAAATCGGAGATGCCGCCCAGCAATACGGAGAAGCTTGACATTGCCGTATCCGACAGGGCTGATTGGCTGGAGACCACGGAGGGCTTGGCGAATGTGCCTTTTGATATCCCACCCTCGCTTGTCGTAAGAATGCAGAAAGCTTACAACATCGTGCGAGATAAGAGTTTCAACATCACCAACAATTTTGACGGTGAAGAGGTGTTTGGCCTTTTACAATGTGGCTTCAGCAATGCCGTTGAAATCGCAAGTCGCCCGCGTGGCGAGATGAAGTTCTGCTACGATCTGTTGACGGAAGATGAACGCGCAAAGGTTTGGCCTTTTGATGTGGAGTCTTTCGAGGCGGAACTGGAATCGATGATGGTGTGTGACGAAGAAGGCTTGTATAGGCTTAAGCCGGAATTCGCAGAGAAAGCCGGAGGCTTGAAGGAAGATGGCCTTGTTGCGGTAAATCCCACAATTCGGTGGGTGAACCATAAGATGGAGCAGTGGGCGACAGCGCAGTTGGACGCGGTTTGCAAGCGAATGGACGATGAATCATTTTGCAAGATGTCCGGAGCTGAAGTAATGCCGAAGGGGACTATCGCTTGGGATATGGGTGAAGAGGAGTATTTCGTCATCAGCCAAGGTGACGGCGCATGGAATCCACGTGACTACATGTTTGTGTTGTGGCGCGACGGAGACGATCCCTGCGTTGTGGCGTCGCTGGATTCTTTCCCAAATCGCAAAGAGGGCGTCGCAATCAGGGGATGGCGATACGAGTCAATTTGCGTCAACAACGTTGCTGTACTCGAATGGCAACACCGATCGCGGCGATTGGCTATGAATCCGTGGATAATAGCGCACGGTCTTGCCATTTCGGCTGAAGATGGTTTGACTATCGCAGAATACAATTTGAAGGTTCTCTTAGACTATATGCCAGAGTTGAACGAATTTATTGTTGCGGGTGAATCGGAGGGCGGGCACGATTGAGGCCGTCAATCGACTTGGGCCACCTTCTCATGTCAGACAAAGGGTTGGAGCAGAAGCCTGGGTTGGAGGGCGTCTCGGAGCCCGGCCCGAACGCGGAAGAGCTCGTACAAGCCTGCTCCGCCGCCGGGCAGAGGAGGAGCGCCAGCGGGCAGAGGAAGCAGTGCCTATCAGAGGAGCGCAAGGTCCGGATGCCGAGCGACAGGCTCTGGAAGCCGAACTCCAACGCCTGAAAGAGGAGCTGCGCCTGGCAAAGAACGAACACCAGGCAAAGGAGACCGAACGCCCTTTAGAGCACTAACTCTCCTTGGAGAGCCGCAAGAGAGGATTTTTCGATTGTCTCCGGCGTTCGTGTGCCAGTGAGAATCGGAAAATACCCTCTTGATTTCAGGGGCTGAAATATGGTATAATTACATATATTTTTCGTAAATACTGAAGGAAGAAGAAAATGGCAAAACGCGATATCCCGCTCGAGAGAGTGCGCAACTTCGGCATCATGGCCCACATCGACGGCGGCAAGACGACGACGTCGGAACGCATTCTGTTCTACTCCGGCAAGAACTATAAGATCGGCGAAGTGCACGACGGCGCGGCGACGATGGACTTCATGGTGCAGGAGCAGGAGCGCGGCATCACCATCCAGTCGGCGGCGACAACCGTCATGTGGGGCAACTACCGCCTGGCGCTTATCGATACCCCCGGACACGTGGACTTCACGGCGGAGGTGGAGCGTTCGCTGCGCGTTCTCGACGGCGCGGTCGCGCTCTACTGCTCGGTCGGCGGCGTACAGCCGCAGTCGGAGCAGGTGTGGCGTCAGTCTGAGAAGTACAAGGTTCCGAAGATCGCGTTCGTGAACAAGATGGACCGCGTCGGCGCCAACTTCTACGGCGTCATGGAGCAGATGAAGACGCAGCTCGGCGCGAATCCGGTGCCGATGGTGATTCCGATCGGCGCGGCGGAGACGTTCGAGGGCGTCATCGATCTGGTGACGATGAAGGCGTTGTACTTCGATATGAAGAGCCTCGGCAAGACGGTTATTGAGAAGGACATCCCCGAGGAATATGTCGAAAAGGCGCAGGAGTGGCGTCAGAAGATGGTTGAGAGCGCGGCCGAGCAGGACGATGCGCTCATGGAGAAGTTCTTTGCGGGTGAAGAGCTTACCATCCCCGAGATCAAGGCGGCGATTCGCAAGGGTTGCCTCGCGCGCACCATCACGCCGGCGTTCTGCGGCAGCGCGTTCAAGGACAAGGGCGTCCAGCCGCTTTTGGACGCGATTTGCGATTATCTGCCTTCGCCGCTCGACACGGGCGCGGCGGTTAGCCAGGACAATCCGGAAGAGAAGCGCGAAGTTTCCGACGACGAGCCGTTCTGCGGCCTCGCGTTCAAGATCATGTCCGACAAGAACATGGGCAAGATCACCTTCGTGCGCGTCTATTCGGGTACGCTCAAACTTGGCGCGGAGCTCCTTGACTCCACGATCAACCGCGAGCAGCGCATCAGCCGTCTTTTCCGCATGCATGCGAACAAGCAGGAGCCGCTCGATGAAGCGCGCGCCGGCGACATCGTCGCGTGCGTTGGCCTCACCGATACGCGCACCGGCGACACGCTTTGCGATCCCGAGCACCCGATCGTCCTCGAATCGATCGACTTCCCGGCGCCGGTCATCTCGGTCGCGGTGAAGCCGAAATCCCGCGGCGACAACGAGAAGCTGGGCGCGGCGCTGCATGCGCTGGCAATGGAAGACCCCACCTTCGTCGTCACCTACGACCAGGAGACGAGCGAGACGATCATCGCGGGCATGGGCGAACTTTACCTCGAAGTCATCGTCGACCGTCTGAAGCGCGAATTCAACGTCGATTGCGACGTGGGTGCGCCGCAGGTCGCGTACCGCGAGACGATCACGATGGAGGTCGACAACGAATACAAGCACGTCAAGCAGTCGGGCGGTCGCGGCCAGTACGCGCACGTGTGCCTGAAGCTTGCGCCTCAAGAACCCGGCAAGGGCTTCGAGTTCGTGAACGAGGTCAAGGGCGGCGTGATCCCCACCGAGTACATCCCGGCGGTGGAGAAGGGCGTGAAGAAGGCGCTCGAATCCGGTCCGCTCGCGGGCTTCCCGGTGGTGGATGTCAAGGCGACGGTGTATTTCGGTTCCTACCACGAAGTCGACTCGAACGAATTTGCGTTCATCACTTGCGCGATGCAGTGCTTCAAGCAGGCGTTTCTCAAGGCGAAGCCGCAGCTCCTCGAGCCGATGATGGACGTGGAAGTCGCGGTTCCGGAGCAGTACATGGGCGCGGCCAACGGCTCGATCAACCAGCGCCGCGGGCGCGTCGAGGGCATGGAAGACCGCGCGGGCGTCAAGCTCATCAAGGCGACGGTTCCGCTGGGCGAAATGTTCGGCTACTCCAACGCGATCCGCACGGTCACGCAGGGCCGCGGCGCATTCACGATGATCTTCAAGCAGTACGAGGCGGTTCCCTCGTCCATCGCCAAGGCGGTCATCGAGAAGCGCGTCAAGGAAGGCAAGGTGCGTCCTTCGGCCGACTGACCCAAGCGCGGATAAATACAGTTTTGAAGAAAGGCAAAAAGCAATGAAGCAGAACATCCATCCGGCCTACGAAGAGGCGACCATCACCTGCGCTTGCGGCAACGTGATCAAGACCCGTTCCACCAAAAAGGAAATGACGGTCAACACTTGCAGCGCCTGCCATCCGTACTTCACGGGGCAGAAGACGATGGTCGACACGGAAGGTCGCGTCGACTCGTTCAAGAAGCGCTACGCGAAGTTCGCGAAGTAAGCCTTGGTAGACGGGCAGCAAATACAACAGATTCTGGGTCGTCTGGGCGCGGTGGAAGCCGCCTTGGGCGACCCGGCTGTTTTGTCGGACCGCAAGCGCTACCGGGAGCTTACGCGCGACTATGCGTTTTTGAAGAAGCTGGAATCGGCGTGGGTGATGTACGAACTTGCGCGCGAAGACGGCGGCGATCCTGAACTCACGGCGCAGAGCGAGCGCGAACTCATGGCGGCGATTCTGCCGCCGGATCCGCTGGACGCGCGCAACGCGGTAGTGGAGATCCGCGCCGGCACGGGCGGCGAGGAGGCGGGGCTGTTCGCCGCCGACCTCGAGCGCATGTATCTGCGCTATGCGGAAGCGAAGGGATGGCGCGCGAGCAAGATGAGCGACGGCTTTTTCACGATTCAGGGCGAGGGCGCGTACGGTGCGCTCAGGTTCGAGAGCGGCGCACACCGCGTGCAGCGCGTGCCGGTCACCGAGGCGCAGGGACGCATCCACACGAGCGCGGCGACGGTCGTCGTCTTCCCCGAGGCCGACGAGGACGACGAGCTCGAGATTCCCGAGAAGGATTTGCGCATCGATCTTTTCTGCGCCGGCGGCGCGGGCGGACAGCATGTCAATAAAACCGAGAGCGCTGTCCGGATGACGCATTTGCCGACCGGGCTTGTGGCCGTGTGCCAGGACGAACGCTCGCAGCAGCGCAACCGCGAAAAATGCTTCGCCACGCTCAAGGCGCGAATCCTGGATTTGAAGCGCAGGGAGGAAGAGGCGAAGATCGGCGCAGACCGGCATTCGCTGGTCGGCTCCGGCGACCGCAGCGAAAAGATCAGAACCTACAACTTCCCGCAGAACCGGGTGACCGACCACCGCATCAATCTCACGCTCTATTCGCTGGACCGCTTCATCGACGGCGAACTCGATGGAATTCTGGTTCCTCTGCGCGAGAATTTCATACTTGCCAAAATCTCGAAAATTTAGTATAATACGAAGCGTGAAACCTAAAACTTCGCGTTTGAAATACAAGCGCATCCTCCTGAAGCTTTCGGGAGAGGTGCTGGGCAACAAAGAGACCGGCGAGTGCATCGATCCCAAGAACCTCGCGTTCATGGCCGAGCGGGTGAAGAAGATTCACAAGCTCGGCGTGCAGGTCGGCATCGTGCTGGGCGGCGGAAACATCTTCCGCGGCCTTGCCGGCGCGGGCAAGGGCGTCAATCGCGTGACCGGCGATTCGATGGGCATGCTCGCGACGATCATCAACGGGCTTGCGATGATGAACGCGCTCGAGTCGATCGGCGTGCCTACGCGCGTGATGACGGCGATTTCGATCGACAAGCTTGCCGAGCCTTTCATCCACCGCAAGGCGATTGCGCACCTCGAGAAGGGGATCGTGTGCATATTCGCCGGCGGCACGGGCAATCCGTATTTTTCCACGGACTCCGCAGCGGCGCTCAGGGCGAGCGAGATCGGGGCGGACGCGCTTTTGAAGGCGACGAAGGTGGATGGCGTCTATACGGCCGATCCAAAGAAGGATCCCAAGGCCAAGAAGTACGCTACGCTCAATTACGAGACGGCGCTCGAGAAGCGCCTCAAGGTGATGGACAGTGCTGCCTTCGCGCTGTGCATGGACAACGACATCCCGATCGTGGTATTTGATTTCTTCGACGGCGACGCGCTTGAACGCGTGGTGAAAGGCGCGACTGTCGGCACATTGGTAACAGGAGAGTAAGAGAAGATGGAAACGGTTCAGGAAGTATTGAACGACACCAACGCAAAAATCCAAAAGAGCTTCGAGGCACTCAAATCGCAGTTCGGGGGGCTCAGAACCGGCAAGGCCTCGCCCGCCATGGTCGATTCGATCAAAGTGGACTACTACGGCATGCCCACGCCAATCAAGAACCTCGGCACCATCTCCACGCCGGAGCCGCGCCAGATCAAGATCACGCCGTTCGATCCAACGGTTCTAGACGCGGTGAACAAGGCGATCATGGCGGCGAACATCGGCGTGACGCCGCAGTCCGACGGCAAGGTGCTGCGCATCACGGTGCCGGAGCTCAACGAGCAGCGCCGCAAGGAAATCGTGAAGATGGCCAAGACGCAGGCCGAGGCGCAGAAGGTGGCGATGCGCAATGTGCGTCGCGACGCGAACGACGCGGTGAAGAAGCTGGAGAAGGACAAAAAGATTTCGGAAGACGACATGAAGCAGGGTCTGGATCGCATCCAGAAGGCGACCGACGACGGAATCGCCAAGATCGATGCGGAGCTCAAGGCCAAGGAAAAAGAAGTCATGGAGGTCTGATATGGCAGAAGAAACGCCCGTTGCCGGCGCAGTGCCGCCCAAAACGAATCCGATGCTCAAGCCGGGGCTGAAGTTGCCGCCGAAGCCCGGCATCGGCGCGGGGTTGAAACTGCCGCCCAAGCCAGGTCTTGCCGCGGGGATCAAGTTGCCGCCCAGATCAGGCCTTGCCGCGGGGTTGAAACTGCCGCCGAAACCTGGTCTCGCTGCGGGTCTTAAGTTGCCGCCAAAGCCTGGTGCGCCTGCAGCTCCAGTCGGCGCAAAGCCTGCAGCACCTGCTTCGGCTGCTCCGGCTCCGGCTGCTCCCGTTGCGCCTGCACCTGCGGCACCTGTGGCGGAGAAGCCTGCGGCTCCGGCTCCTCAGCCGACATCCCCAAGCCCGGCTCCTGCAACCCCGGCGGCTCCTGCGGCTGAAAAGCCTGCGTCGCCTTCCTCGCCTACCGTCAGGCCGATTGCCACGATCAAGGCGCCTGCAATCAAGCCGGTCGGCGGCATTCCTGCTCGCCCGGTCATCCGCAAGCCCGGCATTCCCGCCAACCCGATCGTGCGTCCGGCGGCTGCTGCTGCCGCTCCGGCACCTCAGAAGCCTGCGCCCAGTGCCCAGCCTGCGTCGGCGGCGCCGGTGCGCGAAGGCGTTTCCGATGCGCCCAAGCCGATGGAAGCGTTGAAGAGTGTCACGCAGAAACTCAAGGGCATTACCCAGCAGATTCCGCAGCAGGCGATTTTGCACAAGACGGGAATTATTGCGTCGGACTCCCAGAGCCCGGAGCCTACCGCCGCGCAGAAGCAGGCGGCGAAGTCCAAGACGGCGCGAATTTCGCTTTCCGATGCGATGGGTGTCGCGCCGGTGAAGGAAGCGACGCCGATGAAGACGATTCGCATCAAGCGTCCTGTGGATATCCCGACTCCCGGTGCGGCATCCAAGCCGGTCGTTCCCCAGAGCGCGGCGCCTCAAGCAGCGGCACCCAGCCCCGAACCGCCAGCTGCAACTCCTGCGGCGGCGGATGCATCGTCGATTTCGGTCACCCAGCGCAAGACGTTGAAGATCAACCGTCCGGCGGTTGGCGGAGCGCGTCCCGGCGCGAACAAATTTACAATCAAGAAGCCCGGCGTTCCCGCTCCCGGCGCCAAGCCTGCGGCACCGGCTGGCGCGAAGACTGCCGATGGTGGCGATATCGCCGATATCCCGGACATTGCGGACATCCCGGACATTCCGGCGATGCCTGCCGCTACGGCGACGGTCGAGGATGTGCCGCCTGCGGTCGCCACGGTTAGCGTGGCGGTTCAGGCCGCCGCCTGCCTGGTGATGGGAGGGGTTGCTTATCTGCTCTATGAGGCTTGCCAGCGCATTTGGTTCTGACAAGCGCGCTATCGCCATGACTACGGCTCTGGAAGTGCTTTCAGAGCCGCTTGTTTTATTGACGAATCTATGTGCGCTGACGCTCGCCGTCCTTTCGCCGGCGTTCCACTACCATCAGTTCGGCGAGCCTACGCGCATGGCGCGCGACGCCGGAATTTCGGCGGCGATCGTTTGCGGAACGGTGATCGCGGTCTACGGCGCGATCAAGACTTTCCGGCGGGACATCGAATCTGGCACCGCCGCCGTGTGCTTGAGCCATGGCGTGAGCCGCGGGGGGTATTTCCGCGCCAAGCTGGCCGGACTCTTGCTTTCGTGTGCGTTTTGCTGGCTCACGGTGGCGGCGACCTCGGTGGTCATGGTCAATGGTGCGGCAATCGGCGGCAGAGTCGCCGCCAGAACCGGGGACATTGCGAAAATCTGGGGACCTTCGCTCGCAGTCGCGCTTTGTCCAATCGTGCTGCCGTTCGTTTTGGGTGCGGTTTTGAACCGCTTCTTCGCATTCCGATTTGTGCTTTCGGCCAATGTTCTGGCGTTGATTCTGTCGATTCTCGGGCTTTTCTACCGGTCTGACTTTGCGCTTGCGGCCGATCATTTGTGGTCGCTCGTCGGCGCCGTGCTGCCGGTGCCGGTGTGGCTGTTCGCGTCGGCGGCGTTCGCCTCGCGGTTTAAGGCCAATGCCGCTTTCACATTCGCGGCGCTTGTCGTCGTTTTGCAGCTGCCGTTTCTCAAGGGCTGGGCAATCCTGCCTGCCGCCGCGTTTTTCGTCTATCTTGGAGAGGTGCTTTTCGATGAATGCGATATCGCTTGAAGGAGTGTCCAAGACATTCCGCGATTTCTGGCTCAGGCCTACCGTCAAGGCGGTCGACGCGCTCGACCTTGAAGTGGAGAAGGGCGAAGTCTTCGGACTTCTCGGTCCCAACGGATCGGGCAAATCCACGACGATCAAGATGATCCTCGGGCTCGTCGCCCCGACGGCGGGCAAGGTGGAGCTTTTCGGTCTGCCGCCCAGGTCGGTCGAGGCCAGGCGCCGGCTTGGATACTTGCCGGAACTCAGTTATCTTCATCCTTTTCTCACGCCTGTCGAAACCTTGCGCTATTATGCCGGACTTTGCGGGATAACCGGCAAAGAAGCCGCGCACCGCACGACCGAGTTGCTCAAAATGGTCAAGATGGAGGAAGTCGCCAATCGCCCGGTGGGCGGGTTTTCCAAGGGAATGGCGCGGCGCGTGGCGTTGGCCGCCGCGCTTATCGGCAAGCCGGAACTCCTCGTCCTGGACGAGCCGACAAGCGGGCTTGACCCGGTATCGACGAAGGAAGTGAAACTCCTCATCAAAGCGCTCGCGAAAAATTCCATGACGGTTCTTATGACTTCGCATCTGCTGGCCGATGCCGAAGATGTCTGCACGCGCGTGGCGATTTTAAACCGCGGCAGGAAAGTCGCCGACGGAAAGATCGGAGAGCTGGGGGAGAGTCTGGAAGAGTTCTTCCTAGCAAAAGTGGGAGAAGCCGATGAGTTCGTTCTTGCGGATTTTCTCGCTTGAGTGGCGCGCATTGTGGCGCGGCAAGACGCTGGCGATAGTTTCGGCGCTTTCGCTCGGCTGGGTGGCGATGGCGCGGGTTTTCGTGCGTGGCGACGGCACGGTCGAAGGCGCACGGGAGATGCTGCTGAGATTCTCGCTTTCCGGCGCGGCGGCAATCGTGGCGGTTTCGATGCTCGTTGCGGCGGCGGGCAGCCTCGCCAAGGAGCGCGATGCCAAGATGCTCCAGCTCTCGCTCGTGAGGCCTGTTTGGCCATGGACGCTCGCAATCGGGCGCATCATGGCGATTTCTGCGGCGGCGGCGGCGATGCTCTTTGCCGCGATGGCGCTGCATCTCGCGGTGAACGGCACGCTGGAGTCCGGCTGCTTCCATGTTTTCCGGCCCGTGCTCCCGTCGCCCGAGGAAGAGGCGCGGATCATCTACGACTTTTACATGAACGACCCCAATACGCCGGTTGAAGTCAAGAAGGCTCCTAAAGATGTAGTATTGCGGCTTTTGGCGCAGCGGGCGAAAGACAACTATCTCACCATCCCGGCTGGGGATTCCGCCACGATCAAGTTTGCCGCCCAAGACCGCGAAGGCGGCGCGGTGCGGTTGAGATTCACTAATCTGTACGACCAGCGCCGCAAGGTAGAAGGTGAAATCGCTTTTGGCGAGGCGAAAAGCGAAATCGGCAATATCACCCAGGCGGTGAACGTCTTTCCGCTGGAGGGGCGTATTTCCGGGGAGGAATTGAAGATCGCCAACAACAGCAAGGATTCGATAATGTTGCGCCCGCGGCGCGACATCGCGCTCCTCGTTCCTGCCGATGGATTCGCCGCGAATTATTTCCGCGCATTTCTGCAGCTTTGCGCACTCATGACGCTCATGATCGCTTTCGGCGTCGCGCTCTCGTCGTTCTTGAGCAGGCCGGTCGCGATTTTCACCGTGATCGTGGCTTTGATCGTGAGCGAGATGAGTCCTAGTGTAATCGAGCAATATCCAGACGAGCTGGAGACCGACAAAATTGACAAGATCGGACTTGTCTTCACGCGTTTTGCCGCCAAAGCCGCGCATCCGGTGAGTGCGATGAATCCGCTGGGTGCGCTTGCGGAAAACGAAGCGGTGGAGTGGGAGGCGCTTTTGCGCAGCCTTGTTGCCGCCGTAGTCTTCGCCCCGGTGCTTCTCGCGCTCGTTCCGGCGCTCGCGCTGCCGCGCAAGCAACCGTCCTGACGAGCCTTCTTTTTTGCCGTCATCGGCTCCCGATTCGCGACGCTCGACCCTTGTGTTTTGGCGTGATTTTTGATATAATATACACAATGAAAAACAACTTGGTTTTTGGCTTTGCCGGACTTTGCGCGGTAGCGATTTTCGGGTGTGAATCCATAGTCAAGGCCGAAAAGGCCCAGGAAGAGCTAGCGGCTCGCGCGGACGATGGATTTGCCGGGGAAACCGGCGGCAAGATCGACCTTACGGCACTGGATCTCGAAGGCTTGGTTGACTATGCGCTGACCAACCGTCCTCAGATGGCTACGGCGGCATTGTCGCTCGAGGACGCCAGGCTCGCGCTCAAGGCGATCGACGCGAATGCGCCGCTATTGTCAGATACTCCGTGGAACGCGATTTCCGCCAACGGATCGGCCGGCTACAACGAGAGCTCGGAGCGTTCGCACGGACTAAGGTGGGCTAAGCACGGTAATGCCTCGGCTTCGCTTTCGGTGGAGCTGCTGCTGTGGGATTGGGGACGGCATGAAGCGGAGGCCAAGGCGCAGGTGGAGCGGATTCTGGCGGCGGAGCTTGCGCTTGTAGACGAGGGATTTGCGGTATTTTCGCAAGTGAGCACGGCGTATTTCGAGGTGCTCACGGCGGATGCGCTTTTAGAGATTTCGCAGACGAACGAGTTGGTGATGGCGGTGCAGGAGGAGCGCGCGCGGCAGCGGCTGGAGGCGGGCGAGACGCAGCGTTCGGACTATTTGCAGGCGAAGAAGAATCTGGCGGCGGCGAAGGAGCAATCGGTAGTGCGGCGCGACGCGGTGAAAACGGCGGGTGCGCAGCTGGTCAAGGTTCTGGGTCTTGATGCGTCCAAAGCGGCGCGGGAAGATGTCTTGAAGCCGTTGGCGAATCCGCTGGTGTCGTACAAGCGGGCGTTTGCGGACACAACCGGCACGGTAGACGGCATATTCGCCGACGCGCGGACGAATGCGCCGAACATGCGCATCGCGAGAGCGCGGCTGAGGGCGGCATCGCGCGATGTGGATGCGGCGAAGGCGGAGTTCTATCCGACGCTTTCGCTTTCGGGGTCGGTCAACTGGACGGATCCGTTGTGGATGTGGAGTTGGGGTGCGAATCTGGCGCAGAACATTTTTTCGGGATTCAGGACCGAGACGGCGCTGGAGCGCACGGTCGTGGCGATGAAAGCGGCGGCGGCGAACATCGACGCGGAAGAGCAGGAACTTTCGAAGTCGATTTTCGATGCGGTTGCGACACGCGATGACGCGAAGGTGGCGTTCGAATCGGCGGCGGTAACATACGAAGCGGCGAAGGAGAACTACGAGGTAGTCGCGCAGCAGTATCTCGTGGGCGAGTGCAATCAGCTCGACTACGCCGACGCGGTCAATTCGCTGGTAACGGCGATGGGCGAGATGGTGAGAAACTTCTATTCGGGGCAGATTGCCGAAGCGAGCATCTTTCGGCTTACGGGAGAATATCCGGTGTATGCAGGGGCCGGGGAAGGAGACGGGGAAGAATGAAACGGATATTGATGGCGGCCGCAGTGGCGGCGGTATGCGGATGTGAAAAGGTAAGCGAGAAAATCCACGGCGGCGAACCGAAGCCGGCGTACCGCACGGTTGAAATCGCGCGCACGGACATTGTCGCGACGGTGGAGGCGACGGGAACGGTCACGCCGATCAAGAAAGTGGAAGTCGGTGCACAGGTCAACGGCAAGATAATAAAGCTTTTCGCCGACTACAACAGCGTCGTCACGAACGGACAGGTGGTGGCGCTCATCGACCCATTGGTGTATCAGGCGAATTACGACAGCGCGGTGGCGCAGTTGCATCAGAACGAAGCGAATGTCCTGCAGCGCGAGGCGACGCTCGCTCTGGCCGAAAAGACGCTCGCGAGAAAGCTCAAGCTTTTCGAAACGAAGTCGTGTTCGGAATCGGATCTCGATTCGGCGCAGGAGGCGCACGACAGCGCGGTGGCGCAACTTGCCGCCGCCAAGGCCGCAGTGGAGCATTCCAAGGCGTCGGTCAGTCAGGCGAAAGCGAATCTCGACTATTGCACGATTGTGAGTCCGGTCAACGGCGTAGTGATCAAGAGGTCGGTCGATGAGGGTCAGACGGTCGTTTCTTCGATGAATGCGGTGGGGCTTTTGACGATTGCGGAAGACCTGAAGACGATTTGGATTGAGGCATCGGTGCCGGAGGCTGATGTCGGGGAGATTCGCGAAGGGCAGCGAGTTACCTTCACGGCGGACGCATACCGCGAAAAGTTCACGGGCGTGGTCAAGCAGGTCAGGATAAGTTCAACGACGACGAACAACGTGGTGACATATCCTATTATCATCGAGGCCGAGAACCGCGGCGAGAAGCTTTTTCCGGGGATGACAACGACGATTGCGATCGAGACGGCGCGAGCCGACGATGTTCTTGCAGTGACGCAGGCGGCGTTCCGCTTCCGTCCCAAGGACAAGGAGACGGAACTCAAAGGACGCAAACTCTGGGTTTTGGGGGATGACGGCGAAATCGAGGCGGTGCAGCCCGAGTTTGGGGTTTCGGACGCATCGTTCACCGAAGTGAAGGACGCTGCGCTTGAAGGCGCGAAGATCGTAATCGGCTACGAGACCGGGAACGCAAAGGGCGTGACCGGACAATCCAATCCTTTCATGCCCAAGATGCCGCAACGCAACAAGAACAAGGGTACGGCGCCTGCGGCCAAACAGTAAATACACGGCAATGGCCCATCTTATCGAAATCCGCGACATGTACAAGATCTACGCGCAGGGCGACGAGCCCGTGCATGCGCTGGACGGAGTGTCGGTTTCCATAGACGAAGGCGAATTCGTGGCGATCATGGGAGCTTCGGGATCCGGGAAATCCACGATGCTCAACATCCTTGGATGTCTGGACACGCCTACGAAGGGAACGTATCTCCTCGACGGTATCGAGGTGGCCGGGCGTTCACGCACGGAACTTGCTCACATCCGCAACGAGAAGCTGGGATTTGTGTTCCAGAACTTCAATCTGCTGCCGCGGACGAGCGCGATCGAGAATGTGGAGCTGCCGGACTTGTATCTTGGCCGGTTGGGGCGGCGAGCGCGGCGTCGGCGGGCGCTGGAATTGCTGCGGCGCGTAGGGCTTGGAGGCCGCGGAACGCATACGCCGGCTCAGCTTTCAGGCGGTCAGCAGCAACGCGTGGCGATTGCACGGGCGCTTATGAACAAGCCTCCGGTTCTTTTTGCCGACGAGCCGACGGGCAACCTTGACACCAAGAGCTCGATTGAAATCATGAATCTGTTCACCGAGCTTTCGCGCGCTGGCATAACGATCGTGATGGTGACGCATGAAGACGATATCGCGGCCTACGCCACGCGTCATCTCGTGATGAAAGACGGCCACCTCGTGAGCGACGACAAGGGGGCGGCGAAATGAGCCTCTGGATGATTTTCAAGGTGGCGGTGCTGGCGATTTTCCGCAACAAGACGCGCTCGCTGCTGACATGCCTCGGGATAATATTCGGCATCGCGGCGGTGATTGCGGTGTTGGCGATCGGCAAGGGCGCGAGCGCGATGATGGTCGCGGAAATAAGCCAGATGGGCAATAATCTTGTTATGGTCTTTCCAGAGCGCAAGCAGGCCGGAGTCGTGCATCAAGGGCTTGGCGGCGGGCAGAACATGACGGCGGAGGATGTGATCGCCATCAAGAACGAACTCTCGCACCTCGTCCAGTTCGCTTCGCCGCAAGTGAACGCATTCTGCCAACTCATGCACCAGAACAAAAACTGGTCTACGCGAGTGCAGGGAGTATCCGTTGATTTCCCCGACATCAAGAACTGGACAATGAAAGAAGGGCGATTCTTCAACGAACAGGAGGAGCGCAGGGCGTCGCGGGTGTGCGTGATCGGGACTTCGGTCGCGAGCAATCTCTTTGGCGAGGAAGAGCCGGTGGGCAAGACGATGCGGATAAAGAACATGGCGTTCAAGGTCGTTGGGGTGCTCAATTCCAAGGGCGCGAACAACTGGGGCGACGATCAGGACGACACGGTGATGGCGCCGTACACTACCGTGTCGCGGGTGTTGCAGGGATCGGCCTTCAAGTCCATCAATATGATGAATCTCTCGCTTTACGACATGGACGATCTGGACGAGGCAAAACGGGAAATCACGGCGATTTTGAGACAGCGTCACAAGCTCGCTGATTATCAGGATGACGATTTCGAGACGCGCGACACTACGGAAATCATGAACACGATCGGGTCGGTGACGGGACTGATGACGGTTTTGCTTACGGTGGTGGCTGCGATTTCGCTTTTGGTCGGCGGCATCGGGATTATGAACATCATGCTCGTTTCGGTGACGGAGCGAATAAAAGAGATCGGACTCAGAATGGCTATCGGGGCGACGCCGTTCATGATACTCACGCAATTCTTGCTGGAGGCGCTGGTGCTTTCGGCGGTTGGCGGCGTAATCGGGGTCGCGGCGGGAATCGGCGTGGCGCAGGCAATCGGCGCGATGAAGCATTGGCCGATTGTGGTCGAGGCGGGATCGGCGATTCTGGCGTTCGGCTTTTCGGCTTTTGTGGGAATTTTCTTCGGGTTCTATCCCGCGTATCGCGCGAGTAAATTGAATCCGATCGACTGTTTGAGATACGAATAACCAAACATAAAACGAACAATAAAGAAAGGGAGCGAAAAATGGCGGCAGAATGGACGGTAGAGGATTTCGGCACGACGAAATACGGCGAGAAAGCGCGCAAGTTCACGCTCAAAGGCGCGGGGACGCTGGTCATGGAGGTTAGCGACTACGGCGGCAAGATCGTGAAGCTTTTCACTGCGGATCGCGAGGGCCGGATGAAGGATGTGGTCGTCGGATTCGATTCGCCTGCGGGCTGGGATAATGGCGATCCCTACTGGGGCTGCATCATCGGGCGTTACGGCAATCGCATCGCCGCCGGCAAATTCACCTTGAACGGAGTTGAATACAAGCTCCCGGCGCTCAACAATGCGCCCGGCGGCATCGGGTGCAATCTGCACGGCGGCGCTCGCGGCTGGGACGCGTATGTCTGGGGCGCGGAGCCATTTGTGAAGGGTGATGACGTGGGAATCGTCTTCACACACGTTTCGCCAGACGGCGACGAGGGTTTCCCCGGCAAGGTGGAAGTGAAGGTGACTTACACCATCACGAAGAACGACACGTGGAGGGTGGACTACGAGGCGGTGCCGGACAAGGATACGCCTATCAACATGACCCAGCATGTCTACTTCAATTTCAAGGGCGAAGCGGGCGGCACGATCGAAGATCACATCCTGACGATTGCGGCCGATGCCACGACGCCCACGGACAAAGGGCAGATTCCGACCGGCGAAATCGCGAAGGTCGATGGAACTCCGTTTGATTTCCGCAAGGGGATGAGGATCGGCGAACGGATCAACGAAGGCAACGGGCAGCTTGAGATTGGCAAGGGCTACGACCACAATTGGGTGTTGAACGAAGGCGTGATGGCGGGCGGCAAAGGCGGCTTGATTCATGCTGGCGGTTTGTACTGCCCCATGAACGGCCGCGGGCTCGAAGTGTGGACGACGGAGCCTTGTCTGCAGATCTACACCGCCAACTGGGCGAGCTACGATCAGACCGCAAAGGGCGGCGAACATCTTTCGTTCCGTTGCGGCGTGGCGATGGAAACCCAGCACGCGCCCGACTCGCCAAACAAGCCCCAGTGGCCCACGACGATAGTCAAGGCGGGCGCGAAATACTCCAGTACGACCGAATTCAGGTTTTACGCAAAGTAAACCTTAAACAAACAAACCAGGAAACAAAATGAAAGCGATAGCGAAAGTCGCGCCCCGAAAGGGCGTTGAGCTCGTCGAAAAACCGGTGCCCGAAGTCGGCATCAACGACGTGCTGATCAAAATCAAGAAAACGGCGATCTGCGGCACGGATGTCCATATCTACGAGTGGAACAGCTGGGCGCAGGAGACGATCAAGCCTCCGATGACAATCGGCCACGAATATGTCGGCGAAGTTGTGGAGGTGGGCTCGAACGTCAGGAGCGTGAAGGTCGGAGAGCGGGTGAGCGGCGAAGGCCACATCGTCTGCGGCCATTGCCGCAACTGCCGCGCCGGTCAGCGTCATCTGTGCCGCGAGACATCGGGCGTAGGCGTGAACCGCGACGGCGCGTTTGCCGAGTATCTCTGCATTCCGGAATCCAATGTCTGGCATTGCGATCCGTCGATTTCCGACGAGATATACTCGATTTTCGATCCTTTCGGCAACGCTACGCACACGGCGCTTTCGTTCAACATGGTCGGCGAGGATGTCCTCATCACCGGTGCGGGTCCGATCGGCATGATGGCCGCTGGCATCTCCAAGTATGTCGGCGCGCGCAATGTCGTGGTAGTTGATGTGAACGACTATCGTCTTTCGCTCGCCCGCAAACTTGGTGCGACGCGCACGGTGAACACGCGGAACGAAAAGCTCGAGGATGTCATGCGCGAGCTCGGAATGGTCGAAGGATTCGACGTAGGTCTCGAAATGAGCGGCGCAGCGCCATGCCTCAACCAGATGATCGAGTCCATGAACACGGGCGGGCGCATCGCGCTCCTCGGCATCCACGGCCCAGAAACCAAGGTCAACTGGAACCATATCGTTTGGAAGGGGCTCAAGATCAAGGGCATCTACGGGCGTGAAATGTTCGAGACTTGGTACAAGATGGGCGCGATGATCCAGGGCGGGCTTGACATCTCCCCGGTAATCACCCACCGCTATAAATTCACCGACTTTGAAAAGGGTTTCGAGGCGATGATCTCGGGGCAATCCGGCAAAGTCATCCTCGATTGGGAAGCGTAAGGAAAAGGAGAAGGAAAATGTACGGCAAATTCCAGAGCCATCTGCAGGAGACGATCGCCGATTTGAAGGCGAAGAGCCTCTACAAGAACGAGAAAATCATCGCAACGCCGCAATCGGCGCGCGTCGTGCTCGACAATGGCACGAAACTGCTCAACATGTGCGCGAACAACTACCTCGGTCTCGCCAACCATCCAGAGATTATCGAGGCATCGCGCGAGGCGACGGCGAAATACGGCTACGGCATGGGCTCGGTGCGCTTCATTTGCGGAACCGACACTCTTCACAAGGAACTCGAGCGCACCGTCGCCGATTTCACCGGCACTGACGACTGCATTCTATTCGGCTCTTGCTTTGACGCCAACGGCGGCGTGTTCGAGGCGCTATTGGGGCCTGAAGACGCGATTATTTCGGACGCGCTCAACCACGCGTCGATCATCGACGGCGTGCGCCTTTGCAAGGCCAAGCGCTTCCGCTACGCCAATGGCGACATGGACGACCTCGAAAAGCAGCTCGTGGCGGCGGGCGAAGCCGGTGCGCGGTTCAAACTCATCGTTACCGATGGCGTGTTCTCCATGGACGGCATCATCGCGCCTTTGAAAGAGATTTGCGATCTCGCCGACAAGTACGAGGCGCTCGTAATGGTGGACGATTCCCATGCGGTGGGCGTGTTGGGCGCGACCGGCGCGGGCTCGGTAGAAGATTGCGGCGTCACCGGCAGGGTCGATATCATCACCGGCACATTCGGCAAGGCGCTTGGCGGCGCATCCGGCGGCTATGTCGCCGCGCGTCAGGAAATCGTGGATATCCTGAGGCAAAAGGCGAGGCCGTATCTCTTCTCGAATGCGGTTCCGCCGCCGGTTGCCGCAGCGTCGATCAAGGCGATCGAGCTCGTCAAGACGCGTCCGGAGTTGCGGGAACGCCTGAATGCGAACGCCAAGCAGTTCCGCGAGGGCATGTCTGCGCTAGGGTTCGATCTCGTTCCCGGGCATCATCCGATCGTTCCGGTGATGCTCGGCGATGCCGCCGTCGCCGTGAAGATGAGCGAAAACCTCTACAAGAACGGCGTCTATGCGACGGGATTCTTCTATCCGGTCGTTCCGATGGGGAAGGCTCGAATCCGCACTCAGATGTCCGCGGCGCACACGCCCGAGGATATCGATTTCGCAATCAAGGCGTTCGACAAGAGCCGCTGAAGAATTACAGACGAATGACCGCCGAGACCCCCACGCAGAATTGCTACACCTTCGAGTTGACGGAGGATCAGCAGGAATTGCTGCTGGGGGTCATGCTTACCGGCAACTACCGCCGCCGCGAGGTGCCGTATTCACTCTGGTCGATCGAGGGCGAAAAGTTCAACGCCACATTGTATGAAAAGGAGAAGCACGGCAGGCGCAAGCTTTGCGTGCAAGGGCGCGGGGCGCAGGACTTTGTGATGTTCGTCCTTGAGCCTCGCGTTTTGGGCGGCGCTTCGCTGGGATACGAGGAAATTCTCCACCCGGAGGATTTCTCCGAACACGCCGGGAGCGACGAATCAGGCAAGGGCGATTATTTCGGTCCGCTCGTAGTCTGCTGTTGCCGCACCGATGAAGCACTGTCCAAGGAGATGAGGAAGGCTGGCGCGAGAGACTGCAAGACGATGAGCGACAAACAGGTTTTGGAAACCGGCAGGCGGCTGCGCGGACTTTTGGGTTCCGGCGGTTATTCAATCGTGAAAATGCGCAATCCGGCATACAATCGTCTCTACGCGAAGATGAAGAATATCAACCGCATGCTCGCGTGGGCGCATGCGGCGGCGATAGAGGAGTTGCTCGCGAAGAATCCCAAATGCCCGCGCGTGGTGATCGACCAGTTCGCGAAGACGGAGGCGACGATTCTCCGGGCTTTGAAGCCGCTTGGACGCAAAGCGGAAATCGTCCAGCGCCACAAGGCCGAAAGCGACATCGCCGTGGCGGCGGCGTCGGTGATCGCCCGTGAGGAGTTCCTCAAGGAAATGACGCTTGAGGACGGCACGACGCTGCCGATCGGGTCGAGCTCGCCGGGCGTGAAGCAATACGCGATCGAACGGGTTAAAGCCGAAGGCCCAAAATACCTCATGAACCATTGCAAGGCACATTTCAGGACAACAGACCAAGTGCTGGAGGCGTGCGGTTTTTCCCGCGCCGACCTCCCGCCGGAAGGACAGATAACAAATGCTACTCGCGAATTCGCTGGTTGAAGGATTTTTCCAATCGAATCTGATGGGGCAGGGCATCGTCGCCTTGCAGCTCCTCGGAAGCGTGGCGATGTTCGCCGTCATCATCGGAAAAACGAAGGAACTTGGATTTTTCCGGATCATGGTCCGGCGCTTCATGCACGATTTCTCCGAAGACCGCGATGTGCTTGAATATTATCTGCGCAACCGCCCCGGAAAAGACGCCGAGGGGCTTGAGGGCATCTATGCATGCACCTGCGAGCGGCTTTTGAAGCTCCTTGCGCCGGACACCCGCACGATGCTCGCCGGACGCGGTGCGGGGTCGCAAAACGCCGCCGCGCTGACGGCGCGGGAGATAGAGCTTGTGAAAGGCGCCTGCGAACACGCCTTGGATGAAGAGGAGATCCGCGTCGAGCGCGGCATGGGCGCCGTGGCGACTATTGTGGCGCTCTCGCCGATGCTCGGACTATTGGGAACGGTCTGGGGAGTTCTTGATGCTTTTGCCGAAATGGGCTCTGCGGGCTCGGCCAACCTTGCGACCATTGCGCCGTCAATTTCGTCGGCGCTGGTGACGACGGTCGTGGGTCTCCTGATCGCAATTCCTGGCGTCATGGCCTACAACAACATCTCCGCCACGGTGCGGGACATCACCTCGGACATGGAAGGTTTTGCCGACGAACTTATCGGACGCATCGCCTGCGAGTTCCAAGGGAGGGTGGACTAAATGTCCCGACGCAGACGCCGTGCGCGCACCGAGCGCCCCAAGGCGCAGATCGACATGAATTCGCTGATCGATCTGACCTTTCTCCTGCTCGTCACCTTTATTGTGACCCTGCCCGCGCTGGAGCAGGGCGTTTCCATCCTCCTTCCGCAGGCGAAGACTGATGAACTCCCGACCAAAAACGGCAAGGCGAACACCGTGACGGTTGATTCACTGGGGCAGATTTTCCTCAATGACAAACCAATGACGTCGGAAACGCTTGAACAGACGCTCTCCGCCATGGTCGCGGACGATCCTGACGTTCCGGTTTTGGTGCGCGGCGACGAACGCCTCGATTACGGCAGCGTCATGAATGTCGTGAAAATCATTTACAAGTGCAAAGTCAGGCGCATGAGTCTGGTGACAGTGGAAAAGTGATTTACGACACTGATAGCGACAACCGCGCCCCCAGGGTGATTTCTCCGCTTACGCTGGGACTTTCCATCCTTGCGCACGTAATTTTGTTCACTGCGCTTGCGCTTTTCGCTTTCGTGCGTTTCACTCCGAAAGAGACAGTCATCCCGATCGAACTCATGGTCGTCGTGAACGAAAATCTCGATGGCGTCGACAACGAGCCGCCGCCCTTGGCCAAGGAAGAGCCCCAGCCCCCGGCTCCGCCGCCGGAAATAAAGCCCGCTCCGCCGCCCGAGGAGCCTCCGGCCATCACCGAGGTCAAGGATGCGGTGGAATTGAAGCCGGAAGAGAAGAAGCCAGAGGAAAAGAAACCGGAGATCAAAAAGCCCGAGGAAAAAAAGCCGGAGGAAAAGAAACCGGAGGAAAAGAAACCGGAAAAGACGAAGGAGCAACTTCTGGAAGAGCGGCTGAAGCGCATGCGCGAGAGGGGCAAGACCGTCAACAACAAAGTGAAGATCGAGGTTAAAGACGCGCCTTCCGGAAACGGACGGACGCAGAAGAAAACCTTGTCCGACGCGGAAATAAGGCGGCTTTTGAATGCCGGCTACAAGCCTGGGACGTCCGAGCAGCTCGCCGCGAGCGATATGCAGCTTGGCGTCAGTCTCGTGCAGATGGCGCTCAACGACAAATGGGCGGCGATGCGGCCTTCGGTGGGGCGAAGCGGAACGGTGCTGCTTTCGGTGAAATTCGCGGCTTCGGGGCGCATGGTGGACGTGCGCCTTGCCCGGTCCTGCGGCGACAAGGTATCGGACAATGCGGCTTTGCAGGTTGCGCGCAGTGTCGGTATCGTGCACAATCTGCCGCCCGATTTCATCAAGACTTTCTCGCGCGAATCGCTGACGATTCGCTACAATGTCAGACAGCAATGATCCTAGGCTTTGTTTTTGCGGCGATTATCGAACTTTCCGGGGTGAGCGGCTCCGATCTTTACGCCCGCGCCTACTTCGATTCCAACAACGTCAAGCTGGGCGACCCGATGACGCTATACGTTGATTTCATCGGCACTGCCGATTTCCCTTCGCTTCATCCGCCGAAACTTGCAAAGGCGGTAGATTCCAAGGAATGGAAGATCGATCAGGAATCTGCCAAGACCGACACCTTCAAAGACGGCAGGCGCTTGACATATCGCGTGCGTCCGGTGAAAAATGGAGTTTTGTGGCTGCCGGAATTCAGGTTTTCATACAATGGCGGCGAGGGCTTTTGCGCCACCGCGCCGGTTCCGGTGCATGTCAAACCGGGCGCACAGATTGAAATTGAACTTGCCGGGAGCGAAGAGGCGATGCCGCCATTGCCGGACGAATCGCTTTCGCCGCTTTCGCCCGGCGACGATTTCGCCTGGCGCCGCGACTTCTATTCCGGCAGATTCCAAGATGCGCTTTCCGCGCTGGAGCGGCACGCTTGGGACAAGGGGCAGACGCCGTATATGGAATCGGCGATGATTGCGACGCGTGCGCGGCTGCTGGGAAATCCTTACGCCGAACTTCCGGCTTGGCGGGTTGTCGCGCGGGCTCTCCTCAAACATCCTCTCGGCAGGCAGATAGCCATTGTCCTTTCGTTTATTTTCGCCGCCGCCGTCTTTTTTGCCGCAATCGGCAAGACGATCCGCCATTTTGCCGCCGTCTCGCTGATTGTAGTCACTATGTCCAATCCCAATCCCAAGGTAGGCGAAGCTTTCGATTTCCTTTTCTCGATCCCCAAGCCGGAGTCCGGGAAGATTTCCGTGATGAGATTCGAGCCCGGCGAAAAATACGGGCTTTCGATACTTGGCAAAGGACAGGCGGTGAACGATTCGCTCGTCCGTCTGCCGGTGCGCTACGACGTGCCGGTCAAGGATTTGCCGCTCGTCTGGACCGTATACGGAAAAATCTCCGAACGGCAGGAGATAAACCAGGCCGGTTTCCACATGGTGAGCGAATCGTCGCGCTCTTTCGCCGAGTCCGCCGCGCCGGTGCTGGTGAATGTGAGTCCTCTGGATTCCGAAAGCCAGCCGAAGGATTTTTCCGGGATAGTTGCCGAAGACCTCCGATTCCTCGAGCTCCCGGACATGCTCGATGTCGAGACCAACGACGTGATTGCGATAACCTACCGTCTGGCGTTCCCGAAGGACAAAGGCGGGTTCGTCCCCAGGGGATGGAAGCCCGAAGGCGCGGCCTATTGGTGGACCGAGGGCGAATGGAAGGGCTATTTTGTGGCCGACGGCGCAGAGTCCACGCCGTTCGTCGAATTCTGCTATTACGATCCCAAATCCAAGTCCTACAAGCGCGCCAAGACCGGCGGCACGAAAATCAAATACCATGAGTAAGCGAATATTCCTCTCTCCGCCATACGTGGGCAAGGCCGAGCGCGACATGGTTGCGCAGGCTTTCGATTCCAACTACATTGCGCCATGCGGGCCGCAAGTCGATGCATTTGAAGCCGGCCTCGCGAAGCTTGCCGGGCGGCGGTTTGCGGTCGCCGTTTCCAGCGGCACCGCCGCCTTGGATCTGCTGATGGATTGCTTCGAGCTCGATTCTTCCTGGGAGGTGATCACTTCGTCGCTTACCTTTATCGCCTCGGCAGGGCCTGCATACCATCGTGGCGCACGGCTGGCGTTCGTCGATTCCGACCGCTCCGGCAACTTGGACGTGCGTCTTCTCGAAAAGGCGCTTAAAGCGAGCCGCGCTCCCCGGAAGATGGTGATTGCGGTCGATCTTTACGGACGCTGCTGCGATTACGGAAAACTTGAGAAACTCTGCACACGCTTTGGCGCGGTGCTGATTGTGGACAGCGCCGAGGCCGTCGGCGCGAAGTGCGGCGTCAGGCCGTCGGGTTCCGCGGGCGTGGCGGCAATCTACTCGTTCAACGGCAACAAGATAATCACCACCTCTGGCGGCGGCGCGGTTTTGACCGATGATCCTGGCATTGCCGCCGCCGTGCGCAAGCGCTCGCAGCAGGCCCGCGAAAATTGTCTTTGGTACGAGCATGAGCGCGTGGGCTACAACTACCGGCTCTCCAACATTCTCGGCGCCATTGGTCTCGCGCAGCTCGCGCGGCTGCCTGCGATTCTGAAAAAGCGCGCCGCCATCGCCGCGCACTACCGCGCCATCGGCGGCGAATCGCTGCCGCCGGTCGCAGGCGAAAACCATTGGCTCAATATCCGGCTCGCCAAAGACGAGGCCGGACGCGATGCGCTCATCGCCGCCCTCGCCGCCGAAAATATCGAATCCCGTCCGGTCTGGAAGCCCATGCACCTTCAGAAGGTTTTCTGCGGCGCGAAGATTTATGGCGGCAAAATTTCCGAAGACCTCTTCCGTCGCGGCGTGTGCCTGCCTTCCGGAACGGGCATGACGGCGGCGGATTTGCGCCGCGTGGACAAGGTGCTGGAGCGGTTCAAGGCGTGAAGCTTTCCGTAATCATCCTCAGCCTCGACGGCCATCCACGCGTCACTCGCGCCTTCCTCGCCAATCCCGAGGTCGAGGTCGTCGATGTCACCGGCGTTCGCCCGGTCGGCAAAGCCCGCAACGAGGGACTTGAACGCGCCCATGGCGATTATATCGCGTGGATCGACGGCGATGACGAAGTGACGGAAGATTACCTCCCTTCGATCCTCGGCGCGATCGACGGCAATAGGCCAGATGTCATAGTGTTCGGCTTCGAGTGGCGAATGGGCGAAACTTCGCGCTTTTCCAAAATCTGGGGCGGCGGAGATTTCGCGCGGGCGATTTTGCGCGGCACCGATCTTTATTCCGGGCTTTGCAACAAGGTGTTCAGCCGCAAGGTCTGGGACGGCGTCAGATTCGACGATTCCGCCCGCACCGCCGAGGATTGGGAAGTCCTGCCGGAACTTGCCGTCAAAACCGGAAATGTCGTCAATATCAAGCGCTCGCTTTATCTTTATCTGCACAATCCGGGCAGCCTCACCACCGCGACCGACTTTGCGCTCAGGCTGGACGGACAGCGCCGCCACTTGGCGCGAATCGACAAGGCGCGCGAGCTTGGCGTCTACCGCAAATACCGGACGGACATTATCGCCGGCGTTGCCAATCAGCTTTATCATACCGCGGAATTCGTCCGCTTTTACATGGACCGCACCGATCCCAATGTCCGGCTCCTCGAAATCGGCGCGGTTTCATTCATCCGGCGCAACTTGCCGTTCCTCATGTTTTCCGGCGAGAGAATCCGGCTGAAGGTGAAATGGCTGCTTGCCGCGACCGGGCTTTGGAAGGTCGTGGAATTGTATTATCGCCGCCGCGATGGCGCACGGGCCATGCGTTTCGCCGGTCCTGTGATCGAAAAACCGAAAAATCCTTCCCCCGTCCATGTCGTGTTCGCCGCCGACGAAAAATACCGCCCGGCGCTGGAAGTCGCCAAATCGACAATGCTCGCATCCTGCTCCGATCCCTCCCGCCTCGTCATCCACGAGTTCGACGCCCGTGCGCTGGACAATATCGATACCTCCGGCCTGCGCCCTTGGAACGGCTCGTTCATGACCTATCTCCGGCTTTTCCTGCCCGAACTTTTGCCGGATGTCGATACCGTCGTCTACAGCGATGTCGACACCATCTGGAATCGCGACGTTCTGGAACTTGGCGCGCTCGCCGATCCAAGCGTCTCCGCGCAATGGGTGCACGACTTCGAATCTGTCGCCAGATCGCCCGGCTACGGGTGCGCCGGCGTGTGCATCCTCAATCTCCGCAAATTGCGCGAACGCGGATTCGTGGGTGAAGTCCGACGCTACTTTGCCCAAAACCCCAACCCGCGATTCCCGGATCAGGACGCTCTCAATGACATTTTGAAAGACGATTTCCTGCTGCTCTCGCCAGTGTGGAACGATATGGGCAATATCATGAATCTGCCGCCGCGCGGCGAAAAGAGCGTTTGGCACATAACCGGAATCGGACGCTGCCTGGACAAGCCCGATATCGCCTGGCCGCCGCAATACGCCTTGTGGCATAAAGTGAGGGAACGGGGAACAGGGAACGGTGTTGAATGTTGCCAATGTGGAAATGTTGCCAATTCCAATACCCAATACCAATTGAAAATTGGCAACATTGGTACTGGCAACAATGGCAACACTGGCAACATTCAAGCCCTCAGCCCTCAGCCCTCATCAACCCTCAGCCCTCAGCCCTCAGCCCTCAGCCCTCAGCCCTCAGCCCTCAATTTGCCTCTGTGTGGTAAAAAGGAACGGAAAAGAATTTTTCGATTTTTCGAGCGCGTGGGGCGCAATCTCTATTTCGCCAAAATCCTGTCCGACTATCTGTCCGAACATAAGCAATGAAAATTCTTCAACTTGTCTCCGCTTTTCTCGCCAAGTGGACTCCGCTTTTCGTCACGCTTGTCGCCGTCTTGACTTTCTTTTGTCCGGTATTGTTCGACTGGGTGCGCGGCACGACCCAGACGGTGATTCTCGGCATTATCATGCTCGCGATGGGGATGACGCTGAAGGCCGAGGATTTCCGCATATTGATTTCACGGCCGTTCGATATCGCCATCGGGACTTTGGCCCAGTTTTCGCTGATGCCGCTTATTGCGTGGTTTCTCGTGGCGGTCATCGGGATGCCCAAGGCGATTGGCGTAGGGCTGATTCTCGTCGGCTGCTGTCCGGGCGGCGTTTCCTCGAATATCATGAGTTATCTCTGCAAGGGCGATGTCGCGTATTCGGTCGGCATGACTTCGCTTTCGACGCTTGCCGCGCCGGTGATGACGCCGCTTTTGATGATGCTCATTGCCGGTGAAACGATAGAGATCGACGCCATTGGCATGTTCAAGAGCATTCTTGTCGTGATGGTTGCGCCGATTGCCGCCGGATTTTCCATGAATGCGGCTTTCGGCTCGCGCAAAGCCTACGCGGAAATCATGAAAGTCATGCCTGGCGTTGCGGTTTTGGCGCTTGCCGCCATTGTCGGCGGCGTCGTTTCCGCGCAAGGCGACAAGTTCGCGTCGTCGGGGGTTTTGGTTTTTGCGGCCGTGTTTCTGCACAATTCCCTTGGCTACGCGCTTGGTTATCTGACCGGGCTTGCCGCACGTTTCGGCAGCGCAAAGCGTCGGACGATTTCCATCGAAGTCGGCATGCAAAACGCCGGTCTCGCGACCGTTCTGGCCACACGCCATTTTCCGCTGATGCCGGAAGCCGCCGTGGCTGCCGCCGTCTCATGCGTCTGGCACTCGATTTCCGGTGCGCTCATGGCCGGCGTCTTCAATGCCGCCGACGCCTTGGTCAGGGCTCGGGGCGGCAATCCCCAAAGATAATCGAAAAACCGCACACAAAACCTAAAATTCCTTAAATGGACGATTATTGACAAGATAGGCAACCGCCTCTTAACTCCATAGTCCAGCCTCCTTCACTTCCTAGTCCAGCCTCCTTCACTTCCTAGTCCAGCCTCTTTTCCTTCGTAGTCTAGGCTTCTCGACTTAGAAGTCCAGCACTCTCCACTTGGTAGTCCAGCCTCCTAGACTTCGTAGTCCAGCCTCCTAGACTTTGTAGTCCAACTCGCTAGACTTGGCAGGGCTTATCGCCCCGCGACTGCCGCCGGTAGGGCGGCAATCCCATCTCTGTGCCTCTGTGCCTCTGTGTGGTAAAAAAGTGAGAAACTAGGTCTAACCTACTTTCGCGCAGCCCTCAACCCTCAGCCCTCAATTTGCCTCTGTGTGGTAAAAAAAAAAAAAAAAACTTTGCGCACTCAGCGTCTCTGCGTCTCTGCGCTAGACAAGAACAGGGAACAGAGCGATTTTTCTTATACCTACTTGCGTTTTTCGCTCGATTTTTGGTATAATATCCGCAGAATGTGCATGACGGACGAAAAGAGATTGTCGAAACTCGATATCGACGGCATGAAGGCGCGGGTGTGTAACCTTTCGCCGCATGGCGTGTAAACAGAGCAGAAACAATTTCAACAAAGAAGAAAAACCATGGCAATCCAATTCGACCTGAATGCGCTGAGCAGGTTCTCGAATGTGAACTTCGGCGACAACGACGCCATTGCCAATCTTGACAACGGCAACGGCCTTGTGCAGAACGAAAAGCTCGGGTTCATCCTCACGAGGAAATTCCGCAGCTCCACCGCCGAGAAGCAGAACAACGCCGTGCGCACAGAGCTCCTAAAGGCGCTCGGGAACGCCTTCGGACTCAATGACGGCATCGTCGTAAACAACGTCCACGACGAGTTCTTCGAGCCGGCCAAGCAAAAGATCGGGGATCTCCTGAAGGAGCTGGTCAAGAAGTCTGGCGATCTCTTCATCCACACGACGGAATCGAAACGCGGCGAAGGGCGCAAGTCTGTAATAGACGCTGTCTCCCAAGAAGACGTGGACGTGAGCGAAATCCTGTTCAGTCTGGACAGCAAGATCGTCGAGGCGCCGGATTGTCTTGGCCGCGATTGCCCGAATCTGGTATAATACTCGTCAATTCTGAAACATCCGTCCAATCTGGACAAGTGGGAGAGATATGGAATTCAAAGAACTGCTCGCGGCGTTCGCCGCGAAATACAACATAGAAGGGCTCGACGGCGCGGAAGGTGTCGCGGAGCTCGAAGTCGACGGCATTCGCGTGGAGCTGCTGGAAGACCCGCAGGCGCGGAGCCTGGTCGCGTGTGCGGAGATCGGACTTCCGCCCCCAGACGCGAACGGCGCGTTCGGAGCCATGATGCTAAGGGCCAACTTTCTCTTGCGCGCCACGGAAGGCGCGACGCTCTGCGAGAATCCCGAAAGCGGCACCTACTCCATAGTGCGTCCGTACCCGTTGGCGCTCGCGGATGTCGATTCGCTCTGCTCATGCCTCGAATCGCTCGTAAACCAGACGGAGAACTGGCGCAAGGCGCTTGCGGGTCTTCGCGGAGCCGTGTCCGCGCGGTCCAAGGCCCAGAAAGTGGATGACTCCCACCACGACATGCTTTCAAGCGGATTCGTCCAGGTGTAACCTTTTTGCGTCTCGTGTGTACACAAGACGGAAAGTTTAAAGTCAAGAAAGGAACAGAACAATGGCAGGACAGGTAAATGCAAGCTACAGCGCGAATTTCCAGAAGTTCGTCGATTTCGCGAACAAGGCGCACGCGCCGAACGGGAAAGGCGAGGACACGGTCGCGCGCTTCTCGGGGATGCCGAGGGGCGACTACAAAGGCACCTTCGCGTTGTTCTTGCGCACGTCAGACATGAAGGCGGCGAACGAGCAGGTGCGCGACCTTTTCCGCAGGACGGTCGCGGACATGTTCGGCGGTGAGAAGTTTATCCCGGACATCGTTCGCGACAACATGAAGCTCGAGGACTTCGGCAAGGGCAAGCCGCTCACAGCGCGCCGCATCCAGCTCGTCAAGACCGCCATCGACACGCTCCGCGGCGGCTTGTTCATGCCAGGCAGCGTGGCCGCCAACAAGGCGACCGCGATGGGCTATCTCCCCTCCGAGCTGCCGAAGCTCGCCCGCGTCGCCAACATCTACCAGCAGGCGACGGGCTGCTCGGAAGAAGACGCCAATGCCGCCGCGCTCGACCCGAACTCCAACGCGCGCAAGCTCTTCGACTGCGGCGGACGCTTCACGCTCAACGCGGACAACTTCAAGAAGGGGCTTGCCATGATGGACAAGTTCGCGGGGTGGTTCGCGAACATGCATGACGATGTCGAGGCCGGAAAGCTCGACAATCCAACGAAGCTCAACGTCAAGACCGGCCTCTGCACCCGCAAGGCCGACGTTGCGACGCTTAAGTTTCTACTGGAGGAAATCGCAGTCAACGACAAGCTCCCGCTCGACGCCGAGAATCCCGAAGACATCTTCGGCATGGGGAAGAACCCGGCGATGCGTTTCGTGGGGCGCGAATATACGATGTCGTTTGCAAACTCGCTCGCGCAGATTCCGCCGGAGAAGAGGTCCGTCATCTACGCCGTGTTCGACGCCTTCGACAAGCTGCCCGTCAATGCCGGGCAGCGCGCCAAACGCGAAGAAATCGAGCAGGGCGCGCTTCTCGCAGCACGCGTGATCAAGAACTTCGATGCCGTGGTGGCGCTTCAGTCCGCAGGAAAACTCAGCCGCACCAGCCTGGTGCCGCTCCTCTACCCGGATTTCAATCTTCCGCCAACCGCCTCCAACAAGCAGATCGCCGCTACATATGACGCGAAGATCATGGAGAATGCGGACATCGCCATGCAGGTGCACATGCTCATGGTGAATACCGGCGTATCTGTAGAAGAGGCGGTCGATGCCGTCGTCAACGGCAAGCACATCGACAACCTGCCGGGAATCTCGGACTTCAATGGACATCTCGACGAACTGGACGGCACGCCGGCAGGCGGCCGCAATACGATGATCGGCGACATCCACCGGCCAACGAAGCCACAGTTCATCGAGAGCAAGACCGACGCCATCTCGGAAGAGAATGCGAAGTTCGTGTTCAATTTCCCTGGCGGCGAGAAGCTTGTCGCCAAGCCTGGCGCCAGCGAGTGGCAGGATGTGCGAGACTCAAGCAACGCCATCGCCGACAAGCTGGACGAGCTTTGCCGCGGCAAGGTCCACCCGAAGCAGCTTTCGAATGTCTATTTCGCGCTTTCCCAGAGCGGCATTGGCGGGAACATGAAAGGCGGTCTGCAAAAATACGGGCTCAATTCGGACGAGCACGCGGCCGTCACGTTCACGCTCTCGCGCAACGACGAGACTGGCGCCGTCACGATCAAGTATTCCGAGCCGGAGGGATTGCCGGTGAAGTTCAACTGGACCACGACCATCGACGTGGACGGCAATTCCACGACGACGCCCATGCGCGTGGACCACGGCCAGTACGAGGCAAAGGCGATGGAGCGCGCGGAACAGATATCCGCCAAGATGCCCGGCAAGGACAAGGCGGCGGGCGAAGCGCTCATCAAGGAGTTGCTCGCCCACTGCGGCGACGACTTCGACCTCAAGGATATCGTATCCAAGAATGTTTACCAGATGTGCGTGAACGGGCGTGGCGCGCTGCGTCAGGCAGACGAAATCAAGGCGAAGATCGATGCCATCCGCGCAAACCTCGCCGAAATCAGGGTGGCGGCGAACGGCAACGCGATCATCGAGAAGGCGGGCGTCAACTTCATGATCGGCATGCCAGGCAAGACGGTTCCGTCCGGACTCATTGGGCGGCTTGTCAAGGCCGCCGGCGGGATGGACGTCGGCTCGTTCGCTAAGCTGACTGCCGCCTCGACGCCCTCGCAGATCCTCAAGGCCGTGATCGACATGCGCCAGGAGGTCGAAAAGACCATGGCCGCCGAACACGTCGAGGATTCGCTGGATGGCGGCGACGAAATGACTGCAGTCCGCGACTTGCTCGCTTCGTTCGCCATGGCAAAGCTCCCGTCCGCGCAGTTGCGGGGCGCGAATGCCGCGCTCCATTCCGACAACTGCGCCAAGGCCCTGGCGCTGCTCGACGACATCCAGGGAGGCAAGCTTTCCGCAGGGAAACTTACCGCAGCGCAGAAGGGCGCGCTTGAATCGCAGTCCTACGAAATCGGAATCGCGGTCGGGCAATACAATCTCGCCGTCGAAACGGCCCTTGGGCAGGAGGAACGCGGTGTCAGGTCGTTCTCCGGAGAGTTCGACAAGAAGGCTGCCGGCAGCGCGGAAGTCTTCAAGGACGTGCTCAAGTGCGCCGACGCCGAAGTGGCCGCGAAAGCCGAGACGCAGCGTCAGACGCAGAACATCGTAAACAGCCTAAACACGGCGAAGACCCACGCAGTCAACGCCTACTCCAAGGCGGGGGCCGGCGGCGAGTCGAAGGTGGACACGCTCATCTATGCCGCGCTCAAGCGCTGCGCCGCAAACGAAGACGCAGTCAATGTCGTGGCGAAGAACATGGACACGCTGCTTGTCTCGTCCACTGCGAAGTTGCGCTCCCTCGAAGACGTGCGCAAGCGCGCAGAGGACGTCGCCGCCAACTTCGCCGAGCTGAAAGAGCTTTCCAAGGACAATCCGGCAATCTACGAGGCCGGCAAGCGCATGATGGCGGTCATGGGGAGCAAGGCTCTGCCGCAGGGCATGATCGCGAAGCTCGTCGTGGCGGCGTCAAATGCGAAGATCAACGCCATGCGCAAGCTCTCGGTCAGATCGTCCGCTCTCGACATCCACCGTGCCGTCACGGAGTTCAGGGACAACCTCGTGCAGGCGATGAATGCGACGGGCGCTGAGTCGGCGGCCGAGGGGCCAGTCGAAAAACAGGCGTGCCGCAATTTCATCGCCGCGGTGTTGATGAACCGCTGCGGCGCCAACGCCCTGCGCGCAATGCAGGGCGCCTTTGCCGGCGAGCTGCCCGCCAAGATGCTCGCGCTCTACAACGACGTATTGGACGGACACCAGAACGAAGGCCTGGAGCACGAGGTCGCCATCCAGTTCGAAAACCAGGGTGGTTCCCACATGACGCACATCATCGCGCTCAAGGACGCCATCAATCTCGCCGTGGACGGCGAACCCGGCAACGGCATCGATCCGTACAAAGGCTCGTTCAACGCCGACGAGTTCGGCGGCGGAAATATACTCGACGACCTCGTGGGCCTCGCCTCGCGATAGTGACATGGAGCGAAATAACATGGCATCCAAAGAGGACAACTTGAAGTTCATGTCCGAAGTCCGAAAGGTCTCCGGCGTTGATATGCTGACGCCCGACGAAACGGGGCTGGTTAGCATTCGCATTGACGACGCGTACAACGTGAACCTTCAGTTCGTCGAGGCGACTGGGAAGGCGCTCTGCTTCGTGGAGGTGGCGACTCTGCCGTCCGATGCGTCCAAGGCTGTGTACCGCGACCTTCTTGTTGGAGGGCTCTTCGGCAAGGATACGGCAGGCGGCTATTTTGCCGTGGAACCGGAATCGGAGTCCGTCGTGTACAACTACTTCTTCGACCTCGATGAGGCTGCGAAGGACGTCGAGGAATTCGTCCACAGTCTGGTCGGCCAGACGCGTTACGGAAACCGCGACATCTTCGTCGGCGGCGCAGGGCGGTTCCGGCCGGTCGCGACGCCGCCAGGAATGGCGCAGGCGGGACAAAACCGCCGCCACGAGTCTTCTCCGTCAATCCATTCGTCAACCTTTATGGGTTGGTAAAAAATCGAAAAATACCCTATTGACTTATGTGCGCGATTTATGATATAATACACGACCGTTCGCCCCGCAAGGGACGACACGCGGGAAAACCGCGCCGATCTTTGAAAGCCGATGGTTGAGAAACAGTAGATGTTTGTGTGAGAGCAAATTGGAAAATCTCGAAAATCTTTTTCTG
>OCTX012289389.1_pt1 | contig 38186 bp, 31 predicted proteins | sample 1539691 | NCBI WGS metagenome assembly OCTX01 (sample SAMN02144231, study PRJEB22623) | gut metagenome | biome: sheep rumen | host: Ovis aries | place: New Zealand
ACGCCAAGGCTGTTTGTTCACTGCCGAAGGTGCAAAGCGTACACACTCCAGGATATAGTCAAGTTTCTCACGCTCCACGCCGAGGGACTTGTATGCCCTACAGCTGTATCTGCTTTTTACGAGTTCCAAGAAATCCATATCTTTACTCTCCTATAATTGTTATTACTAATTTCCTTGTTCCACCATAATTCCTGTACTCACAAAAATAGATGCCCTGCCAGGTTCCCATATTCAAACGTCCATTGGTAATGGGAATGGTCAGGCTGACACCGCTCAACGTAGATTTGGCATGAGCAGGCATGTCATCGGCCCCTTCGAGTGTATGCTCATATTCTGGCCGATTCTCTGGCACAAGACGGTTGAAGATGGTTTCCATGTCCACACGAACATCTGGGTCTGCATTCTCGTTGATGCTCAGTCCGCAACTGGTGTGCTTACAGAATAAGTTGATGATGCCAGTTTTAGGCAGCTTCGGCAACTGACGCATGATCTCGCTGGTCACCAAGTGAAAGCCGCGAGACTTGGGGGTGAGACTGATTTCTATCTGCTCTATCATAAACATTCCTAATTTTGAGGGCAAAATTACGAAAAATCGGGCAGAAATGAGTAACTTTGCCTTCAATTACAACATAGTTTAAGAGAATCGATGAACGAATTTGAAGATAATATTATAATGAAGCAAATTAATTACCTCAATGCCTTCCTCAACGAGCTGTGCCAGCAAGATATCGGTTATGAAATAGCAGATCGGCACAAGGTCATACTGGCACCCATTACCGGCTATCGCAAGAACATTTGACAGAACAAATCCGTAAAAGTAAAATCAGGATTCATCAAAGCTCCATGAACATAGAAGACTATCGCGAGTATTGCCTGTCATTGGGCAATGACATAGAGGAAAAGCTGCCGTTCCAGAAATTCAAGAGCGGAGAAGGTGTATTGGTGTTTTATGTGTCAGGTCACATGTACTCATTCTTTGATTGCAATGACTTCTCGGTCGTCTCACTGAAATGTCAGCCAGAGCGCATTGAGGACTTAAAGGCACACTATGATTGTATCGGTAATCCATACAATGAATCCCCCAAGCACTGGATAGGCATCAATCCCGCTACGGCTCCCGATGAACTACTGAAGGAATTAACTCGAAACTCCTACGAAATAGTCAAGGCAAAATACAGGAAAAGTGTAAAAAATCAGAATAGGTTACCAACGGCGGAAAGGTTATGGGAAGTTGGAGTATGAAGAAAATATTAACGTTAAAATAACCAAGATATGAAAACAACAAAGATTTCAACCCTCGTGCTGACAGGCGCACTGCTCATCGCCGCCTGTGGAAACAAGGAGCAAAAGAGTAAAGCAGACGTGAACGAGAATCCTACGGAGGAGAAAGTGGAGGTAAAAGCCGTTGAGGGTCGCAAGAACTTCAGCGACAAGGCAGTTATCACACCTTTGCCCGCCATCATGATTGCCACATGGGATGAGAACAAAAATCCTGACGTGATGATGGCTGCATGGGGTGGTCAGTGTGGTCCGAAGCACATCACCTTCGTACTCTCCAAGCACAAGACAACGGACAATATCCGTTTGAAGAAAGCCTTTACCATTAGCTTTGCTACGAAGAACGACATCGTGCAGAGCGATTATTTCGGCATCGTCTCTGGTAATGATGTGCCCGACAAGGTGGCAAAGGCTGGATTTACCGTTACTCCAAGTCCCAATGTCGATGCACCTATTATCAATGAGTACAAGCTGACGCTGGAGTGTAAGGTCGTTACTTTCGATGAAGACGAGAACGGTGGTGCCCGTGTGGTGGGCGAGATCGTCAACATGAGTGCCGATGAGAGCATCCTCGACGAACAGGGCAACATCGACCTTGCCAAACTACAGCCCGTCATCTTCGACTCTGCTAAGAGTGAATACCGTGTAGTTGGTGAGAAGGTTGGCACTGCATGGGGGTCTGGCAAAGCCATTCAGGAGCGTGAGGTGAAATAACGCCTGATGGGTGGTATCTCAGTTGTTCTTCTTATAGCTTCGAACAGCCCAGGTGGCCATGAACAGACCGATGGCGAGGAGGGCCAGTACCTGATGCGCCACCTCGCGAAAGCCGCCGCCACGGACGAAGACGGTACGGATGGCGTCAATGAAATAGTGCATGGGGTTGATGTATGTGGTCAGGTAGGCCCAATCGGGCATGGAGCGGGTAGGGGTGAAGAGTCCGCTGAGTAACATGATGCAAACGATGAAGAACCACATGACGAAGATGGCCTGCTGCATGGTGTCGCTATAATTGGAGATGATGAGGCCAAACGACGAGAAAAACAATGCAAGTAGCATAGCGAGCACATAGACCAGCCAGAGAGGTCCGGCTGGTGTGAGGTCATAGATGAGCCATGCCAACAGGAGACAGATGGTGACAACGAAGAGGGCAATAAGCCAGTAGGGGATGAGTTTGGAGAGGATGAAAGCCCACTTAGATACAGGGGTGACATTGATTTGTTCGATGGTGCCGCTTTCTTTCTCTCCCACGATATTGAGCGTGGGCAGGAATCCCGTCATCAGCATCATCACGATGGCCAGCAGGGCTGGAATCATGTAGAGTTTGTAGTTCTGGTGCTTGTTGTATAAGTTGAGAGTTGAGAGTATTCCCGAGCTTTGCTCGCCTACCCGTAGCCTTTGAGAGTTGGGAGTTGAGAGTTGAGAGTTGACAATCTGTGAGAGGTAGGCTGAGCCCATCGAACCCTTGGTACCATTGACGGCGTTGGCGGCAATGAGATACTTGCCGTCGCGAATCTCCAGGATGATGTCGGCGTGTCCTTTCTCGACGTCCTTCATAGCCTCTTGGTAGGAGCCCTTCTGTCCGTTGAAGATGAAGTAATTGCTGGCTGCTATCTGTCTGACCAGTCGTTGTGACTCGACGGTATGGTCGATGTCAACCACATTCACCACAATATTCTTTACCTCCATACTCATGACCCACGGCATGACGCACATTATCACGATGGGGAACAAGATGATGAGTCGCGGCAGAAAGGCATTGCGGCGAATCTGAATGAATTCTTTTTGTATGAGATACTTTATCATAGTTGAGAGTTGGGGTTATTCCAGCCTGACATTAAACTTCTTCAGAGCGATAGTGAGTAGCAGGGCGGTCATGGCGATGAGGATGGTGACCTCCTTCATGACCTCGCCGATCCCCACACCCATAATCATCAGCTTGCGCATGGCGTCGATATAGTAGCGGGGCGGTATGACGGCTGCTATCCACTGCAGTATTTGCGGCATCGACTCCACAGGGAACATCATGCCTGAGAGCATCACGACTGGCATGAGCAGCACCATTGCCGAGAGAAGCAACGCCACAAGCTGTGTCTGGGCAACGTTGGAGATGAGCAGTCCGAGTGAGAGCGCCAACAAAATGTAGATAATGCTCACGACAATGATCCAGAACAGCGAACCGACGAGTGGCACGCCGAGCACGTAGCGGGCCATGAGCAGGATGACAATGAGAATCACAAAAGCCAATACCAGATAGGGCACGGTCTTGGCGATAATTACCATCAGCGGACGCACGGGTGATACGAGTAGTACCTCCATCGTGCCCCGTTCCTTTTCGCGGACAATAGAGATGGAGGTCATCATGGCACAGATCAACATCAGCAGCATGCCCATGATAGCCGGTACGAAGTTGTAGGCTGACTTCATCTGGGGGTTGTAGAGGAGCCTCACCCCCGCCCCCTCTCCGAGCGGAGATGGGAGTGAGTAGTTCCTGCCAATGGCTTGAGCTATGATGTTTTGTGCGTATGTCGTCCACTGCTGCGCCATATTGGGGTCAGAGCCATCGACGACGATCTGCCAACTGCGCCGATTGCTCCCCTTGCCTTTTGGAGAGGGGGTGAGGCTTATATCCGCCTTCTGACTACGGATGAGTCGCTCGCCTTCCTGTGGTGTACGGACGGTGGCGGTGATGGTGAAGTACTCCGACTGCGAGAGCCGTTCTACGACTTGCTGCGTCTGATGGTCCATCTGTGACGTAACCACTATAGTCCGCACATTCTTTACATCTGTTGTGATGGCGAAGCCGAAGAGAAGCATCATCACTACCGGCATACCGAAGAGGATTAGCATCGTACGCTTGTCGCGCAGGATGTGCTTGGCTTCTTTGATGACAAACTGTTTCATAATTTAATCGCTTGATCGGGTGGCCTGTCGTGCCAGATAGGTGAATACGTGGTCCATATCGGGCTGATGGAATTGCTCTTTCAGTTCGTCGGGCGTCCCGAGTGCACTGATCTTGCCGTCCACCATGATGGAAATACGGTCGCAGTATTCTGCCTCGTCCATGTAGTGGGTGGTGACGAAGACGGTGATGCCGCAATGGGCAGCATCGTAGATGAGTTCCCAGAACTGGCGGCGTGTGGCTGGATCGACACCACCCGTCGGCTCGTCGAGGAATACCACGCCTGGTTCGTGGAAGATTGAAACGGAGAATGCCAACTTCTGCTTCCAGCCTAACGGAAGGCTCTTGACTAACGTGTTCTTATGTTCTGTGAATTGCAGTCGGCGCAGCAATTCATCGGTCTTTCTGCGTATCTCGTCGTCCTTCATACCATAGATGCCGGCAAAGAGTCGGATGTTCTCGCTGACGGTCAGGTCTTCGTATAGCGAGAACTTCTGCGACATATAGCCGATATGCTTTTTGATCTGTTCATGCTGGGTACGGATGTCGTAACCCACTACGGTACCCGTGCCGCTGGTAGGTTGGTTCAGACCCGTCAGCATGTGCATAGCGGTGGTCTTGCCGGCACCATTGGCACCCAGAAAACCGAAAATCTCGCCACGCCTGACACTGAACGAAATGTCATCTACGGCATGGAACGAGCCAAAGGCCTTCACCAGGTGCTTCACTTCTATCACATTCTCCTGTTCTGCATGCTGCGACTCTGCCACAGCCTTCTCAATGCCTGGCGGATTGAAGATATCTCTGAACTCATCCAAGATGGCATCGGGCGCACCGACACCCCTTAGCTGTCCGTGGTCAAGAAAAGCGACTCGCTCACAACAACGCACCTCGTCAAGATAAGGCGTGGAGGCTACGATGGTGATGCCTCGCTCCTTCAATGTCAGAAGCATCTCCCAAAACTCCTTGCGGCTCACAGGGTCAACACCTGTGGTGGGCTCGTCGAGGAAGAGTACGCTGGGCGAGTGGACCAATGCACAGGAGAGTGCCAACTTCTGCTTCATGCCCCCTGATAGCGTACCGGCTTTACGGTCGCGAAACCGCTCTATCTGCGAGTAGATAGCCTTGATCGAGTCGTAGCCCGCCTCTACGGTCGTGCCAAACAGCGTGGCGAAGAACTTCAGATTCTCCTCGACGGTCAGATCCTGATAGAGCGAGAACTTGCCGGGCATGTAGCCCACTCGGCATCGCACCTCGCGCATCTGACGGATGACATGGAAGCCGTCTACTGCTGCCGTGCCCGTCTCTGGCAATAGCAGCGAACAGAGTATGCGGAACATCGAGGTCTTGCCTGCACCGTCAGGACCGATGAGCCCGAACACCTCGCCCTTCGAGACAGTGAACGACACATCGTCGAGCGCCTTCACCTCGCCGTACGACTTGGAAATGTGATTTACTTCTATAGTATTCATAGTTTTACTTCCCCGTACATACCTATTTTTATATAACCATCGTTTCTAATGGCTATTTTTACGGCATATACTAAATCGGCACGCTCGTCGTCGGTCAGGATGGTCTTGGGCGTGAACTCCGAGCGTGAGGAAATCCATGCTATGGTGCCGTCATACTCCTTTTTCTGTTGGTCGCCATAGTCGGCAAATACCTTTACCTGCTGCCCTAACTTGATGGTTTGAAGTTGAGCTGAAGTGACATAAGCCCGAAGAAACATATCTTGCGTGTCAGCCACCTTGAACAGCGGTTTTCCCGTAGTCACGAACTCGCCACGCTCCACATATTTCTCCAAGACGGTACCCTTTGTGGGGGCCGTGACATGGCATTTGCGAAGCATGTCGCGCAATTGTTCTATCTGGACATCTGCCGTTGAAAGTTGAGAGTTGAGCGTTGAGAGTTGAGAGCTGAGCGTTGACACTTGCGCATCCAACTGTTTCTGTAACACCTTCACCTGACTGGTTGCATCGTCGAGCATCTTCGAGGGAGCCGCACCGTCTGCCACCAGTTCGCGGTAGCGCTGCTCGTCCTGCTGGGCCTTTGTCAGTTGCTGGCGCGTGGCGGCTATCTGTCGCTCCATGTCGGGCTTCTGGCTCTGATACACCTGTTTGGTCGCTCCCAACTGCTGAATCTTCAACCACGTCTGAGTGGTGTCTATCAGTCCCACCTCTTGGTCTTTGCCGATGCTGTCACCCTCGTTGACGTTGAATGTCAGCAGGGCACCGCTCTGTTCGGCAAACACGGTAGTTTCCGTAGCCTCAAACGTACCAGTGGCATCATACGCTTTCTCGTTTCCTCCGCAGGCAACCATCATCAGTGCCGTGCCTGTCAGTGCTAATATCTTTCTCATACTCATTCCTATATTAATTGTTCGTGGTAAATTTGTTGTCGTAGATGTTCTTCAGCATTTCTATCTCATGCATCGACTGTTGCACACGGGCAGCATTCTCCTGATTGATTTCGCGCAATAGGTCGTTCACGTCAATAATTCCATGCGCAAGTTTCGATTCGGCAGCTTTCCGCACAGCCGAGCGCAGCGAGATGATTTCCTCGTCTTCAGCCATCAGTTTTCTGTATCGGGATATCTCCTCCTGTTGCTGAATCTGCTCTAAGCGGTTGTTGAAGAGAAATACCTCGCGGTTCGACTCCGTCATCTCGCGCTGCAAGTGTAGCTTCGCCTTGTCGTTCTTGCGTGTATAGAGTGCCCCGATATTCCAAGTGAGGCGGGCACCTATCACACCGTTCAGACTCCATCGGTGGCGCATCATGTCTTCGAACATGTTCAGCCCCGGGTAACCGTAATATCCCTGGGCAAACACACCAATCTTCGGCATAAGTGCAGTGTTAAGCCCTATCTCATGTGCCTCCGACAGACGGAGCTGGGCATCGAAGAGGCGCATCTCTGGTCTTTGGGTTGTGGACTGCGACGGAATAGCAGTACACGCTGGTTTCTGCGCGGTCGTTACCTCCATGCCGCAGAATGTTGAGAGCATGGCTGTCAGCATCCGTTTCTGCGATTCGAGACTGGTAGCCTGCTGCACCACGTTCAGCCGTTCTGCCTTCACATTCTGCCAGTCGCTCTCTGCCGCTGTGCCGCCTTTCACCATGGCTTGCAGTTTCCGTTCGTTGCCTGCCAACAGTTCCTGCAGGTCGCGGTTCAACTGCATCTGCTCTTCCAGCATGAGCAGCGAGAAATACAGCTCGTTCACACGGCGGCGTACGGCATACAGACTCACTTCCGTCTGTGCCGACTGCACATTCCCCTGTTCGCGGGCTATGCGTTTCTGGTTTTTGATGGCAAAACCATCAAACACGGTTTGCTGAACATCGATTCCTATGCGGTACTGGTCTTTCTTCAATCCCTTCACGTCGATGCCCATACCTGTCATCATAGTCTTCATCTCGTCGGGCCATGCCGTTACGTCGCTCTGATAAGTAGCCTGTGCCTGTGCCGATATTTGTGGCAGCCAACCCTTCTGGATGTTAGCTACCGTCAGCTCAGTGGTCTTTTCAATGAGACCGTACTGTCGGATCAGCGGATAATTTTTCTCCGCAGCCTTCCAGCACTCCTCCAATGTCTGCCCCTGTGCGGTCAAGCAGATGGAGCAAAAAATAAAAATGAACTTCCTTCTCTTCATAATCTAAGCCCTTAACTTATGGGACAATTCCATGTTGCAAATATACACCTTTATAGTGAGACATTGATTACTAACTTGTACGAAAAGATTGTAAATTTGTACGATTTCCGTTGCTTCTGTTTGTTATTCTCCGCAGAATCCGCTAAATTTGCAATCGAATCGTACAAAACTGCAATTATGAACGACAGCAAAAACATCAATTACTTCTCCATAGACTCCGTTGATCTGCAAAAGATGGCTGGAGCCGAGAGTCATGTTTTCAATAATGATGACATCAGTATCATCCTCAATGGGCGACCATCGGATAAGTTGTTCTTCCGTGAGGGTGAGGTCTATCAGTTGCCTGAACCTCGTTTATTGCTGTTCATGAACGGTGAAGCCGATGTGCATTTAGACTTAGAGCATTATCACTTTGAAAAAGGCATGGTGATACTCACTACGCCCGATGCCATCTTGGAGTTTGAACGTATAGGGCAGGATGTAGAGGTATGTGGCATCGCCATGAAAGAGGCCGTTCATGTCACTGAGAGCGTCGTCACCAGTGCTCCTGCAAAGGATTTTGAGCTATTGTTGCGTATGATGTATCTACTTTGGGATGTTGCCAGTCAGTTACCTTTCCGTCGCGAAGCTGTGTTGCAGATGGTAAGAGCGATGGTGGCCGATATGCAGTACGTCAAGCAAGTCTCCGACATTTCTGCGGGAAAAAGCGTCGTTTCTCGCCACCAGGAACTGTTCCAGCAGTTCAAGACACAGGTGAGTCGCCATTGTGAACAGAAACGCAATATTCCTTATTATGCCAACCTGCTCCACATCACCCCCCACCACCTCTCGGCAGTCATCAGCAGGGCCAGTGGGCGAAGTGCGATGTACTGGATTAACCGTGCCGTTGTTCTTCGTGCCAAGGTTCTGCTGCACACCAGCGGTCTGCTGACCTACGAGATTGCCGAACGCCTGAATTTTTCCAATCCTCCCGCTTTTAATAATTTCTTCAAGCGAGAAACGGGGCTTACGCCCAAAGAGTATCGGGACAAGTCTGTTAATTCCTAACGGAACGTGAGTTACATGGAAAAATGCTGTTGCCCATCAGTGCAGCAGCCAAAGGTGTGCTGTGGACCGTCCTTTTCGGTCTGGCTAAAACCTGCCAATATGGCGGACTGACCATCCTGGGTGTTGAGGGCTACCAGCGCTTGAAAGCCTGGTTTAGAAAGTGAAGTCCACTTTCTTGACGTTACTGCCGTAGATGGTGCGGAAATCGTCTTTCATAGAGATGACGTAGTAGCCGGCTTCTTTCCATTGGGCAGCCAGTTTCAGTGCCTTCTCACGGTTGGCGTGGTCGCGCTCGTCATCGTCGGCAACCAGCATGAAGGCTGCACTCTTATACTTGCTGTTGCCCAGACAGTAGTTATGCATAGCCTGATCGCCACCGCTGTTGCCAAATGACAGTACAGGCACTTTGCCGATTTCCTGTGCTATCTGCAGCACCTTGTTAGTCTTCAGATTCTTGATAATCAGCTCGTCCGTACGTATTAAATAGTCTTCTTTGCCCATGGTAAAGTTCACACCGGGAACATCTTCTTGATTTGTGGATTTCAGTTTTACGTCCATGCCGATAACTCTGTTGGGAGCAATACCGACTGACTCCGCCAAAATACGACAGATGAAGCGGTCGGAACCGGAAACCACATAACAGGTGAACCCGTTGGCTTTCAAATATTCAAATACCTCGCGCATTGGCTGGTAGATAGCTTGCCCGTATGTCATACCTGTAAATCCGTTGGCAGGTTTGTTGGCATACGCTCTCACATAGGCGTCAAATTCAGCCAGCGACATTCCCTCATAGGTCTTCGCTGCAGCATAGGCATGAATCATGTCAAAGCCACTGGGCAGTGCTTTCCCATTGCGCACGAAGTCTCTGATGTTCTGGGCAGCCTCGCGTACATCCTCGGGGGCTTTGTCGCGATAGTCAGGATCGTCCAGTGCACGGTACTCCAGCAAGTTGTATTCTAAATAGGTAGGATATAACTCTCCCACGAAGGTGCCGTCCATGTCGAACGTGGCAATGCGGTCTTCCTCTTTGATGAAGTTAGCCGATTTGGGATTTGTTACATCTTCCACATACAGTTTCAGTGCCGACAGGGCGTCGCACTCGTTCCATGAAGCGAAATAATTCTTCTTAGCAGATGATTCTACATCATTGGTACTGCTACATGATGTCATTACAGGGCTGCATACCGTCAGACAGACAGCCAACATCCATATTACATACTTTTTCATCATTAATACTGGTTATTTTTGAAATTTGAGGGCAAAGGTACTCATTTTTTTGGAATCTTCTGTGTATTTACAATAAAAAAAGTATTAACTTTGCAGGCGTAAATTAGCAATCATAGAAAAATGAAGAAGTTTTTAATTTATGCAATAGTGCTGATAGCCGTGATAGCTATGGCAAAAACGGTGCCCGACAAGAAGGCACACAAAAAGGCAATGATGGAGGCTGTCAAGGCTTATGTTGACGAGGAAGCCAGCGAACGCGGAATGGGTGACAACATCCTGACCGATCTGGGCAAGGGTATTGTCAATAAGACCATCGAAGTAGCTCTGAATTCTAAATTGGAGGTCGATAACTATCTGATATTCAATACCACACATGTAGAACTCGATGACGAAACGCAAGTATTGTCACTGGGAGTTCTGGGCCATGTGTTCACCTTCGACAAGCAGATGCTACGCGATGCACTTGAGGCTTCAGCCAAGGAAAAGGCTGAAAAGAAGAGTGAGCGCAAGGCTGCTAAGGAAGCTGCTAAGGAGGCTCGTAAATTGGAGAAGCAACAGCGAAAAGAAGAGAAGCGTCGAGAAAAGCAAGCCCAAAAGGAACGCAAAAAGGCCATCAAGCAGGCTAAGAAAATCAGAAAAAGCGTCGAGAAGGAAATCGAAAGGCAAAACTCCGACGACTAAAAAACACCGAATTTCGGAAACAATAAGTATTAAACAAGGATGTGGGAGGGCTCCAAGAGTCCTCCCTATGTTTTTGCATCACTCATCTATAAGCTTTGATGTGCCAACTTAGAGGGTTTGATGTGCCAACCCATAGGTTTATCTGTTTGTCTGTCATCTGATAGTTTTTTACTGGTTCTATGATTCTACGTTGCTTGATAATCTGCAAAAATACAAATTATTTCTTAAACAAAAAAGGAAAGCATGAAAAAAATCGAGGACGTAGTCATCGTTTTCCACTTTCCATATCGCGCCTTGACTTGGATTTGGTGACTAGCCAGACACCACTGAATACAAGGAAAACGGCAATAGCGTGGGTGGGCTTGAGAATGCCGATGCCCATGAGGATAGAGGCTGTCACGGAGACGATGGGTTGCACGTAATTATAAACGGATACCACCGTCGGACGAAGGGTGCGCTGGCCTATCATGGTCAGAATATAGCAAACGAAGGTGCCGATACATACCACATAGGCTACTTCCCACCATGTTTGCTGAGGGATGGGCTGTGAAACAACTTCACTGACATGCGAAAACGTAAAAGGCAACAGCATCAGTGCAGCCCAGGAAAACATATATTTATTAATGGTGAATACGTTGTAACGCCGGATTAGCGGATTGAAAAGAGACAGATAGAGCGCGAACGAGAATTGGGCAAACAGACAGAGCAGGTCGCCACGGATGTCGCCCACTTTATCGCTGGCATGAGCTGCAGAGGCAAGAATCAGTATTAAGGCACCGGCACACCCCATCATCACACCCAGCACCTTCTTACCCGTGATGGGCTCTTTCAGTATCAGTGCTGCCAGCAGCATGGCAAAAATAGGCATGGAGGTGGTGACGATGGAGGCATTGATGGGCGACGTAATACTCAGTCCGATGGTGTAGCAACACTGGTTACAGACGAGTCCGAACAGTCCTGCACCGATAAACATCAGTCTGTCGCGCCAAGGCACCTGTTCCTTTGGCGCAAAAAAGGAGGCTATCCAGAACAATATACAAGCGCCGACAACGCGGAAAGTAACCATCGTGATGCCATCGAAACCATGCGTCATAGCATCCTTGCCCACAGGAGCCATCAGCCCCCATCCGGCACAGGCACCGAACATGGACAGATGGGCTATCAGGGGGCGGCTACTGCTATTCTTCTCCATTCGCACAACAATTTTTGAGGTGCAAAGGTAAGCAAAAAAACTCAATATCAAACCTTTGCTCCTGATTTTTTCGAAAAGCTCCTACCGAGACATCTCCCATGCCTCTCCCATTCACATCCCCTATTTAATACGCTCAGACGGGTGTTAACTGGGAGTTAACTGGGAGTTGACTGGGAGCTGACCCCCAATTGCTTCCTTTTTTGTAAAAGATGGCAGTATAGTTGCAGGATTCAAAAAGTTTTTGTAAATTTGCCGTCAAAATCAATTGTAAGCACTTATGAAAAAGATTTTCCTGACTTTGCTGGCCATGACGGTGACGGTGGCACATGCACAAGACAAGCTTTATGCGAATGAGTTTCCTCTGGGAGATGTGACCCTGTTAGACGGTCCATTGAAGCGGGCTCGTGATTTGAACATCACGACGCTGCTGAAATATGATACCGACAGGCTCTTGGCTCCTTACCTGAAGGAGGCTGGACTGACACCAAAAGCCAAATCGTTCCCCAACTGGGATGGACTGGACGGACACGTGGGTGGTCACTATCTTTCGGCTTTGGCTATCAATGCCGCTACAGGCAGTGAGGAATGCCGCACTCGTATGGAGTATATGATCAGCGAACTGCAACGCTGTGCCGATGCCAATCAAAAGAACCATCCAGAGTGGGGTAAGGGCTATGTGGGAGGCGTCCCTGGCAGCGACCGTTTGTGGAGCACGTTTAAGAAGGGCGATTTTGCTGCTTTCTATGGCGCATGGGTACCTTTCTATAATATTCATAAGATGTACGCAGGTCTGCGCGATGCGTGGCTTTATTGTGGCAACGAACAGGCAAAGCAGTTGTTCTTAGGCTTCTGCGACTGGGCCATCGACCTGACGGCAGGACTCTCCGACGAACAGATGGAACGGATGCTTGATATTGAACACGGGGGTATGAACGAAGTGTTGGCAGACGCCTATGCGATGACTGGCGACAGGAAATATCTCACGGTAGCCAAGCGCTTCTCGCATCGCCGTTTGCTCACCCCCTTGTCGCAGCGTCAGGACTGTCTGGACAATATGCATGCCAATACGCAGGTGCCTAAGGTGATTGGTTTCGACCGCATTGCCGAACTCTCAGGTGAAGAGTATTTCCACGATGCCAGCACCTTCTTTTGGGACATCGTGACAGGCGAGCGTTCACTGGCATTCGGTGGTAACAGCCGTCGTGAACACTTCCCCAGCAAGGAGGCTTGTAGGGATTTTGTGCGCGATATTGACGGGCCCGAAACCTGCAATACCAATAATATGCTGAAACTGACTGAGGATTTGCATCGCCGCAATCCCAATGCTGCTTATGCCGACTATTTCGAACTGGCTACGTTCAATCATATTCTTTCTTCGCAGCATCCGGAACATGGCGGCTACGTGTATTTCACCTCGGCACGTCCCCGTCATTACCGCAACTACTCTGCCCCTAACGAAGCCATGTGGTGCTGCGTGGGCACAGGTATGGAGAATCACGGTAAGTACGGACAGTTCATCTATACCCATGTGGGCAAAGCCCTCTACGTCAACCTCTTCGTTGCATCCGAACTGAACTGGCGCGAAAAGGGCATCCGTCTGCGTCAGGAAACAGGATTCCCCTATAGTGAAACAAGTCGTATCACCATCACGGAAGGCAAGGGCCAGTTCCCCTTGCTGGTGCGTTATCCAGGATGGGTCAAGCCTGGCGAATTGAAGGTTGCCGTGAATGGCAAGGCAGTAGATTTGATCAGCGGTCCTGCCAGCTATGTTGCGATTGACCGTTCGTGGAAGAAGGGCGACGTGGTGGAAGTGCGTTTCCCCATGCATAACAGCGTGAAGTATCTGCCCAATCTGCCTCAGTATATTGCCTTGATGCATGGCCCTATCATGCTGGCTATGAAGACCGGAACGGAAGACTTAGCGCATCTTATAGCCGACGACAGCCGATTCGGACAGTTGGCAGTGGGCAAGAAACTGCCTGTCAACGAGGCACCTATTCTGATTAACAATCATGTGGAAGAAATTGCCAACCAGTTGCAACCTATTGCCGACAAGCCCTTGCACTTCATCCTCAGCACCCGTATGGAGAATCCCATTCGCAACGAGTTGCAGCCCTTCTTCGAAATTCACGATTCACGCTATATGATGTACTGGCTGGCTCTGTCGGAACAGAACTACAAGGGCTATCTTGAACAGATGGCAAAGGAAGAGCAGGCTCAGCAGGCATTGGAAGCACGCACCATTGATAAGGTGCAGCCAGGCGAACAGCAGCCAGAGTCCGATCACTTTATGGAGACGGACGAATCGCAGAAGGGTAATACCAATGATGTCTTCTGGCGCGATGCCAGCAACGGGCATTATTTCAGCTATCTGATGCAGACTGCAGGACGCACCGACCTAAGCTTGCGCCTGAAATACTGGGGTGTGGGTGAGTGGAAATCGCACGAGTTCGACATCTTCGTGGACGACGTACTGGTGAAGTCGGTGAACAATACAGGCAAGTATCGCATCTCGGAGTTTAAATATGAAGTCTATGACCTGCCTGCAGAAGTGTTGCAGGGCAAGAAGCAAGTGCGCGTGAAGTTCGTTGCCAAACCAGGTAAGCAGATTGGCGAAATCTATGGTGTGCGACTGATTAAGAACAATGAATAACCATCCTAAAACATTTGACGTATGAAAAGAATCACAACTGTTCTGTTGCTCTGTCTGACAACGATGCTCTGTTGGGCACAACAGGCAGACCCGCTTGGGCAGCTCAAGGCGCAGCCACGCAAGGCGTATGGTACGGATTGTCCTTATCTCTTCGAACAAACGCCCATGACGAATGCTCCCGAAGGCTACATCCCTTTCTATATCAGTCATTATGGTCGGCATGGATCGCGTTATAATTGGAATGATAAGCTCTATCTGAATCTCGATACCCTACTTTCGAAGGCACACCGTCTGCATATACTGACACCGGCAGGTGAGACTTTCTACGGAAAATTCCAAACTGCCAAGCAGGAACTGTTGACGGGATGGGGCGAATTGACCCAGTTGGGATGGGAACAACATCAGCGGATAGCCCGTACGATGTATAACCAGTTTACGGATGTCTTTAAGAATGGTGGTAATGTGTTTGCCGTTTCCTCGCTCTCAGGCCGTTGTATGCTCAGCATGTCGGCGTTCTGTCAGGAGTTGGTGCAGTGTAACCCCAACATAGAGATTCGCGAACAGGCCTCGCGCTTCACCCTCGATGGCGTAGTGCCCACAGACCGTCAGAATCCTGTCAAGCATCATTTTGCCAAACCCGATAAGCCTCGTTATGAGAAAAACCGCGACCAGTTCAAACAGACGAACGATTTGCCTGATAAAGTGTTAGCCCGTGTATTTACCAATACAGACAGTCTGCCTTGGAACAAGCATCGCGCCGCTTATGTCCTGATAGATTTTTACAAGACACTGCCCAGTATCAATCATGAAGGTATGATGGAGGGTATTGTGACTGACGAGGAGATAGCAGCCCAGTGGGAGGGTAGTAATCTGGGCTCTTACTCGTGGGTGTTCTCTGGAAAATACGATGTGGTGCCCATCTTGGAGGATATTATCAAGAAGGCTGATGCGGTTATAGCCGGTACGAGCGACCACTTGGCAGACCTCCGTTTTGGACACGACAGTTTCTTAGGTCCGCTGACCGTATTGATGGGTATCAACGGTGCCGATAAGGACCCGGAAGACCCTTACGAGGTGAAGTACTGCTATCAGAATTGGGAAACGTGTAAGGCCAGCAATATGCAGTTGGTGTTCTATCGCAGTCAAAAAGAAGACATTTTGGTGAAATGTCTTCTGAACGGTATTGAAGCCACGCTTCCTGTACCCACTGCACAGGCACCCTATTACAAATGGTCGGATTTCCGCGAATTCTATCTGAAACGTTGTCAAGATGTCCCTACCGAATAGGGACATCTTTTTTTATAGTTCTGTCTCGCAGCGCAAAGGCAGTTCTGCCGACGAGCCACCCACCAGCAACTGTACCTTCCCAGGTTCCAGCATCCATGCTTGGGCTGCTGAATCCCAATGGCAGAGGTCGTTGCGACGGATGGTGATGTTGACCACCTTACGCTCGCCTGCCTTCAGTGCCACTCGCTGGAAACCCTTCAGTTCCTTGACAGGACGCTCGATGTGCGAGAGGGAGCGCGAAACGTAAACCTGTGCGACCTCTTCGCCATCCTTATCGGATGTGTTGGCCAATGTAAACTGTACCTCTATACCTTTGGCAGTAGGTGTCGCCTTGATGTCGCTGTAATCAAACTTGGCGTACGACAGGCCATGACCGAAAGGATATGCCACAGGAAGTTCTTTGCAGTCGAACCAGCGGTAACCCACCAAATCCTCTTCTGCGTAATTGGCAATGAGCTTCTGCTGGCGGTCGTTGCTCTTGTTATTGACAATACCCACGAAGATGTCGCCCTGTTGGTCGTTTGCTATCTGTTGCGGATAGGATTTCGTAGCATATGCAGGTACATCACTCAATTGCTTGGTCCACGTCATAGGCAGTTTGCCTGAAGGCGAAATCTGTCCTGTGAGTACCTCGGCTAAAGCCTGTCCACCCATGGAGCCATTGAACCATGAAACCAATAGCGAACTGGAAAAGGAATCGACCGTACTGATATCTACTGGTCCACCAGCCACTATTACCGTGATTATATTGCGATTGGCTTTTGCCAGAGCCTTTGCTAATTCATCCTGTCCTGAGGGTAGTGTGATGCTTTGACGGTCGGAACCTTCCGTCTCTACCTCACGATTGTCGCCTGCAAAGAAAATAACCAGGTCGGCTTTTTTAGCTACTTTTACCGCCTCAGCCATCAAACGCTTGTCGGCAGGTTGGATGGGATTCTCATGTTTAAACCGATTCTCACGGCTAAAACTTTTATAACCAGGTACATAGGTTAGTTTTACCTTGTTGCCCAATGCTTTTTGCAAGCCTTCCAGCGGGGTAATCTCTTGACGCGTTTTTACGCCAGCACCTACACCGCCTAAAGCCATTTTTGTAATAGCATTCTCACCGATAACGGCAATATGTTTCACATGGGTGGTATTGATGGGCAATAGTCCATCGTTCTTCAATAATACAATAGAACGACGAGCCACATTCAGGGCAATATCCATTTCTTCAGCATTACCCACCGACAGTTTGTTGGCTTCGCTGACAGGAATCGGTTTGACAGCCAGTCTTACCCGTAGTATTTCACGAACACGCTGGTTGATGATGTCCTCGCTCACCTTCCCAGCTTTGATAGAGTCGAGTAGTGGCTTGCCAAAGAAACGGTCGCCAGGCATCTCTACATTCATACCTGCGGTGACGGCATCGACGGTAGAGTGAACACCACCCCAATCGCTGATCACCATGCCCGAGAATCCCCATTGTTGGCGCAGAATGGTGGTTTCCAGTTGCTCATTCTCTGAGCACCAGCGTCCGTTCACCTTATTATATGCAGCCATCAGTCCCCAGGCATCAGCCTCACGAACAGCCATCTCGAAGGGACGGAGATAGATTTCGTGCATCGCACGGTCGGAGATGTGGACATCCACAAAGCCACGGTAGTTCTCTTGGTTGTTCAGCGCATAGTGCTTCAGACAAACAGCAGTACCGTCGTCCTGACAACCTTTGGTATAAGCCACAGCCAGGAAGCCACTCAGTATGGGGTCTTCACTCAGATATTCGTAAGTGCGACCTCCTGTAGGAATGCGTTGGATATTGATGGCAGGTCCCAATATCATATCCTTACCACGCAAGCGGGCTTCGTGACTCATCCCCTTGCCGTAGTTGTATGCCCACTCTGTACTCCAGGTAGCAGCCAAGGCAGAACCAGTAGGGAAGAAAGTGGCTGAATCGGTGGTCAGATTCAGAGAGTTCCACGAGTGTGGCTCCATCTCCTCACGAATACCGAATGGTCCGTCGGCATATTCCATATCGGCTATGCCTAATCGGGGTACACCAGCCGAAGAGAACATGTGCTTGCCATGCAGCATCGCCACTTTCTCTTCCAGCGTCATCTGTTGGATCAATGATTCTATCTGCTGTTCGTTGCTCAGCAGTTTGGTGGGGTAGGGCTGACTCATACTTGTTGTGACCATCACCAAAGCCACCCCTAACATCATATATCTATTGCATCTCATAAACATCTGTTTTCAAAATTCAATATCCCAGTCCGATATAGCTGTGTGCAGGCAATGTGATGTCAAAGACTGTTGCACCGTCAGCATAGCCAAAGAAGCGGTTGCGTCCCCAACCTGAAACCACCTGAGGCAGTGTGGCAGGCTTGTAGGTCTCGCCTGTCAACAGGTTGCGGAGGCTGTTTACTTTTGTATTCACTACCACACGCAGGTTGACGGATGTATCATTAAAGTTTTCAACCACCATCGTCTTGTTGTCGTAGGGGAAGAGAGCTACCTTAGAAGGTCCTTCGATATAGGCACCCACATCCTTGCTCATGGCACGACGAATCACATTGAGTGCAGGAGCAGGATAGTCGTAGAGATTGCCGAAATCATCGGGAATGGTCAGGACGAAGAGCATGCCCTTCGAATAAGTGTCGCGCAGGAGGATGGGATACCCCGACACGCCACCCGTCAAGGGGCGGCCGGCACTGACCACCTCCCAGGCATCATTCGTAAAATACTTCACCTGTGGAATGATGAACTCGCGGTCCGACTTACCTAAGAATCCGAAGTCGTTGACAATTGCCTTCAGGTCGCCACAATACAGTTCTACCACATCGCCAAGGGGCTCCTTCATCGCTTTCAACAACCCAGTAGTGATGATGACATCGCCTCCCTTCTTCAGTTGCTGTTTGATTTTCTCCACAATCTGTGGGTCCTTGGCAGCCTGTTGGGTCAGCAGTATCTGTTGCTGACCTTCCTTCCATTGTGGATACATGTCCATCGGCAGTCCAATCATACCTAAGTAGTTCTGCAGGAAGTCCTCACCGGAAGAGTGGTAGGGCTTATAGGAAGCCAGTCCGATGGGATTGCCCAGCAGACCAATGAGTTTGTCAGTCTCGTGAAGTGTGACATCTGCAAAGCGCGCCATAGTAGTAGGGGTGACGGTCTTGCCGTTCTTCTGGAAAGGAACCACCATCTCGTCGTAGCGGAAACTGTTGCCGCCTGCATCTTGCCAAGGTGCCCTCATGCGAGCATCAATCTTCACATCGTTCAGTTGCATATAATTCCAAAGAATGATTTCAGGTGTATGTGCCAGCATGGTGAGATGCAACTGTTCGGCATAACGGTCCATGCTCATGTGGATGCCGCCGGCATCTACCCATCCGCCTCCGTTCTTGCCAGGAGCTATATTGTCGAAGTAGCGGATAATGTTATAGCTCAGATAGTTCTGGAGGTGCTGAGCCGACCCGGGGTCGCGTGTCTCTGTACCCGTCCATAAACCGTCGAAATAGGCAGGTTCTTCTTCCAGATTGAACCCCAGTCCGTGGAAATGGTCGTACCAGTTGGGGTATTTGATAATCACCTTCACCTTCGGGTTCACCTTTTTGGCAGGACCTACCACCAGTTCGCGGCCAGCATCAGCCATCAGCCGTAGGCGATATTCCGTCCAACTCTTATTACCCTTGGCAGCAATCTCGTCATCATTCTTCAAGTCGATGAAGAAAAAGTCGTCAAGAATAAAATCATCGAAGAATTTTGCCGTATATTCTGAGATGTGTTTCACCTGTTCACGCTCTTCAGGACGGGCATAGCTGTACGTCTCGAAATCAGAAGGTTCAGAACGGGTGAAGGTAATACCGCCGCCAATTTCCAATCCCTTGCTTTGGAAAAATTTCTTCACCTTGAGCAGCGTCTTCTCTGGTACGATAAAAGCATCACGATGCGTCTCCAGATAGATCTTGTCCAAATCCACCTGACTGCTCACCGTTTCCCAAGTCTGATTCAAGAATTTCTCGTCCTCCATGCGTGCCACATCCTGTGCACGGATATAGGTCGATACCTTAAAGTTCTTGTACTTTCCTGCTACGGCAGTACTTGTCATAGTAAGGAGTGTCATAGTTACCAATAAGATTCGTTTGAAATTCATTTTACTCATTTCTTTTTGTTTTTTAGGTTATTATTGAAAACAGGCATCCCCTATAGGACGAAGATACCAACGGACAGTCCAGGTAAGGGATTTTCCTGGCTTCAGCGAAGTGTAGGCTCCCTGACTCTCTAATTCTATGTACGTCTTACCACGATTGACATAGACTTGAATCTCTGCTTCGTTGGGAGCTGGTTGATGGTTATCAAGATTCTGGAAGCGCTTCATGAGTAGCAGTCCGTGATTTTGGTAAGCCAACCATCCCTCGCCGTCAGCATTGATTTTGCGGTTAGTGGGTTTGGCGTCAGGTTGGTAATATACGATGTCGCCTTTTTCCTTGAAATCCATCAGACCGGCAGGCGTAATGTCTTCCAAGTCTGCATCAAAGAAAATACATCCACCGTCATTGACTACGCGAGTGATTTCCCATGGAGCTACTTGACGTTCCAAAGGTGACATGTTGGTGATAGTATAGCTGACAACAAAGGCAGTATCGGTAGGGTCAACAGAAAATTCCTTGGTGATGCGATACTGATGTGTGCGAGGCACTTGGCTCGTCATCACAAGGGATGCCTTGCGCTGTTTGACAGAGTAGGGTAAGCGGTCGTATTCTGGAATGGGTGGCCAATACCACTCTTTCTGAGGACTCGTCCAGAACGTACTGCCATAAGCATTCGGCCAAGGCAATTGCGACAGCATTTCACGGTCGCCATAGCGGAAGGAACGTATTTTCCCGCCATTGACATCAATCGTCATGGTGACACTGTCCATGCGGATGGCATAAAGAGAATCCCCCTGTTTTTGAACGAGGGGGACTCCTGCCCCTGCTGTCTGAGAGGACAACAGGGTTATCAAAATGATGCAAAAGAAATTCTTCATATCATGATATTTATTTATTGACCAGATTTTTAAACGCTGAACCGAAGATGACATATTGCGTATTGCCCGCAATAGTACCTTCGTTTTGTCCCCAGAGGAAAGGCCAGTCGTCGAAATTCTCGAAATGGTCGGGCTTGCGGAAAAGCAGGCCAGGAGCCACATTGCCGGGTATGAACGAGAAGTCGGCGCGGTTGTTGCCATAGAATACGGCCTTAGGGCGGGCAGCACCGATAGCTGCTACGAAAGAGTAATTATGATAGGGGTGACAACCATAGAGCCAGTTGGCTACACGGTATATCTCGTCCTTGCTGATAATTTCAGGATAGAAGAGATGAGCGTAGTTGATGGCAATACCGAAGTTAAGCACCATATTGACGCCAGCCCAGTTGCCCAGTCCGATGGGTACTCCATACGGATTCTCCTTATCAAAGTCCTTGATATATTTGTCGAACTTTACCACGTAAGGGCGCAGGCGCTCTTTGTAGGCAGCATCCTTCAATGGGATGGAGTCGAAGGCTGCTTGCAGGGCATACACAAAACCGTTGCCATGCATCCAGTCTTCCGCCTGTGGTGGTGTGTCGAGCATTTTCCAAACATCGAAATGGCGACGTTTGGGCATATTGGAAGTTTCGGAAAGCAATCGCTCGGCTTGTTTCTTGGCACGCTGCGCCAATTCGTCGTTATAACCCGTCAGTGCCCGTGCTGCAGAAAGGAACACACCAGCAGCCTGTTGGTCGAGCATCGGATTGCGAGTGGTGAAAGCCCACATGTCGTCGGGTGTACCACTGCGTTTGCCGTCGGCAGAAACCTCGTAGGGTTTCAGACTGGGGTCATAGTGCAGTCCGTCGGTAATGGAGGCAGCATCGCCCAGATGGTGGTAGTTGTCAAGAACAGAATTGGACAGTGTCTGTGCCATGTGTCCTATCTGTTCAGCCTGAGCCACCAGATTCAGCATACCATGTTCGATAAACTGCAAAATGTCGGGTGTGCCATCAGGACGATGCAGGTCAACATAGCGCTGTTGTTCACTGACAAAGGTTTCATCACGCTGAGGCTTAAAGAGTTCCCAAGCACGAACCAGATTCTGTACTACGTTGATATTCGAACCTGTTTCGATATCAAAGTCACCGGCATCAAAGAAACCGCCAACATTCAGTCCAGGGATAAGTTCCAGGGGCTTGTATTTAGTATCGGTAGTCTCACCCTGTGAGTGCAAATCAAAGTGGTCGCTGGGTGGAGCCTGCAGATACCCCTCCTTGAAGGGCTCGCCATGCCACGTGCGATAGCCCTCGTTCACGTACATGTGATTCATATGGATAGGAATCCAGATGTCAGTAGTGGCATCCGTTATCTTGTCATAGACATGTTTGTCAATGAGGAAATCGTTCGTCTTCGTATCACCATATTGGATATAATAGACACCAGGTTCGCGAACGCTGGAAAAGTCGAACTTCACATAATTATATTTAAAGTAATTACCCCATTCCTTGACAGCACCTTCGAATGCCTTCTCCTTTGTGCCGTCGGTCTTGATGCGCCAAAGTGAAGCTGTAGGCTTGACGGCATCCTGTTTGTCGAGTTCTATGACAGCCACTTTAGGCTGTTCAGGGATATAACCCACCTGCGAGAATCCGATGTTGGGTTCACGAATCCATCCGGAAATAGCGTGAGGCTCAATAGTCCATGAGAAAACCTTGCCTGTTTTTCCGGCTGGTAATACACTGCGCAATACGTACCACCCATTCTGTGCCAACATGCGTCCGTCGTAGAGCTGGAGTTCTGCATCCTCGCTGCTGATACGTATCATGCGCTCAGGTGCATCCGTCGCCACAATCAAATCATGACCTGACTCCATAGGCAGTGGATCGACAAAACGGTTGGTGCCGCGGTCATCATAGGTTTTGAAACCCTTGAATTGACGTGGCTTCTCGCTATTGGGGCGTGTAATGGTCTGACTGGCAGCGTAGCGTGGGAAACGGTTCAATCTGCCGTCCATCACGTAGGTCTTCTGCCAATATTGCGAAGGAAGGAATTCGATGTTAAATCCAGCATTACCTGCCAGAGCTGCTGGAACAGGCTTGTCCAGATAGACAGCTATTTCTACCGCTTTTCCTTTGGCAGTGACAATCACACGGCTGTCGAAGTCATAGTCTTCATAACGCAAAGCGACTTCTATCGAGCCATTTTCCTTATTCACTTTGCGGGATGTCATCTGAGGCACTAAATCCCATTGTTCAGGTGTGTTGTTCAGGCGAATGGCACCACCTTGTACGGTTCGCACGCCATGATGGATAATCTCAATACCAGAGTTCTTCTCATCGTTAAAACCACCGTTGAAACTGTTGCTGAACACTAATACATTAACACCTTGACGCTCGAAATATTCCAGGTCGTTGAGCTTCAAATCCTGAGCCGTCATGCCACATGCCACCAACAGGAAGAAACACATAGAAAATAATCTCATAGTAATAATCAATTGATTGTTGGTAATAAATTCACCATTTTGACGAACCAAAAGCCAAAAGGTTAATTCGAAATGATGATAATTATAAAATGTTAACTATAAATAACCGCTGAATGAAAATTTTTTGTTACCTTTGCAGTACGAATCATCAACTATTACAATTATGGTAAAACTTAGAAAACTATTCGTTATGATTGCCGTAATGATGGCTGTTTGTGGTTGGGCGCAGTCATCAACCGACTTCCAGTCGGTGGTATGCCATGCCGACGGTACCGTTACCTTCAATTACCAAAACGAACATGCCAAACAGGTATTGGTAGATGTACAATTTGCAGGCCGAAAAGAGATGAAGCGTGATGCACGGACTGGTCTATGGACGGTGACAGTAGGGCCTGCAGCTTCTGATATGTATCCCTACTGCTTCATTGTGGATGGTGTGAGTGTCATGGATCCGAAGAATGCACAGTATTTCCCTAACGAAGGCTTTAAAAACAGTCTGCTGGAGATACCCGCCAGACAGGGTTCGTTAGTACATGACATCAGACAGGTGCCCCACGGACGGTTGGAGTACATCCACTACTATTCTAAGAGTCTGGGAGGGACAAATACTGCTGTTGTCTATACACCGCCCACGTATATGATGGATAGGGAGAAACGTTATCCTGTGTTCTATCTCATCAGTGGTACGACAGATACTGAAGAAGTGTATTACAAGGTAGGTCGCGTGAATTATATTCTCGACAATCTGTTGGCTGAGAATGCTGCCAAAGAGATGATTGTTGTGTTGCCATATGGTAATCCTTATAAGTTGCTGCCTGTGAAGAGCGACAGCCTGAAAATGCCTATGACCAATTTCGGAGGCGATGTGTTCAGCCGTGACCTCATCAATGACCTGATGCCTTATATCGAAAAGAACTATCGCACCAAGAATGATGCTGACCACAGGGCTATCGGTGGTTTCTCGCGTGGCGGAAATCAGGCACTTTACAATGGATTAGCCAACCTTGACAAATTCTCGTATCTCTGTTCCTACAGTTCGTTTACCTCGATGGATATCCCCAAGGTATATGATGATGCTGTTGCTACCAACAAGAAAATCAATCTCTTCTGGTTAGGTGTGGGAACAGACGACTTCCTCTATGGTAATGCGCGCGACTACATGGAGTTTCTTGATAAAAAAGGCATCTGTTCTGTTAAGGTGTTTACCGACGATAAGTTTGGACACACATGGATGAATGCCAAATATTTCCTGAGCAAGACATTGCCTCTGCTCTTCAACAAGAAAGCATCAGAAGAAGCTATGAGTAATGCTCAGCCCGCACCTGCCGCCACAGGAAAAGAACAGCAGTTTACGCCAGGAGTGATGGCACGTATGTTTCCCAAACCCCTCGTATCTCCCGAATACACCGAACAGGGTATCACGTTCCGGTTCAAGGCTCCAGAGGCACAGCAGGTGATGTTAGAAAGTGAGATTATGCCAGAACCACAGAAAATGGAGAAAGACGAGGCTGGCGTGTGGAGCATCACACTAACCGATTGTCTGTTTGAAACTTTCAAGTATTGCTTCGTTGTAGATGGTATGCGTGTGGCTGATCCTCAGAACATGTATCTTTCTCCAGATAAGGGCTTTAAGTATAGCATCGCTGACAATCCGCAGTCACCTTTCAATTATGCATCGCAAGGCGACATCGCTCATGGCAGGGTGGGGTATGATGTGGAAAGACAGGAAGCGTGGTATATGACGGCCATGCCTGCGCAGCCCACACGTCCTGCGTTCATCCAACTTGTGCCTGGCAAGAACGACACGATGGAGAGCTGGTTTAAGGTGGGAGGCGCCGATGCCATTGCTGACCGTTTGCTGGCCGATGGCAAGACGGTGCCTTGTGTTATCACCACCAGTACACTTGAGTTCATGAAACATGCTCCGCAGATGTCCGATCTCAGGGTGCATACCCTGCGCGCCGACGATTTCCCCACATGGTCGCAACGTCGCAGAGCTTTAGTGAAATTACTCGTTAGTCTGAAGAAATAACTCCTATTGATTATGAAAAAAATACTATTAGCATTCACCATCCTGCTGACCGTCGAGGTGTCAGCACAGTATAAGTATCCGTTCCAGAATCCTGACCTGCCTTATCAGGAACGTGTGGAGAATCTGATTTCGCTATTGACACCAGTGGAGAAGGTGGGACTGATGATGAACAAGTCTGCATCAGTCGATCGCCTCGGAATTCCATCCTACAACTGGTGGAGCGAGGCCTGTCATGGCGTCCGTCAGGAGGGGTACACTGTTTATCCGCAACCCATCGGTATGGCTGCATCATTCAATGCACAGCTCTTCTACGATGTCTTTTCTACGGTATCGGATGAGGCTCGTGCCAACTGGAATAGAAGCGACCATAACATCTTCAACGTGCCGATGGGCGTTATCTACTATCCAGGCAACCCTGAACTCACTTTCTGGTGCCCCAATGTCAACATCTTCCGTGACCCTCGCTGGGGGCGCGGACAGGAAACCTGTGGCGAAGATCCCGATATGAATGCTGTACTTGGTGTGCAGACAGTATTGGGTATGCAGGGAAATGACAGCCATTATTTCAAGACACATGCCTGTGCCAAACACTATGCCGTACACAGCGGTCCGGAGCCCCTGCGCCACTCGATGAATGTAGAGCCTACGAATCGTGATTTGTGGGAAACCTATCTGCCTGCTTTCAAGGCATTGGTGAAGAAAGGCAATGTGCGTGAGGTGATGTGTGCCTACCAGCGCTTTGAAGGAAAACCCTGTTGCACCAGTGACCGTTTGCTGATAGACATCCTGCGCAACAAATGGGGGTACGACGGATTGGTTGTAACGGATTGCGATGCCATCAATAATTTCTATACGAAAGGGCAACATGAGACCCATAAGGATGGGCTGTCGGCCAGCATTGATGCCATTCTGAATGGCACAGACTTAGAGTGTGGTAAGGTGATGATGTCGTTGGAGGAAGGCCTGAAGAAAGGACTCATCAAGGAGACCGATTTGGATCAGCATCTGCGTAAGACACTGATGGGACGTTTCGAACTGGGTATGTTCGACCCAGCCGACCGTCTGCCATGGGCTAAGTTGGGTGCCGATGTCATCAGTAGTGAGAAAAACAACGAGTTGGCCGTGCAGGCTGCCCGTGAGTCGATGGTGCTCCTGGAGAATAAGGGTCATGTGCTGCCTCTCTCTAAACAGATCAAGACACTGGCAGTCATTGGTCCTAATGCCGATGATGCCGCTATGCTGAATGGTAACTATGGTGGTACGCCGACTCAGGCTCATACCCACTCGCTGTTAGAGGGCATCAAGGCTGCTGTGCCTGGGGCCAAGGTTATTTATCAGAAAGCATGTGAGTTGAATGATGAATATGCAACCATTCACCATCTGGCAGACTTCAACGACGGCAAGGGCGTCTTTGTGGAATTCTGGAATAACAAGGAACTGAAAGGCGAACCGGTGAAGACTGGTTATTACAAGGATTTGGCTTTCACCACCTTTGGCGCGTGGGGCTTTGCAGAGGGTGTCAACAATGATTCGCTGTCAGTGCGTGTCAGTGGTAAGTATAAGTCAACCTTTACAGGTGAGATGAAGTATTCGCTGACTTCTGATAACGGATATGTCATCAAGGTGAATGGCAAGGTCATCGAGAAAGCTAAACCATCGTTGCCTCAGGGTGGCTATTTCCATCGTTCTATGAACTATCAGTCATTCCCTGTGAAGGAAGGCGAGGTGTATGACGTAGAGATAGAATACCGCCGTGGCGACGGTCAGTTTGCTATGTTGCGTGGTGATATCTGTGAGCGTAATCTGATAGACTTTGCTCCGCTGGCTGAGGCTGTGAAGTCGGCTGACGCCATCATCATCATCGGCGGTATTTCTGCACAGATGGAAGGTGAAGGCGGCGACAAGGCAGATATCGAACTGCCTAAAGTACAGCAGCGACTGCTTCGTGCCATGCATGCCACAGGACGTCCTGTCATCTTCGTCAACTGTTCTGGTTCTGCTATCGCTTTCGGCAGTGTAGAAGGACAGTATGATGCGCTGCTTCAGGCATGGTATGCTGGACAGGGTGGCTCGAAAGCATTGGCAGAAGTACTCTTTGGCGACTATAACCCAAGTGGCAAACTGCCCGTCACATTCTATCGCTCGAACGACGATCTGCCTGATTTTCTCGACTATTCGATGAAGAACCGCACCTATCGCTACTTTACGGGTGAGCCTCAGTATGCTTTCGGATATGGATTGAGCTACACAACATTCAGTGTAGGTAAGGGTAAACTCTCTGCTAAGTCGATGAAGAAGGACGGACAGGTAACCCTGACAGTGCCGGTGAAGAATACGGGCAAGCGTGAGGGTAGTGAAATCCTGCAGGTTTATGTGAAAGCATTGAGCGACCCTGGTGCGCCCATTAAAGCATTGAAGGGCTTCCAGAAACTCACGCTGAAACCTGGCGAGACAGGTGTTGCTAAGATTACGCTGGATGGCGAAGCTTTCGAATACTATGACGAAAAGATAGACGAACTGGCAACCAAGGCGGGACACTATCAAATTCTCTACGGAACTTCTTCGCTCGACAAAGATTTGCAAATGATAGACTTTACAGTCAAATAAAACAAAAGCCCTCGGTTGTTGCCGAGGGCTTTTATGATGCTTATGCGTCTTTCGGACGCTCCAGTTTGTCTTGTTTCAGTGCTTCCACGAAATCGCTTATTCTCCGCAACTCGCGAGGAATGCGGATGTTCTGCGGACAGTGGGGCTCGCATTGTCCACAACCGATGCAGTGGTCGGCCTGACGTAACTTGGGTACGGCACGGTCGAGCCCGATCAGGTAGTTGCGGCGCATCTCACGATAGTCTTCATCGCCCTTGTCGCGAGGTAGGGTGCCCTCGTTCTTACATTTATTATAATGTACGAAGATAGCTGGGATGTCAATACCATAAGGACAGGGCATACAATACTTACAGTCGTTGCAAGGAATATTGCTCAGTCCTACAATCTGTTTGGCAATATCCTTTTGCAGATATTCCATCTGTACGGGGGTTAGTGGCTTCAGCGGACAATAGGAGAGCAGATTATCCTTCAGATGTTCCATGTAGGTCATCCCGCTCAGCACGGTGAGCACTCCCTTGGGGGTTCCTGCATAGCGGAAAGCCCAGGAAGCAATGCTGCGCTCTGGGTCGTGCCGCTTCAGCTCCGTGGAAAGATATTGGGGCAGGTTAGCCAGTCTGCCACCTAACAGCGGTTCCATGATGACGGCAGGGATGCCTCGTTTCTCCAGTTCGGCATACAGATAGCTGGCATCGGTATTGCTGTCGTTGATCTCATTGGCATATTCCCAGTCCAGATAGTTTAGTTCAATCTGCACGAAGTCCCATTTGTATTTGTCATGTTGTGAGAGCAGATAGTCGAACACGGCAATATCACCATGATACGAGAAACCGAGGTTACGGATACGACCGGCCTTGCGTTCCTCTACCAGGAAGTCGAGCATACCATTGTCGAGATAGCGCTGATGCAGATTCTCCATACCACCGCCACCGATTGCGTGCAGCAGGTAGTAGTCGATATAATCCACCCGCAGGTCTTTCATCGATTTGCGATACATGGCGATACTGCCTTCACGCGTCTGCGTGGCAGGATTGAAGTTCGAAAGTTTGGTAGCCACGAAATACTCACTGCGCTTATGGCGACTGAGTGCGATACCTGTGCAGGCTTCCGATTTACCTTGGCAATAGACAGGCGACGTGTCAAAATAGTTGACGCCATGCTCGATGGCATAATCCACCTGACGGTTGATCATCTCCTGATCGTAATCATCTTCATTCTCCGTCTTTGATGGCAGTCGCATCATACCATAGCCCAGCAGCGACACCTTGTCCTTGGTGTTCGGGTTGATACGATAGGTCATCTTGCCTACAGGCGGTTCCACCTGTTTGGCATACTCCTGAACGGCCTTGATATCTTTCTTCGACTTACAGCCTGTCATAACAGCGGCAGTAGCCAATGCACCTCCTCCCAATAGCTTGAGGAATGAGCGTCGTGATATATCTTTCTTTGTCATATTAAACCTCCTTATGCACTTCGTGTCCTTCTACATAAATAGCTGAGAATGGGCGTGCAGGACACAGATTCTCACACGCGCCACAACCAATACAACGGGCTTCGTTGACAACGGGAATCTTCAGTGACTCCTCGTCGTCAGGGTCGGAGGGCACCATCTCAATGGCTCCCACAGGACAGTGACGGGCACAATTGCCACACGACACGCCGTCGGTCAGTGGAATACAGTTCTTCTTCACCCATACGGCATGACCAATCTGGATTGATGACTTCAGTTCTTTCGTGATGGGTTTGATAGCACCAGCGGGACAAACATCCGAACAGCGGGTGCACTCAGGGCGACAATAGCCTAATTCATACGACATGGTGGGCTGCATGATGGATAGCCAGTCGGTGCCTGGGCGCAATACATGGTTAGGACATTCCGATACACAGAGCTGGCAACCCGTACATTTCTGTTGCATGTTGGCTGCTGATAGTGAACCTGGAGGCGTCAGTTTCGTCTGGCGTTCAGGGGCTACCTTATCCTCAATCTCAGCCAGTCCGCCATCCGTTGTCTTGGCTTCTTGAGCCATGGCTGCTGTAGCCATGATGGCTGAGGTCAGCAGGAAACTGCGCTTGCTGGGGTCAATAGGTGAATTCTGATTATTCTGAGTCTTCTGAATACTCCGACCGTATTCCAACGCTCCGAACTTGCAACTTTCTATGCAGTCGCCACAAACCACACAACGGCTATAGTCAACCTCATGGTTCTTGAAATCGATGCAGGAGGCTTTACAGTTCTTCGTACAGAGAGAACAGTTCTTGCACTTATCGGCATTGAACTGAATCTTCAGGAATGAGAAACGGCTGAGGAACGAGAGCAGTGTTCCAACAGGACAGATGGTGTTGCAATAGGTACGACCATTGCGCCAAGCCAGAACGACTAATATCACCAGTGTGATAGCGGCAATGAGCAGAACGGTGGTATTGTTGGGTAATCCCGTTTCCACATGGTAGAAAGCGTAGTTGTCGTAATACTCTGAGATATTGGCCAGCACATTGTTGCCCATCTTATAGAGCGGTTGCAATAGTGTGGTGGCAATACGACCGAAAGCAGAGTAGGGGGCAAGCAACTGCACAATACTGCCGATACCTGCCACGACTGCTATCACCATGATGCCTAACATCGTATAGCGCAACCACGAAATAGCTTTCGAGAAAGTGTAGCGGTTCTTCTTCGCTTTCTTACCCAACCATCCGAAGATATCTTGCATGATACCCAGCGGACAGATGACACTACAATAAATACGTCCGAAAACGAGCGTCATTACTACCAGGAACACCAGTGCTACCACGTTGAGTGCCAGAATGGCCTCTAACAGTTGCAGCTTCGGCAACCACCTGATACAGGCAATGTCGGATGCCGTTCCTGTGAAATCGACAAACAGCCAAGTGATACAGAACAAAGTCACGGCTGCCAATGCAATACGGATTTTTCTTAGCATAAAAAGTTTTTTGTATAGTTTAATTTCTTATTCCTCTCACAAGGAGAATGCTCAGTTCATAGAGCAGATAGATAGGCAGTGCCACCACAAAGAGCGTAAACGCATCGGTGGTTGGGGTAATGACGGCAGCCACAATCAGTATCGCTACTAAAGCATGGCGCCGATAGGTGGACATCAGTTGTCCGTTGATGAGCCCCATGCGTCCCATCAGGGCACAGACTACGGGCAACTCAAAGACCAGTCCCATTACCAGACTCATTCCCAACAGTGTATCGACATACGACTGCAACGTCAGCATATTGGCCACATCGGGCGATACCTGATACGTGCCCAGAAAACGGACCGTAAAGGGAAATACGATGAAGTAGTTGACCAGCGTACCGATAATGAACATCAGATAGGCGGCTCCTACAATCCATACGGCATAGCGGCGTTCGTTCTCGTAGAGTCCTGGCGACACAAAGCGAAAGAGCTCGTATAGTATATAAGGTGAAGCAACGATTAGTCCGGCATACATCGCCGTCCGCATGTGAATCATAAATTGTTCCGTCAGTCCCGTGTTCATCAAATGAATACTGAAGTCCCCGACTCCCAGCAGTTGGTAGGTGATGAAATCACTCGAACGGGGAGCCAAGACCACCGCAAACAACTCGTCTTTCAAGACGAATGCCATGATGCCGAAAAGAGCTATCGCCCCCAATATGCGAAACAGTGAGAAACGCAGTTCGTCGAGATGGTCCCAGAAGGTGATGCCAGCTGTTGGCGCTTTTAATTCTTCACTCTTCACTTTTCTCTTCTTTCACTTCCTTGTCGTCCACCTCTTTCATTCCGTCCTTGAAACTCTTCACGCCCTTGCCCAGTCCTTTCATCAGTTCGGGAATCTTTTTCCCTCCAAACAGCAACAGGACAATAAGGGCGATAACGAGAATTTCGGTCATTCCTAATCCAAACATATCTTTGCCTTTAGTTACTTTATCGTTGGCAAAGTTAAGGTTTTTTTTTGAATATCTTGTTTGATTGAAGAATAATTTGTAATTTTGCGATAAATTTTTCGATGATGACTATGGAACTTGAATTTTTATTGCGCCTTTTCTGTGCTGCTCTGTTGGGTGGACTGATTGGCTTGGAGCGTGAATACAGATCGAAGGAAGCCGGTTTCCGTACCCACTTTCTGGTGGCTATGGGCTCCGCCTTGTTTATGATCGTGTCGGCTTACGGTTTCGGCGATGCCATGTATCATGATTTGCAGCGTTGGGATGTATCGCGTATTGCCGCACAGGTGGTAAGCGGTATCGGTTTTATCGGTGCAGGTACCATTATCTTCCGCAAAACGGAGAATATCGTCAGCGGACTTACCACAGCAGCTGGTGTATGGGTAACGGCAGCTATCGGTTTGGCTTGTGGAGTAGGCATGTATATTATTTCCATCGGCAGTACGCTGATGGTATTAGCAGGACTGGAGGCATTCAACTACTTCCTCCATAAATTCGATAAGCACAAACCGTCTTAACCCTTGTAGCTCAAGGCAGCACCGATAGCGGTGCAGAATTCGGAGTACTTGGGAATGTGGAAGTGTACGTCATAGATGCGTTCGAGCATGGGGTACACTTCTTTGCATTCTGGATAAAGCGTCAGATTACCGATCAACACAAAGTCTTTGATACCTGTGTTCAGTGCCGACAGAATAGCGGCTGAACCGATGGTTTGCAACACCATCACGATGATGCCCAAAGCAATGTCTTCCTTGGGCGCATCATACTGTGCCTTTGAGAATAGCGATGCGGTAGCATCCATCGGCAGTCCTGGCAACGGATGGGTGGAAATGTCACCAATTCGCAGATTGATGTTGCGGATATCACCCTGTATGGCAAGACTCTGAATCTGTTTCGGATCACGGGTGTTCAGCATCACACGGGCCAAGCCTTGCAGCGTTCCGCCTCCGATACCGAGACCTCCGATATGGCGAATCTTATCGCCTTCGCACTGCACAAAACTCGTACCAGTACCCATCGACACCACAATCGCCTTGTCGAGACCACTCTCAAAGCGAGCTCCCAGACCGTCGGCAATAAACTCGTCAGTCTTCTGGGTAGGCAGTCCGTAAACGAGTTCGTTGATATAAGAAGCTCCCACTCCCGTTACCATGACCTGTTCGACATCCTGCAACGATATTTGGTTGTCGTGCAGATATTTGCCGAAAGCCCCATAGAGCGATGTCACAGGGTCGGCAGCAGAAATACGGATAGGTGAAACCACACGCTTATTGCGCAGTCCTACAATCTTCGTGGTGGATATACCCACATCAATTCCAATAATAATTCCCATTGCTATTTTATGATTTGATGGCAAAGGTACAAAGTTTTTTTGAATACTTAGCCCTTTATGCAGAAAAATTCAAATTGTTTTGTACCTTTGCATCCGAAAAGCGTGAAAATGGATGATGAAACATTTTGTAATATTAATATGTCTGTTTCTTTCGACGATAGGGGCATCAGCCAATCGTCAGGACAATGAAAAGGGTGATTCTATTTATGACAGAATGGTGGAACTTTCGCTGCTTCGTGAGGACGAGCAGTTCAAGTATCGTCTATCGCACTTATCGCGACAATTTTCTGAACACCGAGGCCCTGCTTGAGGTGCGACTTGGCAGAATGAAACGGGCTGGTCAGTTGGTGGATCAGCTGCATGCCAAAATAGCCAATAACGACGAATTGGATCCGTATGAGGCACTTCGTGCTATTACGGAATACTATAAGGCAAAAGGCGACCTTAGCTTGGCCTTGGAAACAACAGACCGCATGAAGCCGTTGGCCATCAATTCCGGCCTGCAATGGGGGTGGGGATTGCTTCGTACGGATATACTCCACAAACTGGGGCGCTCTGAGGAGGCTTACAATCTGTTGCGTCCGATGATTGAAATGCGTAGCAACGACCGGTTGGGTCAACTGCGACAGCAATTAAACGAAATGGACACCATGTCGGAACTGGAAGAATTGCGCATCCATCGTCATAAGATGCAGTTTTGGTATGCCGTTGCTATTGCTTTTGTTATTATCGTGGCACTTGGTGTGTTCTTGGTGTTGCGCCATCGTGCTGCCAAGAAACTCAAGAAAGCTAACACCCAATTGCAGGAGGCTTACGACCAGTTGGAGGAAACCACCACAGCCAAAGAGCGCATTGAGAGCGAACTGCGTATCGCCCGTGATATCCAGATGTCAATGGTACCCAGTACATTCCCTACTTGCGACCATCTGGACCTCTTTGCCACAATGACACCAGCCCGTGAGGTGGGTGGCGACCTCTACGATGTGCAACTCATCGATCAGCATCTGTATTTCTGCGTGGGCGATGTCAGTGGAAAGGGCGTACCAGCCTCACTGTTCATGGCTCAGGTTATCCGTCTGTTCCGTGCTTTGGCAAAATTCCATTCAAAACCGTCTGAGATAGCCACTGATATGAACAATGAACTGACGGCAGACAACGAGAGTGGCATGTTCGTTACCATGTTTATAGGCAAACTGGACATGAATAACGGACGGCTCGAATTCTGCAACTGTGGTCATAACGCGCCAATAGTGGGATGTGGCAGTCAGAAAGCACACTTCCTGGAAATGGAGTGCAACGTCGTCATCGGGCTCTTCCCTGATATCGAGTTCGTGGGCGAAGTGATGGAGGACATACGCAATACGATGCTCTTTGTCTATACCGACGGTCTTAACGAAGCTGAGAATCCTCAGCAGGAGCAGTTTGGCGACGATCGCCTGCTGGAAGTCATGCAGCACACCCCTATAGCTCTGCCCACGAATTGATAGACAACATGACCGAACTCGTGGAGCAGCATCGCCAAGGTGCTGACCCTAATGATGACCTGACCATGCTCTGTCTGAGGTACAACTAAGGTTCCCACGCGCGCACTCTAAGAATTTTCATTTTTAATATCACAATATCACCAAACTCGCCCAAAACGCCGATGTGCAAAGGGATTGAGCTTGGTGATATTAGTGGTGATATTGGTGATGTTTTCTGCAAAAAAGTGGTGTTTTTCCTTGCAAAATCGCTGAAAATTTTGTATCTTTGCATGTATTTTAAAACATCAACAAACAACCAAATAATGGAAGAAAAGAAACTGAGATTTGATGATGCCCCTTGGGGGTATCCTCTTTGTTTTCGTGCTGAATGTCCGAAGGCAGCCGAGTGTATGCACTACTTAATGGGAACCAAGGTGCCGCCAGAGCGAACTACCGGACAGACCGTCTATCCGTCGGCATGGAAGGACGGACAGTGCAAGCGTTTTGCCCAGATCAGGAAAGTGACAATGGCTTATGGCTTCAGCCAACTCTATGATAATGTTCCACGCCACCTCAAGGCTGAGGCGCGTATGCGTGTAAGGCATTATTTCGGAAGTGGCGTGAGTTCCTATTACCGTTATCATCACGGCGAGCGATATCTGATGCCTCAGCAGCAAGAGGACATCATGGCGATTATAGCACAATACGGCAGTACCGATAACATCCGCTTTGATTACTACGTGGTAGGTTACGATTTTACCTGATTCCCATTGGTCGTTCCTTTAAGGGGAATGGGGTGTTCCATTAAGGGGAACGGCTTATTCCCCTGCTGGGAATAACATATTCCCAAGGTGGGAATAAATCATTCCCAAGGAGGGAATAATTGATAGGAACTAATAAACAATAGGATTGCAATGAAACTGACTTTAATAAGAACTGACAGAAAGAATAAACGCCACTTAAAGCTGGTGGACACGGAACTGCTGACAACGGTGATCCGTGACGAGGAAACAATACCGACCATCAATAAACTGCGAGAGTTCATGACTTATGCCAAGAGCTATCTCGATTTCCATCTGATGTATCGACTGCCTGTCGTCTTCCCCTCAGCATCGCTGAAACTGGATAGCGAGGGAAACTGTATCATGCGCGAATTTAACGGGTTGCTGACACTGACAGTAGGACCGCTGAACACAACCCTGCACGTAGAGGCACTGAAGAAGGCGGCTTGCATTTTGCCCTTCACGGTGGCAGCATTCACGGGCAGCAGTGGCATGACGGTGAAAATCATACTGAAAGCGTGTCGTCATGATGGGACATTACCCCAAACAGCGGATGAGACTGAACGTTTCTGCCAGCAGGCATATGCGTTGGCAAGTGGACTTTACGAGGTTGCCCTGAAAACAGTGCGCATGACGGATCCGCTGGTCGTCGGCCCTGCCGTCAGACCTAACGAAAAGTCGTTGCTGATGACCGGCTTCCGCATGACCTATGATAACCACCCTGTAGTAGTGGAGCATCCCATAGCGCTCTGCGTGCCGGAAGGTGTTGACACTGAGGATTTTACACAGCCCATCGTGGTGCCTGATGCTCCTGTGGGAGATGAAGTAGAACATCAAGCAGGTCAGGAAACTCGTTCTCTCATTCAATATCTGGAAGAACGGTATTTCTTCCGTCTGAATAAGGTGATGGGCTATGTGGAATATCAGAAGAAAGAAAAATGGCACTATGGCTGGTTGCCGGTTGACGAACGCGTGCAGAACGGACTGGCTGTGGAGGCTCGTTTGGCTGGTCTCAACGTGTGGGACAAGGACATCAATCGTTATTTGCATTCCAATCTCATCCGACAGTACGACCCTATCGACGAATATCTGTGGAATGTGCACGACAAATGGGACGGCAAGGACCACATCGGGCGTTTGGCACAGACCGTTCCGACGGATAATCCACATTGGGAACAATGGTTTCGCACGTGGTTCCTGGGTATGGTCATGCAGTGGCGTGGCCGTTCGCCTCGCTATGGTAATGCGATGGCGCCGCTATTGATTTCAAAACAGGGCTACAACAAATCTACGTTCTGTAAGTCGCTGATACCGCCAGAGTTACAGTGGGGCTATACAGACAATTTAGTACTCTCGGAAAAGAAATCGGTATTGCAGGCCATGAGCCAGTTTCTGCTCATCAACCTCGACGAGTTCAACCAGATATCGCCCAAGGTGCAGGAGGGCTTCTTGAAAAACCTCATCCAACTCGCCAGTGTCAAGGTGAAACGGCCCTACGGCAAACACGTGGAGGAATTTCCGCGTCTGGCATCGTTCATTGCTACGGCTAATGTCGTTGACCTGTTGGCGGATCCTTCAGGCAATCGCCGTTTTATCGGAGTAGAACTGACAGGACCTATTGACGTCAAATATCGCATTAACCACGAACAGCTCTATGCCCAGGCCATCGCCCTGTTGGATCGTGGTGAAACCTATTGGTTGGACGAGGAACAGACTCGCTTGGTGATGGAGTCCAACAGGCAATTCCAGTTGCGCACCCCAGAGGAGATGTTCTTCCGCGAGTACTTCACGATTCCAGAAGGTGATGAGGAAGGTCAGTGGATGACGGCTGCCGCCATTCAGCAAGCCATCAAGCAACGAGCCGGTTCACTCATCCGAAACAGCAATATCCGTTCCTTCGGGCGCTTCCTGGCTAATATCGACACACTCCAGCAACGCCGCTCCCGCTATGGCGCAGAGTATTTCGTCAAGCTGAAAAAGCAATAGACATCACCAATATCACCACAAATATCACCAAGCTCAATCCCTTTGCACATCGGCATTTGGACGGAGTTTGGTGATATTGTGATATTAAAAATGAAAATTCTTAGAGTGCGCGCGTGCGCGCGTGTGGGAAATGCTTTATTTGATGGTTATAAAGCATTATTTTTTGCAGTTCTTCTTGCACTGTCCTTTGTGGGTGCAGTCCTTGCAGTTAGTGTCAGCGCAAGTAGCCTTGCATTCTGTACATTTCTTGCAGTCAGCGCCGCAACCGGCTTTCTTCTCGGCATCCTTCTTGCAGCAGTCAGCTTTCTTCTCAGCGTCCTTTTTGCAGCAGTCTTTCTTTTCAGCCTTTTTCTTGTCGCAGCATTCTTTCTTAGCCTTCTGGCACTTGTCTGACTGAGCGTTAGCAGTAGTTGTGGTACATACCATAGCCATGATCATCATGGCGCTTAAAATCATCTTTTTCATATCTAATTTTTGTTTAAGTGAATACTATTGCCCGCAAAGTTACTTCTTTTTCTCAAAACTACCAAAGATTTACAGAAAATTAAAAGCCCCTGCTAGAGAATTCTCTGAGACAGGGGCTTCATAATGAAAGGAGGAGTGGTACCTCCAGGAATCGAACCGGGGACACACGGATTTTCAGTCCGATGCTCTACCAACTGAGCTAAGGCA
>OCTX012289610.1_pt1 | contig 38178 bp, 47 predicted proteins | sample 1539691 | NCBI WGS metagenome assembly OCTX01 (sample SAMN02144231, study PRJEB22623) | gut metagenome | biome: sheep rumen | host: Ovis aries | place: New Zealand
TCTGGTTCCCAGGGTGGAAGTACAGCCGGAACTGGCAACGGCGGCCAGGCAGCAACGAACGCCGGAGGAAACAACGCAACAAACGGCGGCTCGTACAGCTTCCAGCAGGCTGAGGAGATTGCGAACGCAAGAGCCCAGAGAGCCGAAAAGGCTGCACTCGCTTCCTACTTCAAACAGCAGGGCATGAGCGAGGACGAAGTGGGGAAGGCAATCGCGGCATACAAGGCCCAGCAGGCAGCAAGCAAGCCTGACGTCGACAGCATCACCAAAGAGCGCGACGATGCTCGTGCTGAGTTGGAAGCCTTGAAGAACAGCAACGCACTCCGCGCCAAGGGAGTCAGAGAAGAGGACATTGACTATGTCATGTTCAAAGTCTCCGCTCTTATGAGCCAGGATGACAAGCTCGACTTCGAGAAGGCTGTCGCTAAGTACTTAAAAGACAACCCGCGCTTCGCGGTTGGTGGGTCCACCTACAAGGTGACGACCGGCACGAACGGGTCCAACCAGGGCAACAGCTCCGGACAGGGCACCAACGACGCGATCAACAACGCCATCAGAAGAGCGGCACGTCACTGATGCAAACAAACAACGATATTATACGGAGGTATAAAAACATGAGAAAGTTCAACTTACAGCTTTTTGACGATCCCACACCTGCACCGGTTAGCGATGCAACCGGAATTTTCAGAACCGACGCAGACGCCCTCATCCCTGAGGATCGTGCGAAGGAGATCATCCAGGGCACCATCGAGCAGTCTTCTGCTCTTTCCATGGGCCGCAAGCTCGCAAACATGACAGCGAAGCAGACCAAGCTCCCTGTCCTTGACTCTCTTCCTATCGCGTACTTCGTAGACGGAGACGCTGAGCAGAAGAAGACCACAACCCAGGCATGGGACAAGAAGACGATCTACGCAGAAGAGATCGCTGTCATCGTTCCCATCCCTGAGGCAGTACTCGACGACTCCGAGTACGACATCTGGGGAGAGGTAAAGCCTCGCGTCCAGGAAGCCTTCGGCAAGGTTATCGATGCAGCCATCTTCTTCGGAACTGGCAAGCCTACCAACTGGAGACAGGGACTTGTGCCTACAGCCGTTGCTGCTGGTGCAGTCGCTACTCTCGGAGCAAACGACAACCTCTACGACAAGATCCTCGCAGAGAACGGCGTGGTTGCAAAGGTTGAGGACTCTGGCTACTTCGTAACCGGCCACGTTGCTGACATCTCCATGAGATCTAAGCTCCGCGGATTGAAGGATCAGCAGCAGCGTCCTCTTTTCCTCAGCTCCATGCAGGCAGCTGGCAACTACACACTGGACGGCTCTGCGATGCACTTCCCTCGCAACGGTTCCTGGGACAAGACCGAGGCCCTCATGGTTTCCGGCGACTTCTCTCAGTTAGTGTACAGCATCCGCCAGGACATCACCTTCAAGCTCTTCACCGAAGGCGTAGTACAGAACACAGACGGATCGATCGCTTACAACCTCATGCAGAACGACATGGTTGCGCTCCGTGCGGTAATGAGACTCGGCTGGGAGATCCCGAACCCTGTCAATGCGCTCAAGACCAACAAGAACCAGCGCTTCCCGTTCGCAGTTCTCAAGAGCGGATCATAAGCGTCGGAAGGAGGGCAAGCTGATGGGCTACGTCGATTATGCTTTTTACAGTCAGACCTTCGGGAACAACATCCCGGAGGCTGACTTCTCCAAGGCCGAGACGAAGGCAGAGGCGGCCATCAGCTACCTCACCTACGTGAACGGTGACATCTTCGCGACTGAGGACGACCGCGTGAAGCTCGCGGTGTGTGCGGCGGCGGAGACTATTTACTACAGCGAAAAACAGACCAGTGCGACCGGCGGCAATGGTGCCGGGATCAAGAGCGAGAGCAACGACGGCTACTCTGTCACCTATGTGACGGAAGCACAGGATGGCCAGACAGCTGAGGCGACGCTTCGCAAGAAGGTGGCCGAGGCGGTGAGGGTGTACCTGCTGCCGACCGGATGGCTCAGCCGGAAGGTCAAGATGGGAGGGTGCTGCCATGAATGTGCAGAAGGTCATAACAGTCTTTAATAAACGCCTGGGCGAAGACCGGCGCGACCTGTTCTGGCCGACTTGCATCAGCAGCGCTTCTTTCATGGAGAGCCGAGGATCGAACTCCTCCAAGGGAGTGCACTCTGAGAGTCTGACCTACAAGCTGCGGATCCCGATTGACGCAACAGTCCAGAATGGGCGCACCTACGTTGACGAGCAAGCCTTCAAAGCGCTGCCAGTTGACGATCTGGGAGCCCACTGGACTTTGCAAAAGGGTGACATCATCCTGACAGCAGAGACAGAGCTGACTGAGGCAATGACTGCCGAGGAAGTGAAGCAGCTCGCCCAGGACACTCTGGCGGACGTCATAACGGTGAAGGAGTACGCGGACAACACGATCAGAGGCTCGAGATCAGTCCAGCACTGGCGCATAGGGGGTGAGTAAATGCCATTTAAGCCTATCGAAAACCCCAGGGGTGTGATCATACAAGGAAAAAACGGCAAGGCGCAGCTCATATGGAGCGCCGGATGCGCCCCTCGACTGAATGAAGTGCTAAAAGGGAAGCAGAAGATCATCGACAGCGAGGTCCTCCGCTTATGTGCTCCACTGGTTCCGAAGAGGACCGGAGCACTGGAGAGATCCGGAACGCTCGGGACGGTCATCGGCTCCGGCACTGTTCAATATATCGCGCCGTATGCTCGGGCCCAGTACTACAACACCAGCCAGTCCAGGAGTTACGACTCCAGACGCGGCGGCATGTGGTTCGAGCGCATGAAGGTGGCCAACAAGGCCCAGATCCAGAAGCTCATCAACATGTAAAGGAGGAGGAACATGGTCAAGTCAATCATTGAGGGCGTGGCTGCCTTTTTCCTGGAGTGTCCGCTTCTGTCTGAGGGCGCGTTCCGCGTGGACGCTCTGGGCGATCAGCCGACAGAGTACGCGATCGAGACGGGGATCTTTGACCCGATCATCGAGACCTACATCGACGGCAGCTCAGACAGGCGCTACCAGTTCAACTTTGGCAGCCGGGAATACTACAGCATGGACCGAGTGCAGAACATAGCCAACAGTACCTTCTACGAAGACCTGGCGGACTGGGTGGAAGCTCAGAACGCTGCAGGGCACTTCCCGGAGCTCCCGGAAGGGATGCACCCGGAGGAGATCAAGGTGCTGTCACCTGGTTATCTGTTCGACGAGTCGATGCAGAACGCCCGGTATCAAATTCAATTAGAACTCAATTATCACAAGGAGGCATAGCCATGAGAAAGTTCAATTTACAGCTTTTTGATGCAAGCCGTGCGGCCCTGCTCAGAAATACCATCGCCGACTATTTGAAGGTGGGCGAGGCCAATGAGCTCATGGGCACCGGCTTCACAACTCTGGACGAGAGTCCCGGAGCACAGACGGACGACGAGACCTACATCAACGAGGTGACGTCTTCCTCTGATGTTACCAGCTACAAGACCGAGTTCGGATATGAGAGCCGCCTGATCCCTTCACAGAAGGCGATCCTCGCACTCTACAAGGACGGACGCGATCACCACACCGGAGACGCAGCTCAGCACGAGTACATCCGCGTGGATCTCTTCAACCCCGTGGGCGAGCCTACGATTGATCCTCAGACCGGGCAGGTCACCGAGGCGTTCTACAAGGCCCGCAAGTTCATCGTGGCCAACGAGGTCAAGGACTTTAAGGGCGGCGGCGGTGAGAAGATCGCAGTGTCCGGAACTCTTCACGCTGTCGGCGATCCTGTACAGGGTAAGTTTGATACCGTGAGCAAGCAGTTCACAGCCGGAGACTTCACCGGCACCTATGACGACGCCAACGGCTAAGTCATACAAGCAACCACTGGCGACGTGCGCCTGATCATAGACAGGAAACGACCAGGACAGCGTCATGCTACAGCACGGCATGGCGCTGTCTTTTTATAAGTGCTGACCAGTTAGGAGGACAACAGAATATGGATTTAATTATCAACGGCGTAACACTTCAAGGCGACCTCATGGATGCAGACTTCATGGATCTTTTTGAGTCTTCGATGATCGAGATGAGAGACAAGGCTCAGGCGGCCAAAACGGCAGGCTACACCAAAGCATCCGAACACTATCGCGCACAGTGCGAAGTGACGAACGAGTGCTTCGACAAGATCTTCGGCGAAGGTACTGCAGAGAGACTCTTCGAGGGTCGCATGAATGTGATGGAACACCTCGAAGCCATGGAGCAGGTGAACGAGTGGGCCGCATCCGAGCGCAAGCGCTTGAACGACTTCACGAACAAGTACACCCAGCGCCAGCAGGCAGCGATCAGACAGCAGCAGGCCCAGCAGTTCGTCTCGGTTAAAGGCGGGCACAAAGGCAAGCATTGAACCTTCTGATCGATGGGCTACCTGAGGAAGTCGAGATCGCTGGCCAGACGGTCAGGATCAGCACAGGCTTCCGCACCGGCATCCTCTTCGAGGAGGTTCTCCAGGATCACAACCTGGACGACGCGGACAAGCTCCAGACAGCTCTCGAGCTGTACTTCCCCGGTGTGGTCTTCGACTACGAAGTACTACCTGAGGCAGTCAACCGGCTGATCTGGTTCTACCGATGCGGCTCGGATCCAACCGAGACGAAGGACACCGACGAAGCAGGCAGCGGAGAAGATCCGCCCTACTCCTACGAACATGACGCCGACTATATCTACGCCGCGTTTAGGCAAGCCTATGGCATAGACCTGGCGCGGGAAACACTCCACTGGTGGCAGTTTCGAGCTCTTTTTCGATCGCTTCCGGAAGACACTCAGATGGTGAAGATCATCGGCTACAGGACGATGAAGATCCCGGCGAGTGCTACAACGGAACAACGGCAGCATTATGAGAAGATGAAGCGCATCTATGCGCTCCCGGAAGATGCTGACCGGCTACAGCTCGAGAGTGACCTCAACACCCTACTAATGAACGGCGGAGACCCCTCCGCATTATTAAGACAGTGAGGTGACGGTCATGTCAGCAGATGGCACTCTAAAATTTGACACCAGCCTGGAAACTGATGGACTACAGTCAGGCATGGGTAAGGTCGGAAGCATCGCCCAGCAGGCGCTGGGCGTGTTCACCGGCCAGATGATGACGAGAGCGGTGGACGCTCTCACAAACCTGGGGAAGTCAGCTCTCGAGAGTGTGGGCTCCCTGGAACAGAACATCGGAGGCGTTGAGACGCTCTTCGGAGACGCTGCGGATGCAGTGATCGCTTCGGCGAATAGAGCCTACGAGACGGCCGGACTCTCGGCCAATGACTACATGAGCACGGTGACGAGCTTCTCAGCTTCCCTGCTCCAGTCACTCGGAGGAGATACAGAAAAAGCGGCCCAGGTGGCAGACATGGCGATCATCGACATGTCAGACAATGCGAACAAGATGGGCACCGACATGGGTGCGATCCAGAACGCATACCAGGGCTTCGCAAAACAAAATTATACAATGCTTGACAACTTGAAGCTGGGCTACGGCGGCACCAAGTCCGAGATGGAGCGCCTCCTGGCTGATGCTGAGAAGATCAGCGGCGTCAAGTATGACATCAGCAACCTGAACGACGTGTACCAGGCGATCCATGTGATCCAGGAAGACCTCGGCATCACTGGAACAACAGCAAAGGAAGCGTCAACGACTCTTGAGGGGTCGATGAACGCGGCCAAGGCTGCCTGGGACAACTTCATGAACGGATCCGGCGATGCTCAGCAGCTCGCTGATGCTTTCAGCACAGCGGCCGAGAACATCGTCACCAACTTGAACGAGATCATCCCGAGACTGGCCGAGACGCTTCCGGCGCTCGTGACCACTCTGGCAGGGCAGATCCCCAGCATGGTGGCATCGATCCTTCCATCCTTAGGTCAGGCTGCTCTGACTTTGATCACAACCTTCGCGGATAATCTGACGAGCAACATCGGCTCGATCAGAGTGGCCGCATATAACGGGATCGAGAACTTCTGCAACGGACTGATCGAGGGCATCCCTCAGATCATCCAGGGCGCCGGGACTATCGTCACCACGCTCCTGGATATAGTCAGACAGAACGCGTCCCAGCTTGTAGAGGCAGGCGTCACCATCGTGACGGAGATCGTCACCGGGATCGCATCCTTCCTTCCGGAGCTGGTCAACACCGCGATCCTGATCGTGGCCAACATCATCGAGGGGATTATAAATAGCCTGCCGCAGATCATCGAAGCGGCGCTCAGTCTGATCAACACGATCATCGAGACGCTCCAGACGGCTCTGCCGACTTTGCTGGCGTGTGCGATCGAGGTGTTCACGGCCATCGTGGACGCGATCCCCGTCATCATCGAGATGCTCTTGCAGGCACTTCCGGATATTATCACGAACCTGATCAACTTCCTCGTCAGCGCGATCCCTCAGATCCTCGACGCGGCCATCACGATGCTGATGGCTCTGATTGAAGCGATCCCGACAATCGTCCAGGCGATAGTTGACAACCTGCCGCAGATCATCACGGCCATCATCACGGGCATCGTGGGCGCAGTTCCTCAGCTGGCCCAGGCGGCGATCACGCTCTTCATGGCGCTGATCGATGCGATCCCTGACATCGTGGTGGCGCTGGTCGATGCACTTCCTCAGATCATCACGGCCCTCACCACGGGCCTGATCGATGCGGTGCCGGCCATCTTTACAGCGGCCAAGGATCTGCTCTGGAATATCATCACGGCGATCCCTGAGATCGTGATCGGGCTCGGTGAAGCGGTGCCCGAGATCATCAACGGCATCGTCAACGGCCTGGCAAACGGAGCCTCGGCTCTATGGGATGCAGCCGTCAACCTCGGCAGCTCTATCCTGGGAGGCATCAAGTCCTTCTTCGGTATCAACTCGCCTTCGACCGTCATGGCAGAGCAGGGCGACTACCTCGTCCAGGGTATGCTCAACGGTCTCGAGTCGTTACCGGATAAAGCCGCCCAGGTATTTGAGGATGTACTCAACAGGGTGCTGGCGTGGGGTCAGAATATGGCCAGCCAGGCATCGACAGCGATCACCAACATGGTCAACAAGGTGATCAACATCGTCCAGACACTTCCGGGCAAGGTATGGACGCATCTGGTCAACACGATCAACAGACTGATCCAGTGGGGCCAGCAGATGCTCTCCAATGCATCGACAGCGATGACCAACATGCTGAGCAAGATCAACTCGATCGTGCAGCAGCTTCCCGGAAAATTATGGACCCACTTCGTCAATGCAGTGAACAGGCTGATCCAGTGGGGTCAGCAGATGCTCTCCAACGCATCCACAGCCATGACGAATATGCTGAGCAGGATCAACTCGATCGTGCAGCAGCTACCGGACAAGGTATGGACGCACCTGGTCAATACAGTCAACAGGCTGATCCAGTGGGGTCAGCAGATGCTCTCCAACGCATCCACAGCCATGACGAACATGATCAGCAGGATCATGAGCATCGTCCAGCAGCTCCCCGGAAAGATCTGGGAAGTGCTCAGCCAGGCAGCTCAGAAGGTTGTCTCCTGGGGCTCAGAGCTGGCTTCAAAGGGTGCGGCCGCGGCCAAGTCGCTCTTCGATGCGGTGGTCAACGGCTTGAAGAGCCTGCCGGACAGCATCAAGGAGATCGGCAGCAACATCGTCCAGGGACTCTGGAACGGTATCAGCGGAGGCTGGGACTGGTTGAAGGAAAAGGTCAGCAACCTGGCCAAGAGCCTCCTGGATAGTGCGAAGAGTGCACTCGGCATCGAGTCGCCTTCCAAGGCGTTCCGCGATGAGGTCGGCAGATGGATCACTCCGGGCATCGATGAAGGTATGGAAGAGACCATGCCGGACACTATCGACGCCATGAAGGACAGAGCCGGCGAGCTCGTCGGAGCTATGCGGGCAGAGATGAGCGCCTCAGTCGGTGGCATCACCGCAAGCATGGCCGGATCCTCAGCTCACAGCATCGGCGGAGCCGGCACGACTGTCTACTACGACCAGCACATTGAGCAGGAGAACACCTACAACACGCCAGTGGCCACACCGTCCGAAGTAAGCAAGGCACAGCGCGAGGCTGCTCGCAATCTGTTTGGAGGTGTGAAATGACAATAAATACATTACGCATAGAGCTGACTTGCAACGGGAAGACCCTCAGCATGGGACCAGGCGAGGACATTGACATCACAGCAGTGTCCGGCCTGGAGTCTTCCGACCTCGAGATCAGCACATCAGACAACGCGCTGGTGGATGGTGCATCGGTTGACGGTAAAAAGATCAAACCGAGACCGATCCGCATCGAGGCCAGCTTCAGAAACGCAAAAAACAACCCGGAGAACAGGGCCAGGGTGATCAAATTCTTCAATCCGAAGTACACCGGCAAGGCCCTGATTACCAACCTGGGCGTGAGCAGGAACATCGAGTACGAGCTGGAGGGGTGGAGCTTCAACAAGCAGGCCAACCTTGACACCAAGCTCAAGATCATGGTGGATCTGATCTGCCCGGATCCGTACATGCTAAACGTGGATAACTTCGGCAAGAACATGGCCAACATCAGCCCGCTCTTCGCGTTCCCGTGGAGAGTCCTGGCGTCTCGTGTGGCCATCGGCAAGCTGGACTATCCTCCGGAAGCTCGTGGGCTTCTCCTGGGAGGCATGACGATGGGCTACAGAACCTTGCACAAGGAGGTTGTGCTCTCAAACGATGGAGACGTTCCGACCGGAGTGCAGATCCAGTTCGTTGCTACCAGGGGAGCAGTCACCAACCCGAAGATCACGAACACCGGCACCGGTCAGTATATGAGGGTGAAGGTGGCCATGCAGCAGGGGGACGTCCTTCTGATCGATACAAACGACAGGCACCAGATCATCACCTTGAACGGCGTCAACTATTACCAGCACATCGACAGACAGAGTGAGCCCTTCAAGCTCGCCGTGGGTGAGAACTATCTGGAGTATGACGCAGACGAGAACTACACCAACCTGGACGTCAATCTGTTCTACACGCCGAAGTATCTGGGGGTGTAGCCTATGAATTTAATAATTTTAGACGAAAACTTCGACACGCTTGGCATCGTCAGCGTGTTCAATACTTTGCTATGGGATCGGCGCTACTATGCGCCCGGTCTCTTTGAACTTTACACTCCCGCCGAGTATTTTGAGCTGATGAACACCGGCCGTTATTTATACCGGAGCGATCGCACAGAGCTCGGCGTGATCCGAGAGGTCAACTTCGCCAGGGACGCAAAGGGCGCAAGGACAGCCTACTGCAAGGGCTACTTCTCGGAGGAGCTGCTCAACAACAGAGTGCTCAATACACAGCTAAACATGACCGGCACACCGGAAGACATAGGGCGCTATCTGGTGCAGAAGTACCTGATCAACCCATCGGACTCCGGGAGACGCTTCCCAGAGATAAAGCTGGGAGAAGCGCATGGCCTCGGCACCAGCATCACCGTCACCTCGACGGGGGCGCACCTGGGCGACAAGCTCTACGAGATCGAGAAGACTCAGGAGCTCAGTCATCGGCTCATCTACAACTACCTGACCAACGAGCTCTCCTTTGAGCTCTGGCAAGGCAAGGACAGAAGAGACAGCCAGGACGTGAACAGCTGGGCGATCTTTTCCGACAAGTTCTACAACGTCAAGAACGCGGTCTATGACAGGGACGAGTCAGACTGCAAGAACTTCGCCTACGTGGCCGGAGAGGGAGAAGGCGCTGCCAGGGTCATCGTTGAGGTTGACATAAGAGCCAGCCAGGACGAAGAACGCCGGGAGCTCTGGGTCGATGCAAGAGACCTGCAGAGCACATACCAGGACGAAGGTGGAACTGAGCACACATACACAGCCGCCCAGTATAGGGAACTGCTCAGGCAGAGAGGGCTGGAGAAGCTCGCGGAGTACGAAAAGGTGGAGACCGTCAACAGTGACGTGGATCCGGATGCGAACCTGGTCTACATGACCGACTTCGATCTGGGAGATCTCTGCACCTACAGATACATGGACGTCGGCATCGAGACCATCAAGAGGATCACCGAGATCCAGGAGGTTTACGAAGGAAGCAAGCAAACGCTCAGCGTTATCTTCGGCAACGACGCCACGACCAACATCGTGAAAATAATCAAAAGGGAGGCACTATAACATGGCTATGAGATACGGCTATTTTGACTCCGAGATCACAGGAGTCGACTCCGAGGGCATGCCTATCTTCGACAGAGCGGAGACTTCCGAGCTCTTCCGCCTTCTGTTCGCGAAGCTGCTCACCAACGGAGTGCTGGCCAGGCCAGCGGACTGCTTCCAGGTCCTCGCCGGTGACACCGGCCTGACAGTGAAGATCCGCCCGGGCTTCGGCCTGATCAACGGCGCCTTCGCCTATGATGCGGCGGAGGAGATCTACCAGCTGGAAACAGCACCAACGCAATACAGCAGGATCGACAGGGTCGTGCTCCGGTGTAACTACCTGGAGCGCTTGTGTGAGATCATCATCAAGACCGGAACTCCGGCAGCGTCACCCGTTCCGCCTGAGCTTTTACAGCCGGCAAGCGGTGACTACTACGAACTGGGCTTGGCACTGATCACGATCAACACCAACCAGGCGGTCATGAGTCAGAGCTGCATCCAGGACACGAGAGCGGACAGCTCCGTCTGCGGATATATCACCCAGTTCATTGACAGCATTGACACTGAGGTCTTCTACGCTCAGTTCAATGCCTTCTATGCGGACTTCGTGGACCGTTCCGAGGCAAGCTATGACGAATTCCTTGATATGGCTCAGCAGGCCTACAACACCTACACGACCACGATCAACGACTACATCACAGACCTCGAAACAAGAGGCGAGGCAAACCTCACGGAGATCACTGAGAGCCTCAGGGAGTTCCAGAGGCAGAGCCAGAACGCCTTCAACGAGTGGTTCGCAAGCGTCCGGGATCTTCTGGATGAGGACATCGCGGGCAGACTGATCAACATCACAAACAACCACGAGGAGAGGCTGACCCTCACCGAGTACATGAACACCCACAACGACTACTTCGCGCCACTCATGGACGACGAAGGTCACGTGATCCTGGACGACGATGACAATGCGATCATGGTCGACTGGAAATATATGTATGCTTAAACACTAAGGAGGTAAAAAGGCATGACAATCGACATCGAAAACGGCAGACGCTTCAACGAGGAACCGCTCCTCGCGGCGGTCAGCAGCGGGGACGACATCATCCTGGTGCGACTCGCAAATGGCACCGGCGTCAAGTCCATCAAACTCGACACCATCAAGAGCTTCATCCAGGGCGACCTGTCTGAGCTCGACACAGAAGACAAGACCAGCGTGATCGCTGCGATCAACGAAGTCTTCGGACTCGCATCCGACAACGCTGACAACATTGAGATCCTTGACGGACTCATCGAGGCGCTCAAAGCGGACGGCGCTGCACGTGCGAACGCGCTCCCCTATGAGCATGACCTGGGAAATGCTCTCACAGCTGAGCAGTCCAGCGACATCAGGAGCGGCAAGTTCAAGCTCGTGAAGACCGGAGGCTACTGGACTATAAACGGCAGAAAATACTGGGCCGGTCATGCTGACTATCGTCTGCACTGCGGCGACACAGAGCTGACCACCCACCACATGCTCGTCTTCCCGGATAGATCGCTCTACAACGGAGTGATGAACGACTCCAACGTCGTGACGGGTGGATATTACGGCAGCAAGATGAAGACCTCAGGACTGGCCAATGCTCTGGCCACAATCAAGGCAGACTTCGGCGCTGACCACGTGCTTACTCACAGACAGCTGCTCACAAATGCAGCGGCCAACGGTGCAGCATCCGGCTGGGCGTGGTACGACAGCCAGATCGACCTAATGAACGAGTCCATGGTCTACGGACACGAGGCATGGAGCTCCGCTCCTGGTTACGACACCGGCATCGACAAGAGCCAGCTCGCGCTCTTCCAGGCTCGTCCTGACTTGATCACGAACAGAGAGAACTGGTGGCTCCGTGACGTCGTCTCCGCGCCGGACTTCGCGTATGTCGGCGGCGGCGGCCATGCGGCCGGCAACAGCGCGTCGTCCTCTCTCGGCGTTCGCCCCGCTTTCCTGATCTATTGATCGAACATCCGCGGGGCCTCCGCGCCCCGCGCATCAAGTAATCAAGGGAGCAGGTGAAACATGTCAGACATACCAAAGAGTGAGCGCTCTGAGTCTTCGCTGGAGACTCAGCACCTCGTCTATGCACTCAGGAGGAAGATCACGACGGAGCTGCTCACAAGTTTCGGGTACAGCGAGAAGAAGCTCGAGGAACACGTCAAGAGAGTCACGGCCTATATCAAGGACAAGGAAGAGCGAAAAGCTCGCCAGGAGATGCTCCTGGTGCTGATGCAGGACTTTTCCATGTGGCTGATCGAGGACGAGCGCGACGACATCGCTGACCTATGCAGAGAGATCAGCAGACACCTCCGGCAAGCCAACACCATCTGGCCGAACTACTACGCCGAGTATATCGAGCGACGGCTGGAGCTTGACCGCGCGAGGGAGTGCTGCAACGCTCTCCAGGATGAGCTGCAATATATCGCCGAGCAGCTTCCCGCAGATAAAAACAGATACATGGGGATCGTCCTCGACATCGAGGAGATCTACAACAAGATCGGAGCACTGAGGCAGTCGGACAACCGCTTCCTCGACTCGCTCCCGGATGTTCCCGACGAAGTGCGCCAGCGACGCGAGAAGGAACAGGCCAAGAGTGCAAGAAGGAGAAAAAGAACAAGGAAAAGATAAAACCAGCGGGTGACTCCTACGCCAGCGTTCGTCTCCGCGACGAACTTCGCGAATGTCAACAACAACGGCAATGCGAACAACAACAGCGCGTCGAACTCTATCGGCGTTCGCCCCGATTTCACAACCGTGCACCGGACATGATCCACGCACGGCAATGGGAAAGGAGGGGTCATCCCTTCCAGGTGAAGTCCTGGATAAATAAATCAACCGCAACGGGTCCAGCCACGGCTGATGGCCCTATCGTGCGGTTCTATTTTGAATTATGAACAGATTAACAGATGCAAACAGGCTCTACGAGGGCGGCACCCGTGCCATGGCCGGCAGCAAGTTCAAGTACGGGACGCAACTCTTTGAAATGAACCACCTGCTTGAGACTGCAAAGCTCCAGCGGGATCTCCTGGCCGGGACATACGAGCCAGGACCGGGGCAGAAGTTCCCCATAAGTGAGCGAGGGCATCGGCGCTACATCACCAGCGCAAAGATGCGAGACAAGGCTCTCAACCATACGCTCTGCGACGAGGTCGTCATGCCGGCGATCGAGAAGTACGTGATCTACGACAACAGCTCCTCACAAAAAGGTCGAGGCGTCAGCTTCCACAGGAGGCGCACCGAGATCCATCTCCGGAAATACTTTCAGGAGTACGGGACGAACGAGGGCTGGGCTCTTCTCATTGACTTCTCCGGATATTATCCGAACATGCTGCACGAAACAGACAAGGCGATCCTCATGGACGTCATCCGTCGCTCCGGTTATTTCACAGAGGAGGAGCTCACCACTGCAGGGATGCTCATCAGCATGATCTTCAAGTCGATGGAGCTGGACGTCTCCCGCTTCTCAGATGAGGAGATCGAGGCGATGTACCACCAGAAGGTTGACCCTGAGATCAATGTGGGAGTGCCTCACAGACTGCTGACCGGTGAGAAGATGCTCAAGAAAGGCGTCGACATCGGCAACCAGCTCTCACAGGGCTCTGGTATTATCCACGCCTACGAGATCGACAACTACTGCAAGATCGTCGCCTGCTGCCATTACTACAGCAGATACACCGACGACATCCGGATATTTCACCCGGACAAGGACTTCCTCCTGGACGTCCTGGGAAAAGTCAAGACGATCGCGGACAGGCTCGGGCTGATCATCAACGAGAAAAAGACACATGTCACAAAGCTCAGCAGACCCTTCCGACATCTCCAGGTCAAGTACCGGCTGACGGATCAAGGCAAGGTCGAGAAGCGGATCAACCCGAAAAGCATCTCCAGAGAGCGCCGCAAGCTCAAGAAGTACAAGAAAAAGATGGACGAGGGCGTCATGCCGTACGAGGACATCGAGAACAGCTTCAAGTCATGGCTCGGCGGTCACTGGAAGCTCATGTCAATGAGACAGATCGGCAACATGGCCGACCTCTACTACCAACTATATGGAAGGAGACCAACATGGAAGAAAAAACATTCAAGATTACGCTGGCTGATGGGACAGAGCTCGAGGGCCTCACGCTCAACGGCAACAATTACATCAGCAGCAAAAAAGTGACCGAGGAAGATTTCAATGCGGACAATCTGGCCAGCATCACGATCGAAGACTCTGATGGTAACGTCCAGGAGCTCACCGACATGGCGCTCGTACAGATCGAGAAGCGCGGCACGTCCTACTGGTTCGTGCTCCGTCAGCTTTCAGAGCAGGAGATCAGGGACTTCAAACTACAGGCCAACATCGAGTACATCGCAATGATGGCCGACATCGATCTGGAGGAGGTATAGGAACATGGCAAAAACAGAACACAGCAAGAACTTCAAAAAGGTGAAGACATACTACGACAGAGGCGCCTGGAATGAGGCCCGTGTTCGCAATGCTGTCACCAACCCGGCCAGCAATCCTTGGATCACTCCGGAGGAGTATGAAGAGATTACCGGCCAGCCTTATGAAGCGGCCGAAGAGTAAGGAGGGCCGCTGTGGATGGAGACTATTATCTCGGGAATTATCAGCGCGGGCGCTGCGATCATCGTCTGCGTGATTACTCAAACAACTCAGGCCCGGAAGACCGAGGCCCTGCTCTCCTACAAACTGGACGAGCTGACCAAGCGCGTCGACAAACACAACAATGTGATCGAGCGCACCTACAAGCTGGAAGAGCAGACAGCAGTCCAGGAGGAACAGATAAAGGTGGCCAACCACCGCATCGAAGACCTCGAGGAGGCAATGAAGCATTGAGAAGAAAAAAGAAGAAAAAGATGGAGACCTCGAAGCTGCTGCTCCTGGTCTCCGATCTGATGGCCGCGGCGGTGCTTGTTTGCACCGTCGTGTCTGTCTTCGCGCTACAAGATACGAGCCCGCTCGGTTATCTGATCCCGGCCGTCTTCGGACTGTCAGCGACCAGCCACGGCTTCTACTACTGGAAGGCCAAAGCCGAGAACCTCAACAAGTGGGGACAGGGCGAAAAAATCACAGAGGAGGACACGAGTCAATGGAATGGTTAATCAATAACTGGTATTTGATCGTGGCAGCAGGCGCCCTCGCTGGTGTCGCTGTCTATGCTGTCCGGAAGTTCGTGGGACTTCCTACTGACCAGCAGATCGCGAACTTCAAGGAGTGGTTGAAGTGGGCCGTGACCGAGGCAGAGAAGGAGCTCGGATCCGGCACCGGACAGTTGAAGCTCCGCATGGTCTACAACATGGCCGTGGATAAGTTCGCCTGGATCGCGAAGCTCGTCACGTTCGAGATGTTCGCCACCTGGGTGGATGAGGCGCTGATCTGGCTCAACAACCAGCTCGAAAGCAACAAAGCAATTATTGACAGAGTAAAGGGAGGTGCGGAAGATGCAGAAGTTCGGCATTGACGTCTCTCACTGGCAGGGTGACTTCGACTTCGCCAAGGCCAAGGCCGAGGGCGTTGAGTTCGTGATCATCAAAGCCGGCGGAGGAGACTCCGGTCTATACCGGGACAGCAAGTTCGAGAAGTTCTACGCTGCGGCCAAGGCCCTCGGGCTCCAGGTCGGTGCGTATTACTACGGAGACGCGAAAAACACGACCGAGGCAGAAGCTGAGGCGGATCACTTCGTCAAGCTCCTGGCCGGGAAGCAGTACGAGCTCCCTGTCTATTATGACGTGGAGGGCAGGATGCTCAAAGCGGGCAAGACGGAGCTCACCAACATCGCCATCGCGTTCATGGAGAGAGTGAAGGCCGCCGGCTACATGGTCGGTATGTACAGCTCAGAGAGTGCCTTCAACTCCGAAGTGGAAGATGCAAGGCTCACAGCATACCCTCACTGGATCGCAAGATGGGCCAAGAGCGCACCGAAGTCCAAGAGCGGGGCAGTAGTCGGCATGTGGCAGTTCGGAGGAGAGACGAACCTCCTCAGGAGCAACAAGATCGCAGGAGTGACCTGCGACCAGGACTACCTCTTCGTGGACTACTTCGCAGAGATCAAGGCAGCAGGCCTTAATGGCTACAGCGCCCAGGGTGGTGCTACACCTGCACCAGTTCCGGCGCCTACTCCCGCGCCTGCACCTTCCCAGGGTCCGACCTATTACGTCAACAGGAACTACACCCTCAGGGTGGAGCTCAACGTGAGAACGGGCCCCGGAACAGGTAACAGGAAGAAGAAGCACAACGAGCTCACACCTGACGGCCAGCGTCATGACCGTGACAGAGATGGAGCACTCGAAGCAGGCACAAGAGTGACCTGCCTGGAGGTGGCAAGAGACGGAGCAGACATCTGGATCCGCTGCCCTTCCGGATGGATCGCTGCCTACTATAAGGGCCAGGTGTACGTCGCTTGATCCCTGTTCATCATCCTGCTGGCCTTCGGCGGCCTGAGTGTGGTCTTGTCTGCAGGCCTTTTGGCCGTCATGCTCGCCGGCGAATACATGGAGAAATAAGAAGAAGCCCATCAGCGTCTCGCTGGTGGGCTCTTTTTAATTGCTTTATAATGCAGCATAGATTATAATAAACGGCGGAATTATAAGGGGCTCGTCGGTGTTCGAGTACCACTCCGACAAGTCCACTAAACGAGCCGTACTCGAACACTTCGAGGCGGCCGTTTTTTCTTGCATGTTAAAGTATATGATGACGTGGTCGTTCCAGACATCGATCCGGGCGATGAAGGTGTCGACGAGCTTCTGACGGAAGTCAGGATCCGAGACGTCACCCTCCCGGAACGAATTGAGCCAGGAACGGATCACGCCCTCGGTCAGCTTCGGAGCTTTAAGCTCGAGGCGCTGGATCTCGAGGTCGATCTCTTCCTCCTCAGCTTCCAGCTCGGCCAACCGTTTGGCCAGTCCCTTCCCCGCGCCTTCTTCGATCGCGCTCAGGATGTTCTTCTGTTTTTTCTTGTTTGCTTCCAGTCTTTTCCTATAAGCGGCGGCCGGATCTGCTGCCTCATCGTTGTCCTGGATCTCCAGGATCCGGACTACCAGGTGATCGATGACGTCGTTCGTCAGCATCTTCTCCACGGTGGCATCGATGACGACATCCTCCAGGTGCTCCTGAGGTATGGGACGGAGCTCGCACTTTTTCCCTCGCTTTTTGTCTCCGCACTTGTAATAGTGATAAACCTGGCCGGACTTCCCGGTGCCGGCCTCGGCGTTGAGCATAGCGCCACAATATCCGCAAAAGCATTTACAGCTGAGCAAGTAGTTCATCTTCGCCCTCCCTGCCGCGTTGTTGCGGCTTGTTTTGAAGTGCTTCGAGGCTTCCAGGAAGGTCGCCTCGTCAATTATAGGCTCCACGTCCAGAGGGACACCTGCAAGCTCCCAGTGGCCCGTGTAGCGGTCGTTCCTCAGCATCCTGTACACCGTCCCGGAGCTGACAGGCTTCCCTCTGCTGGTCAGGATCCCGCGGTCATTGAAGAGCTGCTTGATCTCGGCAGTGGTAGCTCCGGCAATATGGAGCCGGAAGGCTTCACGGACTGCCTCGGCTTCTATGGGGTCGACAACGACATGGCGGTCTTCGTCTCTTTTGTAGCCGATCGGCATCGTGCTGGAGCAGTACTGTCCCTTTTTGGCCGTCTCCCTGATCCCGCGGAGTACCTTCTGACGAAGGTCGGCGGAGTAGTACTCAGCCAGTCCTTCCAGGACACTCTCCAGGATGATCCCTTCCGGTCCTTCCGGGACTGACTCCTCAGCATAGAGCAGGCGCACGCCTGCCTTTTTTAGTCTCATCTTATTGATCGCAATATCCTGGCGGTTCCTGCCAAAGCGGTCTATTTTCCACACAATAACAGCATCAAAGCGGCCATCCTCAGCGTCGTGGATCATCCGCTGGAACTCATCACGCCCCTCGACGCTCTTCCCGGAGATGTGCCTGTCTGCATAGACGTCAAGGATCCGGATCCCGTTTCTCTCCGCATAGGCCCGGCAGTCAGACACCTGCCCCTCGATGGACTGATCCGTCTGACGTGGTCCTTCTGAATATCTCGCATATATTACACCAGTCAAACTTCCACACCTCCCAAGACTGCGCGAACGGCTGCGCGGATCTCTGCACTGGCCAGCCGGTACGCCTTCATGACGGCACGCTCCTCGTCGTTAAGCATCACATAAGTGGAGCTTATGCTCTCCTCATCGGCGTGGGTGCCGGTGAGCCTTGCAACCTTCTGAGAAGATCCCACCAAAAAATTGACATCAACGGAGAAAAAGTCCGCAATCTGCTCCAGGAGATCAAAGTCCGGCCGGCGCTCGCCGCGCTCGTACATGCTGACCGCGCTCTTTGATATACCGAGCCGTTTGGCCAGTTCGTCCTGGGTTAAGTCTGCCTGCAGTCTAAGTTCGCGAAAATTTTTATTGAAGTCTGCCATGTCATAACCTCCTTTTTGCCCTTGTTTACTGGGCTTTTATTATAGCATGGCTATGAAAAATTATCTACACAAAAGTGTTGACATTATCACACGATACGTGTATATTAAAAGAGCACGGAACGTGTACATCGGAAAACACGAAGGAGGACGAAGACATGACAAAGCAGGAGTTCGAGAGTGCGCTGCACGCATACAGGAACATGAAGGAAGCCATCAGTCCCAAGGACTACGCCCTGATCGAGAAGGTGTACGCCTTCCACCCGTCAATCAGTGAAACAGACGGCAAGGCTCAGGTGGCGATGCTCTACGCTGAGTTCGGGATCCGCATATTCAAGGACATGGAAGCAACAGCAGACCAGGCGGCGATCCTGGAGAAGACCATCCACATGAAGAGGAGCGAGCTGGCCAAAGTGATGGAAACGATGGAAGCGCTCCGGCGCGGTGAGATATAGGAGGGCAGGACAATGGCAAAAATCAGGGCAATCATCAAAAGAACAGACGAAGCCTTCGGGCACATGACGAACATCAGCCCGAGACTCGAGAACTTACAGAAGCTCGTCGGCGGTTACATTGAGGCCGTCACGATACGCCCCGGGCTCGTGATCCTCTGCGACGAGGAAGGGAAGCTCAAAGACTACAAGGAGAACATGAGGATCCCTTGCGATTACCTGGACGACGTTTTCTACGGCGACATAGTAGTCCTCGGTGCAGAGGGCGAGGAGTTCACAGACATCCCGATCGAGTTCGCGCAGTGGAAGGAGCTCGTCAAGAAATACCAGGAGGGCGACAGATGCAGAGATTAGCAGACGGCTTAGACGACTGCATCAAAGCGATCGATGCGGTGGTCAAGTACTTCGGAATAGAGTGGGAATACATGAACGCAAAAGAGAAGAGGCGCTGGATGGAGGACTTCGCTCGGAAGCACTCCCATCCGGCATGCAGCACGGAGGAGGACAACGATATGGAAAACAAGCAGCATATATGTGACCTATTAACTGAGACACTCAAAGCAACGAGAGATCAGGCTGATCTGGCTCGGATCCGATACGAGGAGATCGGCCCGGATCATCAGCAGGTTGTCCTGGACTATGACGGAGGCGGCCACCGCTCTGTCAACGTGAGCCTGGACTCAGGCATCGCAATGGTCAGGGACATCCTGAGGGCCTTGCAATAAAAAAGGAGGCAAGCAGTGACTAATATCGAATTATTGAATGAATACATAGAGAAGAGCGGCTACAAATTGCAGTATATAGCCGACCAGCTCTTCATCACCCGCTGGGCGCTCTATCAGAAGTTAAACAACAAGAGCAGCTTCAAGCAGGGAGAGATCAAGAAGCTCTGCGAGCTTCTGAACATCTCGCCCCAGGAGTGCATCAAAATTTTTTTATCCTAAAAGTACACGAAACGTGCACATTATCCACAGAGTTATCCACAGGAGGAACACACAGAAATGCAGATCAGCATCAGAAACACGATCGACCACTTCCGGGGCTGCCCGGACAGACTAAACGAAGACGAGCAGGATCTCATTGTCCTGGCGCTGGAGACAGTCGAGGATCTTCTCCGATATGGCAAGACGGCCACCTGGGAGAAGACAGAACTCAGGCCCGGTTACTTCACACCGGGAGGCAACAGCCCCTACCACTGCTCCGCGTGCGGTTATGACGTCGGCGCCAATGAGATCTTCCCATCAAAGAAGATCTGCCCCGGATGCAACGCGCTGATGAAGAACGGAAGGAGGAAGGGATGAAGAAGTACACAGGGCCGGATCTGACAATGCTCGCTCTGGCAGCATACAAGGCAATCCGAAGGGAGGAAGAAAGCCATGCAAAAGTACACCATGAGGGACAACGTGATCAGCGCACTGATGGGCGCCGTGGCGGCCATAGCGTTGGCCATACTGCTGCATCCACTGTATGAACACGAGCAGGAGGAGCGGCGAAGGCTCGAGGCCGAGTGGGTGAGGGAGCAGATCGAAGCAGACAGGGCCTACCAGGCAGAGGTCGAAGCAGAGCGTCAGCGCTGGGAAGAGATCGAAGCCGAAGAGGAAAAGATCCAGCAGGCTGAGATCGCATACGCGACAGAGATGGAAAAGATCAACTTCTATTACAACCCAGAGATCCCTGACGAAGTCGAAGACGCGGCCAGGATCTACGGCGAAGAGTACGGACTCGGCCAGGAGTTCCTGGAAGCGGTAGCAAAGCGCGAGAGCGGCTTCAACCCAGAGGCAGAGAACGGTGGCTGCAAGGGACTGATGCAGATCTCGACCTACTGGCACCGGGACCGGATGGCCCGCCTGGAAGTGACAGACATCTGGGACGTGGATGGCAACATGCACGTCGGGGCTGATTACCTGGCGGAACTTTTTGCAAAGCATCCGGATCCTGTCTGGGTGCTCATGGCCTACAACGGCGACAGCAATGCGGACGCCTACCTCAGAGGAGAGGCACAGCCCTCCGGCTATGCGCTCGACATCCTCAGATATGAGGAGGAGTTCATTGCGGCAAGAGAAGGAGGTGAGGCCATTGAGCACTAAAAAATGAGCCCAGGCAGGAGCCCGGACTCACAAAAGAACACACAACTAATTATATCAAACCAAGGAGGACAAAACAATGCAAATTACGGTTACTTTTGACAGCCTTGACGAGTTCAAGGAGTACATGGGGATCGAGAGCCCTTCCCAGATCGCCCAGGAAGCTCCGAAAGAGTCCAAGGTGAAGAAGAACCCGCCCAAGGCAGAAAAGCCTCAGGAAGAGACAGCAGAGAAGTCTGAGGGGCCTGCGAAGAAGGAAGAGGAAGCTCCCGCTGAGGCTCCGGCCGAAGTGAACGAAGACTTCCGCGTAGAGGTCCGCAAGACTCTGGCCAAGCTCAACAAGAAGGTCGGCAAGAACATGGCCAGCGAATTGATCAAGGAGTACGGAGTCGAAAAGCTCACAGAGGTCAGCCTCGAAGATCTTCCGGCCCTCATGGATAAAGCAAAGGAGGCACTCAATGCCGAGTAAACATGCGAGACTGTCAGCCTCGAGCTGCTTCCGCTGGTATAACTGCCCCGGATCCGTGAAGCTGTCCGAACAGTGCGCGGATCCCGGCTCAAGTACCTACGCGGACGAGGGCACACTGGCCCACTCGGTCGCTGAGTTGAAGCTCCGGATGATGACCGGAGAGATCAGCCCGAAGCAGTACGAGAAAGAACTGGCAAAACTTCAAAAAAGTGAATACTGGTGCGGCGAGATGGACGAGGCGACGACCTTCTACGCTGACACCGTCATCGAACACCTGGCAGCTGCCGGCGAGGATGCGGAGCTCATGATCGAGCAGCAGTTCAGCCTGGCCAAGTGGGTGCCGGAAGGCTTCGGAACATCCGACGCGGTCGTGATCGGCAGCAACAAGATCGAGGTCATCGACCTAAAGTATGGCAAAGGCATCAAGATCGATGCAGAGAACAACCTCCAGCTCAGGCTCTACGCCCTGGGGACTGCAGACCTCTTCGGTGATCTGTATGAGTTCGACACAGTGGAGACGACCATCATCCAGCCAAGGCTTGACCATGTGAGCACCGACAGCATGTACCTCGACGACCTGATGCAGTGGGCTGAGTTCGAGCTCAAACCGGTGGCACAGGAAGCCATGGACGGATCAGACAGAACAGCCTGCGGAGAGTGGTGCCGCTTCTGTCCGGCCAAAGCAGTCTGCAGGAAGCGTGCGGAGTACAACCTGGAGCTGGCCAAGGATGACTTCAAAGCTCCGCCTCTTCTGACCAACGAAGAGATCGGCGAAGTGTTAAGACGTGCCGAGGAGCTGGCCAAGTGGGTGAGCGACGTGAGCGCCTACGCACTGGATCAGGCTCTCGCCGGCGAACATTACGACGGCTGGAAGCTGGTCGAGGGAAGAGCGAACAGGAAGTACGCGGACGACCTCAAAGTGGCCGAGAAGCTCAAAGAGGCAGGCTTCAACGAGGCGATCCTTTACGAGCGCAAGCTCTACGGCATCACGGCGATGGAAAAGATCGTCGGCAAGAAAAAGCTCGCGGAGACTCTGGGCGATCTTCTGATCAAACCGACAGGCAAGCCTGTCCTGGTGCCCGAGAGCGACAAGCGCGAAGCAATAAACACAGCAGAGTCAGCAAAGGCTGACTTCGATAACAACACCAACAACGAGGACGCAGATGCGCTCCCGTTCAATTAAACCCAAGGAGGACAAAATCATGAGTACAAAGGTTATTACAGGCAAGGTTCGCTTCTCTTATGTGAACATCTTCAAGAGCAGAGCTTTCCAGGCAGGACAGGATGCGAAGTATAGCATCTGCCTTCTGATCCCTAAGGAAGACAAGGCGACCCTCAAAAAGATCAAGGCAGCGATCGACGAGGCCATCCAGGAGGGCATCGCTTCCAAGTGGGGCGGCAAGAAGCCCGCAAACTTGAAGCTCCCTCTCCGCGACGGAGACGACGAGAGAGCAGAAGAGGCTGAGGAGTATGAGGGGATGTACTTCCTCAACGCCAACAGCACACAGAAGCCCGGGATCGTTGACAAGGACCTCAACGAGATCCTCGACCCCGACGAAGTGTACAGCGGATGCTGGGGCCGCGCTTCCATCAACTTCTACGCCTTCAACACCAACGGCAACAAGGGCGTCGGCGTGGGACTCAACAACATCCAGAAGCTCAAAGACGGCGACCGTCTCGGGGGAGCTCGCGCATCAGCTGAGGACGACTTCGGCGGCGAAGACTTCCAGGATGACGAGGACGACGACTTCTAAAAGGAGGGGATGCAGATGCACAGAGTCATGGGTGTGGATATTGAGACATACAGCTCCGTGGATCTGGCCAAGGCGGGCGTCTACGCTTACACAGAGGCGCCCGACTTTGACATCCTGCTGATCGGCTACTCGTTCGACGGTGAGAATGTGAACGTGATCGACACGTACAACATCGACACGGACATGATGACCGAGTTCATGGAAGCGCTCAATGATCCGGAAACGATCAAGACAGCCTTCAACGCAAACTTCGAGCGCACCTGCCTGGCCAAGTGGACGGGCAGGCCAAAGCCTCCGGAGGAGTGGCGTGACACTATGATCAAAGCGCTCACTCTGGGACTGCCGGGCAACCTGGCAGACGTCGGCATGGCTCTCGGCCTTCCGGAAGACAAGCTAAAGGATCCACAAGGCAAGGCGCTGATCCAGTTCTTCTCGAAGCCGTGCAAGCCTACCAAGGCGAACGGCCAGCGCACCAGGAACCTGCCGGAGCATGATCCGGACAAGTGGAAGCTCTTCATCAAGTACAACGGGCAGGACGTAGTCACAGAGCAGGCGATCCTCAAAAAGCTCTCAATATATGAGACCACCAGGGAAGAGCAGGAGCTCTGGAACCTGGACCAGAAAATGAACGACAACGGCGTGAAGCTCGACATCCCCATGGTCGAGAAGATCGTGGACTATGACAACAGGAGACGCCAGGAACTCCAGGAGGAAGCCCAGGAACTCACAGGGCTCAGCAATCCGAACAGCCTGGCACAACTTAAAACCTGGCTCGAGCGCCAGGGCATGCCGATGACAAGCGTCACCAAGGACACCATCGCGGCAGCTCTGTCCCTCAAATACATCCCGGACAACGTCCGGAGAGTGCTGGAGATCAGGACAGCGCTCGGCAAGACCAGCGTGGCCAAGTACAGCACGATGCTGACGGCCGTGTGCAGCGATCACCGACTACGTGGGATCCTGCAATTCTATGGAGCCAACAGGTCAGGCAGATGGGCGGGCAGACTCGTCCAGACGCACAACCTCGCCAAGAACACCCTCCCAGATCTCGATCTGGCCAGGGAACTGGCAGCAGAGGGAGACTTCGACACCATGCAGACGCTCTTCGGAGAGACGGCCTTCGTCTTCTCGGAGCTGATCAGGACGGCCTTCATCCCGTCAGACGGGTGCCGCTTCGTAGTGAGCGACTTCGCTGCGATCGAGGCCAGGGTCATCAGTTGGATCAGCAACGAAGAGTGGCGCCTGGAAGCGTTCCGGGCAGGCAAGGATATCTACTGCGAGACAGCCAGCCAGATGTACCACGTGCCGGTTGTGAAGCATGGAGAGAACGGACACCTCAGAGCCAAGGGCAAGGTCGCAGAGCTGGCCTGCGGATATCAGGGCGGAGTCGGAGCCATGAAGCGAATGGATAAAGAAGGAGCGATCCCTGAGGAAGAGCTCCAGGCAGTAGTTGACCAGTGGAGAGCTGCCAACCCTAAGGTGGTGAAGCTCTGGAGGACTTGCGAGCTGGCAGCGAAGACAGCCATCCAGGAGCACCGGACAGTCCGGATCGCTCACGGCATCGCTTTCAGCTATATCAACGGCAACCTCTTCATCAAGCTGCCAAGCGGCCGGAAGCTCTGCTACTGGAACACAAGGCTCAAGACCGACACCTACACCGGCAAGGAGTCCATCATCTACATGGGCGTGAACCAGGAAACGAAGCAGTGGGGAGAGACTGAAACCTACGGCGGGAAACTGGTCGAGAACATCGTCCAGGCTACTGCGAGGGACTGCCTGGCCGTGGCCATGACGAGAGTCAGCGCCAAAGGCTACAACATAGTGATGCACGTACACGACGAGATGATCGTCGACGTGCCGAACGAAGACACCAAGGCCCCGGAGATCATCAACGGGATCATGGCTCAGCCGATCGACTGGGCCGAGGGGCTGCCACTAAAGGGCGACACCTATGAGACGCCCTTCTACAAAAAAGACTAAGGAGGACACACATGAATACATACACCAGCAAGACGCCACTGTTTGCCAGGCGCATCACCGAAGAACTCGACGAAGAGATCGGCGTGGGAGATCAGATCCGCGTCGGTAAATATACAGCCACATGTCAGAAAACGACAAAACAGGGGGCGCTTTTTCTCCTGGATCAGTACCTTGACGAGCCTCGTCCCATGAACGAAGACGGCGAGGGCAGACCCTACGAAGAGAGCGACCTGAGGAAGTTCCTCCAGAGTGAGGAAGCTCTCAAAGAGTTCCGTCAGTACCGTGAACGCATGGCCACACATGAGAATGGCGACCTCCTCAGGATCCCGACCCTCTCGGAGATCTTCGGAGACGAGGACGCGGAGTACTTCGAGGAACTTCCCGGAGAACAGTGGGGGCTCATGAAGGATAGGAAGAACCGCATCGCCTTCCGGTGTGACGAGTGGGAGTGGGGATGGCTCCAGAATAAAAGGAAGGGCTCCGCGCCGAACTTCGCGGGTGTCGACGCCGGCGGCTATGCGAACCACGGCAGCGCGTCGAGCTCTTTCGGCGTTCGCCCCGCTTTCCTTATCGTTTGATCATATATCCGCGGGGCCTCCGCGCCCCGCGCATCCACCTATAAATAAGCAAGGAGAACAAGATGGAAGACAAGAACATCATCAACATAAAACTGAAAAACGGCCACGCGACCATAGTGCTGGATCAGTTCTTCCCTACATCTGCAGCCAGGCTCAGGAAGCTCCTCGAGATGGTTGACGAGGACGTGGAACATCGCGACGAGCTCCGGGCGATCATCGTCCAGCATTGTGGTCGCCGCGCTTCCTACCTCATAGACGGAAGACGTGAGTGGGCCAACAAAGCAGTGGACGCTCACACCTCAGCCGTAGAGATGCAGCCACAGATCGACAAGCTCACGAGCCAGGCGTTATCGATGCAGGAATACATCAAGACCTACTGCAAAAGAAACGGCGGCCAGGGTTATCGTGACCAGCTCAAAGCGCTCAGGGCACAGCTCAAGGAAGCAAAAGAACAGCAGCGGCATCTGATGGCCGTGTACAGGAACTACCAGCAGAAGTTCGTCACAGCGGAGCGCCAGGCGAGCCAGCTGGAAAAGAACAAGGAGGCCGTGGCTATATGAACAACTCACAACAGGCGGGTGAAGTCCTTAATATATCAGACCATCACCTGCTCATCCAGAACAACGGCGAGCTCCTGATCTCCACCGGCAAGAGCCGCTTCGAGACAAAGTGGAAAAACAAGAAGATGCTCTGGTCAGCTCTTCTCGCCAAGCTCTCGAAGTCGGTCGAGACCCCGGAGACCCATGCCGAGTACATGAAAATGTCAAAGGAGCAGCAGGACAACATCAAGGACATCGGCGGCTTCGTCGGTGGCCATCTTAAAGAAGGACGACGCAAGACCGGGAACGTCCTGGCGCGTCAGATCCTCACGCTGGACTTAGACTTCCCTCCGGCGGACTTCTGGGATGCTCTCATGAACAACCTGGAGCTCGATGCTGCCATGGCAGTCTACTCCACGCACAAATACTCAGAAAAGACTCCGCGCTATCGTCTGATCATGCCGCTCGACAGAGACGTCACTCCGGACGAGTATGAGGCTATCGCCAGAAAAATCGCGGAGAAGATCGGCATCGATTACTTCGACGACTCAACCTACCAGCCGACCCGTCTCATGTACTGGCCAAGCAACAGCACCGACGTGGTTCCCTTTTTCAAGTACTACGACGCGCCCTTCTTAAAGGCCGACGGGATCCTGGCTGAGTACCCTGACTGGACAGACACGAGCTTCTGGCCGGAGTCGTCCAGGATGACAGGCATCAGGAAGAAACAGGCGGACAAGCAAGGAGATCCTCTGGAGAAGAAGGGCATCGTGGGCGCTTTTTGCCGCACGTACACCATCCCGGAAGCGATCGCCAAGTTCCTGCCGGAGATCTACACCCCGACGGCCAAGCCCGACCGCTACACCTACGCACAGGGCTCGACTGCTGCCGGCCTTGTTGTATATGACGGCGAGACCTTCGCCTTCTCGAACCACTCAACGGATCCGGCCAGCGGGCAGCTCTGCAACGCCTTCGACCTGGTGAGGATCCACAAGTTCGGAGACCTGGATGATGGATCCGAAGACAAAAACGGAAAAGACCGGCCGAGCTTCAAGGCGATGGCCGACTACATAACAACCGAAGACGATCAGACGAAGCTCACGCTCGCCCAGGATCAGAAGGCCAAGGCCGTCCTGGACTTCGAGCAGCCGGCTCCGGAAGAGATCGACGAGGACTGGGAGACGAAGCTCTCCAGGAACGAAGACGGAGCTGTCCGGGCACTGATCACCAACGCGGTGCTCATACTACAGAACCATCCGGCACTACAGGGGATCCGCTTCAACGAGCTCTCCGGGGCCATCGAGGTCAAGGGCAAGCTCCCCTGGAAGCGTCCGAACAAATACTGGCGAGATGCTGACGATGCTCAGCTCTACGGCTGGGTGGCTGATCAGTACGGCGTGCAGTTCCCGGAGAACAAGTTCACCAAAGCGCTCACCATCGTCGTGGACCAGCGCCGGTTCAACCCCTTGAAGGAATACCTGGCAGGGCTCCCGGAGTGGGACGGCGTGCCAAGGGTTGACACCCTCCTGATCGATTACCTGGGAGCGGAAGACACCGCATACACCAGAGCAGTCACAAGGAAGACTTTGATCGGAGCCGTGCAGAGAGTATGGGAGCCCGGGTGCAAGTTCGACACCGTCCTGGTGCTGGATGGCAAGCCCGGCATCGGCAAGAGCACCCTGCTCCGCAAGCTCGGCGGGAAGTGGTTCAGTGACAGCCTCAGCCTGGCAGATACCAGGGACAAGACCGCGGCGGAGAAGCTGCAGGGCGTTTGGATCATGGAGATCGGAGAGATGCAGGGAACCCGCAAAGCTGACGTTGACATCATGAAGGGCTTCATCAGCAGACAGGTGGACGAGTACCGTGCGGCATACGGCCGCGTGGTCGAGAGGCATCCGAGGACTGCGATCATCTGCGGAACCACCAACAGCACGACGGGCTTCCTCAGAGACACCACCGGCAACAGACGCTTCTGGCCGGTTCCGGTGAGCGGCGGCACCAAGTCCATCTGGGAGATGACGGAAGCAACCAGGGCACAGATCTGGGCGGAGGCCATAGTCTATGCAACGGACGGCGAGGACAGCTTCCTCGATGCAGCCATGGAAAAGGAAGCCGAAAAGATGCAGCAGATGGCGCTGGAGTACAACGAGCGCGAAGGCGAGGTCGTGGAGTACTTAGAGACCCTGCTGCCGGAGGACTGGTACAGCTGGGATCCGGACAAGCGTGTGGACTACTTCCAGCAGCGTGACACCCTGAGCCCTAAGGAAGCAGAGGGCACGATGAGACGCGACCGAGTGAGCCCGATGGAGATCTTCTGCGAGTGCTTCGGACGTCCAAGAAACGCTTGGAGAAGTTCGGACAGTTATGAGATCGCCAGCATCATGGCAAGGCTCCCGGAGTGGGAAAAAACAGGCAAAAGGGTCAAAATTGCGGGCTACGGACAGCAAAGACCATACACCAGGAAGTTGTCACCCTGTTAAGTTGTCACCCGGAGGAGGTTGTCACCCAAGCTGATGACGGTGAAGGGGTGACAACCGAAAGTTGTCACCGAGGTTGTCACCGAAGTTGTCACCCTTAAAAAACCGCATAAAACAAGGGCGCAGAGCGTGTGGGTGACAACTTGACAACTGTTTTTTATATAACATTTGTTTTAACCCTATAAACGCGCATATTTGAGCGCCCGCGGGCGAATACGCGTATATGATGAGCAAAAATTTTTGAGGTTGTCACCCTAAGGAGGAAACAATGCGAGAAAGAGACATAGAAAAATGGCTCCGGCGGCAGATCGAGAGCATGGGAGGGCTGGCCTTCAAGTTTTCGAGCCCTGGGAACGACGGAGTCCCGGATCGTCTGGCTGTACTGCCTGGTGGGATCATCTACTTCATCGAGTTGAAGACTGACAGGGGGCGGCTGTCGCCGATCCAGAGATGGCAACAGGACAGACTTGACGCCCTGGGCGCACAGGTCAGAACGATCAAGGGCATGGACGGGGCCGCGGAGTTCATAAAGGAGGCACGGGATGCAATTCAAAGCACACGACTATCAGAAAAGGGCCATTGATCTGGTGGTGAAGCTCCCGAAGATCGGCCTGTTCTTAGACATGGGACTCGGCAAGACGGTCATCACGATGACAGCAGTCCAGGAGCTCATGTATGACCGGTTCGAGGTCTCCAAGGTGCTGGTGATAGCACCGAAGAGAGTGGCCGAGGACACATGGACGAGGGAGCACGCAAAGTGGGACCACCTCCGGGATCTTCGGATCAGCAAGGTCATCGGAACAGCACCACAGAGATGCAAGGCGCTGGAGCAGGACGCTGACATCTATGTGATCGGCAGGGACAGCGTCGTCTGGCTGGTGGAGCATTTCCAGAAGACCGGCTGGCCGTTCGACATGGTTGTGATCGATGAGCTCTCGAGCTTCAAGAACCCACAGGCGAAGAGGTTCCGGGCACTCCGGAAGGTCATGCCGCACGTGTCGAGAGTGGTGGGCCTGACCGGAACACCAAGCCCCAACGGGCTGATGGATCTCTGGGCTGAGGTCTATCTCCTGGACCGGGGCGAGAGACTGGGGCCGACACTTGGATCCTACCGGGAGAAGTACTTCCGGCCCGGAGCAAGGAACGGCTACATCGTCTACAGGTGGGAGCCCTACAGCTACAGCCAGAAGGAGATCGAGAAAAAGATCAGCGACATCTGCATCAGCATGAGCGCGGACGATTATCTGACAATGCCGAAGAGGATCGACAACGTCATCCCGGTGCAGCTGTCAGATCAGGAGATGGAAACCTACAACCGGATGGAGCAGGAGCAGCTTCTCGTCCTGGAGGATGAGGATGATGCAGTCGTAGCCCTAAACGCTGCGGCGGTGATGACGAAGCTCTTGCAGATCGCGAACGGTTCCGTCTATACAGCAGGGCACGACGTCCTTCGGATCCATGACGCGAAGCTCGAAGCCCTGGAGGAGATCATCGACACGACCGGGGAGCCGGTGCTGGTCTTCTACAGCTACAAGCACGACCTCGAAGCGATCCAGAAGAAGATCAAGGGAGCGAGGATCCTCGAGGGGCCCGACGACATCGCGGACTGGAATGACGGCAAGGTGCAGGTGCTCTTAGCACATCCCGCAAGCGTCGGCTATGGCCTCAACCTACAGGACGGTGGCCACGTGATCGTATGGTACGGCCTCACCTGGAGCCTGGAGCTCTACCAGCAGGCCAACGCCAGACTATACAGACAGGGGCAGGAGAAGCCGGTGATCATCCACCATCTGATCGCATCCGGAACGGTGGACGAGGAAGTCATGGATGCACTACAGCACAAGGACATGAGCCAGGCGGCACTCCTGGCAGCGTTAAAAGAGAGGAGAACAAGATGAGGATATACATCAGCGGCCCGATCACGGGCATCCCGAACTACAGGAAGAACTTCCAGGAGGCAGTGGCCAACCTTCGCTGGCGTGGCTATGACAATCTGATCAACCCGGCCGAGATCTGCGAGGTGCTGCCTCCGGAGTTCACGACATACGAGGAGTACATGAACGTGGCGATGGAGCTCTTGCAGATGGCTGACGCGGTCGTTCTTCTCCCAGGCTGGGAGAAGTCAACGGGATGCAACAGGGAGCTGGGCTATGCAATGGCGACCGACAAGCTGATTTTAGACTATGCGACAATACTGGAGGGAGGGGTTCAAGATGGAGCTATCTGAGACTTTTGACTATCTGATGCAGATCCGGAAGAAGGAGAACGCCATCAGACGCATGACGTTGAGGTGTGAGGAGCTGAGGAGCTGCCTGCTGCCGGGTGCGATCAGATACGACAAGGACAGGGTGCAGACGTCACCACAGGACAAGGTCAGCGAGATCATCGCAAAAGTGGACGAGCTGGAGAGGTTGATCGAGGACCTGAGGACGGAGAAGGCGATGCTGGTCATCGAGATCGGGGACGCGGTGGAGCTTCTGACAGATGACAACGAGAAGACCGTGCTGGCTGAGTTCTACATCGGCAGGGTGCCGATGAGCAAGGTGGCCAGCGACATCAACTACAGCATCCAGCACGCGTACAGGCTAAGGAAGAGAGGCGTCCAGCATCTCGGGGAGGTGCTCTGATGGAAAAGTTCAAACTATACCGGGGCGACTGCCTTGAAATGATCAAGAACATCGAACCGGCGAGCATCGACCTCGTCCTGGCGGATCCTCCGTACTCTTCCGGAGGGACTCATGCAGGAGACAGGAAGGCGAGCACCACGGCAAAGTACACCGACAGCGACTTCAACGGAGCGGCCAAGCTCCCGCCCTTTTCCGGTGATAATATGGACCAGAGGAGCTTCACGGCCTTCATGAGATGGGTGTGCAGCGAACTCCGTCAGAAAACGAAGGAGGGGGGGATCCTCGAGATGTTCGTGGACTGGAGAAACCTCCCCGCCATGACGGATGCAGTGCAGATGGCCGGATGGGTGTGGAGAGGCATCTGCGTCTGGGACAAGGGCATCAGCAGAAACCAGCCTGGGCGCTTCCGTAACGACTGCGAGTACGTCGTGTGGGCGTCAAACGGTGACATGCCGATCGACTGGGAAAAGGCAAAGGGCACCAAGGCCATGCCGGGAGTGTATCGGGTACCGATCGTGGCCCCGAAGCAGAGACAGCATCAGACAGAGAAGCCCGTGGAGCTCTTAGAGGGGCTTCTTGCGATAGCACCACCAGACGGCATCGTCCTGGATGCTTTCATGGGATCCGGCAGCACCGGAGTGGCCTGCATGAACACCGGCAGGAGGTTCGTCGGCATTGAGCTCAACGAGCAGTATTATGACATAGCGAACGTTCGCATCCGGGAAGCGTTTGAGAGCAGTCTGGAGGACTTCTGACAAAGATGAGAAGAATGAGAAAATAATATGTGATATTATTATATCGTGAACGAATTGAGAGAGCAGGCGAGGGCCTGCTCTTCTTACGTTCTAAAACCAACGAATAGCAAGGAGGTGAGACCGTGCCGAAGGCGAAGAACGCGAAGGCGGACGAGGCCCTTGCGCTCTATCGGCAGGGACTCAAACTTGTGGATATAGCACGACAGCTCGAGCTGCCGGAGGGAACGGTCCGTCGATGGAAACACTCCTACGACTGGGACGGATGCAAAAGCGAACGTTCGGAAAAGAAAAAAGCGAGCGTTCGGAAGCGCGGCGCACAGCCGGGGAACCATAACGCAAAAGGTGGCCCGCTGAGGAACCAGCACGCCAGGAAGTTCGGGTTCTATAACAAGTACCTCCCGGAAGAGACCCTGGAGATCTTCGAGGAAATCGAGGACGCTGATCCGCTGGATCTTCTCTGGGATCAGATCCGCTTCTCATACACGGCCATCGTCAGAGCTCAAAAGATCGCCTTCGTTAAAGACGAGGACGACAAGACCAGCGAGATCACGATGGAGGCGTTCGGGGAGAACGGATCCACAACGGCCTGGGAGATCCAGCAGGCATGGGACAAGCAGGCCAACTTCATGAAGGCCCAGGCGACAGCGATGAGCGCACTGAGGGGCCTTATAAAACAGTATGATGAGATGCTGAACGGGCGCGGAGAGAACGCCACCGAGGAACAGAAGCTACGGCTCGAGCTTCTGAGGAATAAGCTCGGGGATAACAGCAACCAGGTCAAGAAGGTGACGATCGTCAATGATACAAGACGAGCAAGTGATCCGGATCAGTGACCTGATCATCCCAAAATTTTGGGACGTGTTCAATGATACGGAGCACACCCACAAGATCCTGACCTCCGGAAGAGCCGGGACAAAGTCCTCAGAGGCAGCGATCGAGACAGTCTTCAAGCTGGTGCAGGATATTGACGGAAGCGCCGTCGTTATCCGTAAGCGCCACAACAAGCTGAGGAAGACGGTGTACAAAGAGATCAAGAGGGCGATCAAGAGGCTGGGCCTTGACGAGCGCCTTTTTAAGATCACAGTGAGCCCGATGGAGATCACGTTCAAAGAGAACGGCAACACGATCTACTTCACCGGCTCCGATAATATTGACGACACGAAGGGCATCATCGACGAGAGCAAGCCGATCAAGCTGGTCATGATCGACGAGGTCAATGAGTTCTTCGAGCAGGGCGAAGGAGAGGACGAGCTCCAGAACATTGAGGCGACCTTCATCAGAGGAAACGACGAAGGCTTCCAGATGCTCTACCTCTACAACCCACCAAAGAACCCGAACGCCCCGGTCGTTCAATGGACTCAGAAGATGGAGCAGAGACCTGACTGCATCCACGTCCATGTGGACTACCGTGACGTGCCCGAGGCGTGGATCGGCAAGAAGCTCCTGGAGTCTGCCGAGATCCTCCGGCGGATAGACGAGAGGCAGTGGAGATGGCTCTGGCTGGGCGAGAGCATAGGCGTCGACGAGCTGATCTACTACATGTTCGGCAACAAGAACGTGGCCAGGACAAAAGAGGAAGCCTACCAGATGATCGGCGTGGGTGTTGACTATGGCCAACAGAACGCGACGACCTTCCAGGCGGCCGGGCTCAATCTACAGAGGCACAAGCTCGAGGGCCTGGCTGAGTATTACCACAGCGGCAGGGAGACCGGAAAGCAGAAGAGCCCGAGCAAGTACGCGGAGGACTTCGTTGAGTTCCTGGACGGCCTGCACGAGCGCTACAAGTGCTCGACCTTTTACGTGTTCATTGATCCGTCGGCGAAGGGCCTGGCGGAAGAAATAAAGAGAACCTGCAGAAGCGCTCCCTACAATGTACTGCTGAGAGACGCGGAGAACGAGGTCGCCCTGGGGATCTCCAGGGTGCAGAAGCTCCTGATGTTCGAGATGCTTTCCATTGATCCGGGACAGACAAACGCCCGGAGGGAGTTCGGTCTCTACGAGTACGACGCGAAGAGCATCGAAAAAGGGCAGGAGAAGCCGGTCAAGGTGGACGATCACTGCATGGACGCGATCCGCTACCTGGTGATGGGCTTCTGGTCAAAATTGAAGCACTACCTCCCGATCGCTGAGAAGGAGGACGAAGTGGAGGGTATAATTTCATGAATATCTTTGAATATTTCAAGAAGAAGGGCATCGACACGATCGACAGCTCCTTCTATAGCAAGATCGCCATGTGGGACAGCTGGTACCGCTCGAACGTGAAGAAGTTCCACCAGTACCGGATCTACCACGGGGCGAGTCACTATGAAAACTGTCACAGGAAGAGCCTCGGCATGGCCAAGAAGCTCTGCGAGGATATCAGTGACCTGCTCCTCAACGAGAAGGTCAAGATCACGATCGAGAACCCTGAGACGGACGCCTTCGTGAAGAAGGTGCTGGAGGATGCGAACTTCGTCGTCCAGGGCAACGAGTACCAGGAGAGAAAAGCGGCCTGCGGGACAGTGGCCTATGTTCCCTATCTCACCAACATGGTCATCGATGAAGAGGGCCGTGTGGTTGGTGCGGATGTGAAGATCGACTACGTTGTGGCCAAGAACATCTTCCCGGTCGCATGGGAGAACAGCCGGGTCACTGAGGTGGTCTTCGTATTTGAGAAGACATACAAGCGCAAGAAGTACGCACAGTTCCAGCATCACAAGCTCGAGCCCTTGACCGGAGAGAACGGTGAGGACCTGGGCTACCAGTACGTGATCGAGAACAGCGTCGTCCTCTGCACGTCCGGATCCGGCAGAGAGCTGACTCCGGAAGAGTGGAACGAGATCCCGCACTTCGAGGGCCTCGCTCAGAGAGTCGAGACAGGATCCCCGCTGCCTCAGTTCGTACTTGATAAGCTCAACATCGTGAACAATGTGGACGAGGATGACAGCAACCCGATGGGGATCAGCCTCTTCGCCAACAGCGTGGACGTGCTGGCCAAGACCGATCTGGAGTATGACAGCTATGCGAACGAGTTCACACTCGGCCGCAAGAGGATCTTCGTCGCTCCGGAGATGCTGACTGACGCCAACGGCGACAAGGTCTTCGATCCGGACGACAGTGTCTTCTATCAGCTGCCGGAGGACTACTTCAAAGACACCAAGGAAGCCATGCACGAGGTCAACATGAGCCTGAGGGTCCAGGAGCATGAGCAGGCCATCAACAACGACCTCAACCTCCTGAGCTTCAAGTGTGGCTTCGGTACCCAGTACTATCGGTTCGAGAAGGGAACGATCACAACGGCCACCCAGGTCATCAGTGAGAACTCCGACATGTACCGGACTATCAGGAAGCACGAGATCATCCTGGAGGATGTATTGAAGGATCTGATCCGTGTGATCATCCGCCTCGGCATGACCGCAAACGTGCCCGGACTGGTTGCAGAGAGCAACATCACCATCGACTTCGATGACTCGATCATCGAGGACAAGCAAACGGAAAGGCAGGAGGACCGGCAGGATGTAGCCATGGGAGTCATGAGACCGGAGGAGTACCGTGCGAAGTGGTACGGCGAAAGTGAAGAAATCGCTGCCACTAAGCTCCCGGATCAGGCAGTCGGGATCCTGATGTGATTTTATGGACGAAAGCTACCACAGCACACTGGCTGCAGGAATAGAGAAAAAATACAGACAGCTCGAGCAGGAGATCATGGAGGACATCATCCGGAGAGTCAAGAAGGCGGGATCAATAACAGACTCCGCTGACTGGCAGATCCAGCGCCTCGTCATCCTGGGGAACAGCTCCAAGGACATCGAGGAGCTCATCCGGAAGGCGGTGGACGGAAACGAGGAGGAAGTCCGCAGGCTCTATGCGGAAGTGATCGAGAAGGAATACACCAGGAACAAGGAGCTCTACGAGCAGATCGGCAAGGACTTCATCCCATACGAGGACAACCTGGAGCTCCAGCAGATCACCAACGCGCTCATCCAACAGTCAAACGACGAGCTGTACAACATCACGAAGTCCACGGGCTTCATGATTGACATGGGCCGAGGCGGGAAAGTCTTCACACCTCTGTCTGACATATACAACGGCTACCTGGACGACGCCATCACGGGCATGGCCAACGGGGCCTATGATTACAACACACTGGTCCGTCGTATGGTCGGCGACATGACAGCCTCAGGGCTCCGCACCGATCACGCGTTCAGCGATGGTGGCCGTGATTATGGCATAGACTACGCGAGCGGATGGCATAACCGCATCGATGTGGCTGCACGGAGGGCACTGCTCACAGGCTTCGGCCAGCTGGCCAGTCAGGTCACAAGCATGAACGCCCAGGCGCTCGGCACTCAGTACTTCGAGGTGACATGGCACGCCGGAGCTCGTCCGGAGCACCAGGAGTGGCAGGGCAAGGTCTACACCATGGAGCAGCTGACAACTAAGTGCGGACTGGGAACCGGTCCCGGCTTATGTGGTTGGAACTGTCGGCACACGTACTACCCGTTCATCCCTGGGATCAGTGAGAGGCTCTACACAGACGAATGGCTGCAAGAGCAGAACGCCAGGGAGAACACTCCGGTCAAGTTCCGGGGCAGAGAGTACACCACCTACGAGGCCACCCAGAAGCAGAGGCAGATGGAGACGGCCATGAGAGCAAGGCGCGAACAGGTGGAGCTCTTGCGTCAGGCCGGAGCCGATCAGGAAGACATCACGATCGCCCGCTGCAAGTATCAGGCACAGCTGGAGGAGTACCGAAAGTTCAGCGACGCGATGCACCTGCCGGAGCAGATGGAGCGAGTCTATACAGGAAGGACCAGGGGCAGGATCTCACCGAGCCCTCAGGTTTATGCGCAATGGAGAGCTGAACAGTATCAGAAGGCAGTCAACCGGGAAAGAGAACGCCAGGAGAGACAGCGCCGGGAAGATATGAAGGCATACCAGGAGGGGAAGTTATGGTAGAGGTACATCTCGGACTCCATGACATAACGGTCAAGGGTCACGCGCCAAGACCGGAGGGAGTGGAGCCCGGTCAGAATATAGTCTGCGCGGCGGTGTCAGCGCTGACCCTCACACTCATCGAGGGGCTGGAAGCGATCGCCGGCATGAAGATCGAGACAGTCGAGGAGGTTGGCAACGTCAGCATCCATTGGATGCAGGTCAACGAGATCGGCAAGGCTCTGATCGACACCTGGTACATCGGCATCAACCGGATCCAGGATAACTACAAAAACACAATAACGATAGTATGAGCGTCCTCGTCCCGGGCGCTTTTATTATGGCCGGACGGCTCTGCCTTAATGAGCTGGAAGTGTTCACGCACACAACAAAAACGGAGGAATAAAAAGACAATGAAGCACAACATCTTCAACTTACAGCTTTTTGACGACGGCGGTCAGGGCGGCTCTGGTTCCCAGGGTGGAAGTACAGCCGGAACTGGCAACGGCGGCCAGGCAGCAACGAACGCCGGAGGAAACAACGCAACAAACGGCGGCTCGTACAGCTTCCAGCAGGCTGAGGAGATTGCGAACGCAAGAGCCCAGAGAGCCGAAAAGGCTGCACTCGCTTCCTACTTCAAACAGCAGGGCATGAGCGAGGACGAAGTGGGGAAGGCAATCGCGGCATACAAGGCCCAGCAGGCAGCAAGCAAGCCTGACGTCGACAGCATCACCAAAGAGCGCGACGATGCTCGTGCTGAGTTGGAAGCCTTGAAGAACAGCAACGCACTCCGCGCCAAGGGAGTCAGAGAAGAGGACATTGACTATGTCATGTTCAAAGTCTCCGCTCTTATGAGCCAGGATGACAAGCTCGACTTCGAGAAGGCTGTCGCTAAGTACTTAAAAGACAACCCGCGCTTCGCGGTTGGTGGGTCCACCTACAAGGTGACGACCGGCACGAACGGGTCCAACCAGGGCAACAGCTCCGGACAGGGCACCAACG
>OCTX012242512.1_pt1 | contig 37998 bp, 50 predicted proteins | sample 1539691 | NCBI WGS metagenome assembly OCTX01 (sample SAMN02144231, study PRJEB22623) | gut metagenome | biome: sheep rumen | host: Ovis aries | place: New Zealand
GACATTCCGTCTGCAATGTTATGCCTTTTGATGGACGGCAGGGAAGGAGCTTACCGGCGAGCGGTTGAAGAGTGGGAATTTATTCAAAAGCACAATATAGGATGTCTGTGTTATGGCGGAGAAGGCTATCCGGTGCGCCTGACAGAATGTGACGACGCACCTCTGGTGTTGTATTATAAAGGCAATGCCGACTTGAACAGTACATATATATTAAGCGTTGTCGGAACGAGGTCGTGTACAGAGTATGGCAAAGACGTGTGTCGTAAAGTCATTGCAGACCTGAGCCGTATGCGTCCTGATGTACTTATCGTCAGCGGTCTGGCTTATGGGATTGACATCCATAGCCATCGCAATGCGTTGGCGTCAGGGCTGAAGACTGTGGCGGTGATAGCACATGGGATGGACAGGATATATCCGTCAGTTCACAGAGATACAGCTAAAGCCATGCTGCAACAGGGAGGCATGCTTACGGAATACATGAAAGGGACGCAACCTGAGCGTGGAAATTTTCTCAGTCGTAACCGTATCATAGCAGGATTGGCGGATGCATGTCTCGTCGTAGAGAGTGCATATAAGGGAGGCTCATTGGTGACAGCGCGGATAGCGCAGGGATACGGACGGGATGTCTTGGCGGTTCCAGGACGTATCACGGACAAATACAGTGAAGGGTGCAATGGCTTAATCCGTCATAATACAGCTGCATTGGTTACCAGTGCTGAGGATATATTGCACGCTTTGAACTGGCCGGATGAAACAGAAGAACAGTCTGCCAGGCAGCCCGTGGAGCAAGATTTGTTTGGCTCATGTTCCGAGGAAGAGATGGCGGTCATTCAATTGCTACAGAATGACGATAAACAAATCAATCAGCTTGTTGTAGAGAGCAATATGCCTGTTGCCCGCGTATCGGCTGTTTTGTTTGAATTGGAAATGAGAAATATCGTCCGCCTTATGGCAGGCGGACGTTACCATTTAATCAAATAGTCGGACGGTGAGGTAAAAAACGCAAAGAACCTGACACACTTTTCTTTATTATAGGAAAGCGTCAGGTGTTTATTTCATCTTCACGTGTTTTGCTATGTTTACCCTTCTTGACGTACTCAATAGGGTTGATTTTGTTCATGTAGTTCAGATAATATTCCCTGACATCGTTCCAATGGTAGTAAGGCCACATATCGGTCTTGACGGGGATGTGTGTCTCTTTTTCCTGAAGCAAAATCTTGACAAGAAAGTCTGTGCCTTTCTTCGGCTTATAAAAGACCATTTGAATATTTCCGGCCATAGGTACGACCTCTGAGCTGACGAAGTGTTTGTAGAAATCTTCCCATTTAGAAGCTTCTGCAGGGAAGTTTGTGCATCCGTCTAACCCCATGACATAGGCAAGCGGCATGAGGAAAGTGTCATGCCCGAAACGCAAGGTAGCTCCGCCTTTATTTTGGCTGATGGCCTCATCGGCCAAAGAGATCATATTTCTCAGAGTAGCATAGGCGCGTTTGTAGAAGGGAGGTTCGCCTGGGATGAGATATGATCTCTCCATCCAGTTAATGTTTGTCCATTTAAAGTATGTGAACAATTGGTCTTCAGTAAAAAGGTTAAAACCATAATCGGCTTCCGGCATACTCTTGGAACTTTTATATGCATCAAAAAAATAGTATGCGATGGAGTAATGCTTTTGCTTGTTCTTGGTGACATAGCTTGGGTCCTTGAAAAGCAATGACGAGATGTTGACGCTTTTTCTCAAGGAATCTTCAACATCTTCTATACGCTCCTTGAACGCTTTCTGCTCAGGAGTGTAAGCAATGGAGTCATGGTTGGGACGAATAAAATAGGAGTATTCATTTCCATTGTATTCTTTAATGTCCAGGTTTTTGTTCAGATGTCTGATAACATCGCAGAAATGGTTCATGCTCTTTGTTGAGCGGTCCACATAAGAAGCATATGCTGTAATGGTGTTGCCCGTCTGGAAAATTTCAGGATAGTTTTCGTACATACGCCGGGCTATATGTTCGTGTTGGATTCCACCGAGAGGAGACAGTTCGCCGCTTTTGCCTTTGGAATAGGCGTAGGCCCTGCGCAGACGTACCAGCATGATTTTTCCCAATGGCGTTAGTTGGTTGGCAGAGTCAGCCTTTTCCATAAAAGGAATAATAGTGCGGTAAGTCTTATTGCTAATTAAAAAGCGTGAACCGTGACGTGCGTAGTGACTGATGTAAAAGGGCTCATAGCCATCGGGCGTAGGGGTCAGTTGGGTGTTGCCCAGTTTATAGACGCTGTAATTGCCCAAAAGAAGTCCGTAATCTTTTAGTAGGGAGTCGCGAGTTGTTTGCGCATATAGATTGAATGTGGCGCAAAAGAACAATAATGTTGTTATTGCTTTCATTTGTATGAATTTCATGATACAAAAGTACGCACAAAATTTATTATCGTCCGATTATGTTAGTTAAAAAACATAAAAAGACGGAGAGAACATGGAGAAGTCATCCCGAAGGGGGAGGTTTATCGTTTTTTCAGGTACTTGCCGATAAGTGGCAGTGATGACAGTGGGAACTCGTGGAAAACGACGTGTCCCACATAAAGCAATATAATAACAGAATTGATGGCCAGCCGTACCAGCATAGGCCAATTTTTAGGAAGGGCATACATGATGGCAGTGAAAAGAGTTGCCATAAGTATGTATGTGAAAATGCTTTTCAGAGGATAGGCAATAGGGTATTTCTTCTGTCCGACAAAGAAAGAGAGTAGCATGGCTGTTCCATAGCCGGCAACACCTCCCCACGCGCAAGCCATATATCCATAGTGGGGAACGAAAATCACATTGACAGCTATCAGCACTGCACAACCTATACCGGAGAACCATGCGCCCCAGATTGTCTTGTCAGTTAACTTGTACCAGAAAGAAAGATTGAAGTAGATGCCCATCATAATTTCAGCAGCCATGACGATAGGTACAACCTTTAATCCTGACCAGTAACTGCTACCTACGAGATATTTCAGTATATCTAAATAGCCGCAGACTATTAAATATGCCAGCAATGTGAATATGATGAAATACTTCATGGCGGAGGCATATAATTCACGACTGTGCTTGTCTTTCGCATTTCCGAAGACAAAAGGCTCGTAGGCAAAACGGAAAGCTTGGGTTATCATGGCCATTATCATGGCTATCTTTACACATGCACCATAGATGCCCAACTCCACATGTCCCTGATGGGTGGGTTTGAGTATCGGGTATATGATTTTGTCTGCCGTTTGATTTAAGATGCCTGCGATACCCAGAACCAGAATAGGCCAGGCGTATTTCAACATCCGCTTTGCCAAGGTTTTGTCAAAAACATATTGGAATCCTGTCAGTTCCTTGTAGAAGAAGAATGTCAGACTGACGGAGCAAAACAAATTGATGCTGAAAGCATATGCCACGTCAACTTTGACAATATTCCATGCAGGCAAAATCAAGAAGAACAAAAGATTCAGCGCAATGTTGACAATAATAAACAGCAACTTTAGTGCGGCAAACTTGAAAGGACGTTTTTTATAACGCAGGTATGCGAAAGGAATACATTGGAAAGCATCAAAGGCAACGCAGGCAAATAGCATAAAGACATAATCGGGATGTGCCTCATATCCCAATGCCGCTGCGAGAGGCTGATAAAAAAGGCATAGAAGGAGAAGGTAAGTGATACCGACTCCACCGACAAGCATTAATGTTGTAGAATACACAGTCTGAGCGTTTTCTTCTTCTTTGTTGATAAAGCGGAAGAAGGAAGTCTCCATACCAAATGTAAGCAAAACAATTAACAGTGCTGCGTAAGCATAGAGGTTCGTGATGATACCATAGCCTCCGGACTCTGCCGCTAATTTAACTGTGTAGAGTGGTACTAACAGATAATTAAGAAAGCGTCCGACAATACTGCTTAATCCGTAAATAGCCGTATCCTTTGCGAGTGATTTCAGGCTTGCCATATCTTTGATAATGATGTTACAAATTTACGATTTGTTTCATAAATGATGTTACAAATTTACGTTTTGTTTCGGGATGCATTGTGACAAGTGCTTATTTATATTGCAATGTTGTCAGTTTGTCATCTTGAAAAATATCGCAAGTAACGTCATATATGGTTTGTGGTGTCAGGGATTGTATCTTCAAGCAAAGATCATCGATGTTTCTATGCTTGCCTGTGCGTGCATAGGTTTTGCCGAGAGCTAAAGCGTAATTCTCAAAATTATCGTTGGCGATTTGCAACTGGCCAATGAATTGTTTCTTGGCTTTTGATAATTGTCTTTCAGACAAAGGTTTATCGGTGAGTCTCTTCAAAATGTGCATGATAAGCCGCGTACATAGCGGGACATTCTCTTCATCGCAACCAAAATAGATAGACCACACTCCGGCATCGGTATAGTAAAAGACAGTGCTCTCCGCAGTATAAACAAGACCGTGATTTTCCCGTAAGGCGACATTAAGGAGGGAGTTCATTCCTGGGCCTCCCAAGAGATTACTAAGCAGACTTAATGCTATGTGACGGGGATCATGGTTGCTGTAAACTCGATTACCGATAAGGACATGTGCCTGATGTGTATGGTGTTCGCAAATGCGTTTTTCCGGGATGTAAGTTGGTAGTTGTTGAACAGTCTTATCGACTTTTTTCATACTTAAGTCACGGGTTGATTTATCTGCGAGTTTGCAGATATGGTCAAATTTTACATTGCCATAGATAAAGAAAGTGACGTTTGAAGGGACATAATATTTTTGGGTAAAGCGTAATGCGTCTGAAGTGGAATAACTCCGCAAACGCGCCGCATTGCCTAAAATGTTACGTCCCAACCCATGTCCCTTAAATAGCATTTCTTCAAACTCGTCATATATCAGCTCCGCAGGAGAGTCATTGTAACTGTCTATTTCATCAATAATGACCTCTGTTTCTTTTTCCAACTCTTTTGAAGGGTAAATGCTATGGAAAACAATATCAAAGAGCAGTTGGGCGGCACGGTCAAAGTCGTCTTTTCTGACAGTGGCGTAATAGACGGTCTCTTCTTTATTCGTATACGCGTTCAAGTCACCGCCCACACTTTCAAGACAGTTCCTGATTTGCCAGGATTTACGTGTCGTAGTACCTTTAAAAGACGTGTGCTCACAGAAGTGAGCCAGACCGGAGTCTTTCCCGTCTTCGTCCCGCGTACCGGCATCAACAAATAAACCACAATATACAATATCTGTGGGAGAGGATTCTTGAATAATTCTCAGACCATTATCTAATACACAATTGTGATATTCCAAAATCATAGTGCAAAGTTATGTCAAATCAGCGGTTAAACCTACCGGAAAAGTTCAGTTTAAGTTTTTCGTATAACGATAAAAGCTGTGTCTCTACTTTTTTCCAAAGCCATTGTCGAGGCTGGTCTAAGAGGATGCCTATGACACAGAACAAGAAAACGATTCCCAACATGGTAAGTACAAAAGTGCTGTGACCGAGATGGGCATTAAGATATTGAAAGAGTTTTCTGAAATGCGGAATAACGTGAGGATGCATTTGTAAAAGGAAAATGCCAAATGTCCCTAAGGCCAATTTGTTGATGACTGTACTTTGGAAATGCAATTTTGTAAAAAACAGGAAGAAACATACGGCTCCATATAACTGTATGGGATTGTTCAGGGCGAACAAACTCATTTTATAGGGATTTTGTATGCGCCAAAGGGCGATGGCTGTATTGAGGATAACGTATAATATAAAATGTAATGCGTCTATTTTATAGCTGCGGTTGACCATCCAGTGTTGGTGTAAACGCAGATAGCGTCCGATGGCATATAACAAAATCAATGATACAAAAGAATATCCGTCATTAAATTCTTTACTATAGTGTAATCCCCATCCAAGATATGATGATGCCCCAAAAAGCAGAAAAATAAATAATGCCAGTTGCTGACGCGAAGAACTGTCGCAGAAAGCGTTAATCATGGGTGCGAATAGCATGAGCAAAAGATATGCAGGAATGAACCAATTGTATCGTGTCAAAATCATAAAGGCATTACAGAGGTAACTCCACTTAACCAGCGGTTGCCCGATGATTTCACCAACAATGAAGAGTATGCCTAAAACGGCGAGCGAAAAGAATAATATTTGAAACAGGAATGTACTAATGGAACGGAATTTGGGCTTGATGGAGAAATATCCCGAAATCAAGATAAACAAATTAACACCGATGTAAGAGAAACTCTGCAAGCCGAAACGGAAAGTAATCCAAATAGGTTCGGTATTATATGCGTCAATCTTCGGTCTGCCCAAAGAAAAGAAATTGGCATGGGTAAGTACAATGAGAAACATGGCAACCAGTCTCAGTAGTTCTATATTGCTCAGCCGTTGTTTGGTCTTATCCATACCGTTTCAGATTATACACATATATAAATAATCCATCCTCCCGCACTTGCCAGAAGGGCTACAGATAGTAATACATAGATTGTCTGCAACATTCCTAATCGCTTGTACAATTGTTTCTGTGGCGTAAATAATGCCGAGTGGGAGATGGCAGCGTAACATAAGAGAAATAGTGGAATTATAACACCTGTCAGGACAAGCAGGGAAACGGTTTCGTCAATATTTGTTTTCTCCGAGAATAACTCCAATAAATGACGTAGTATTTTGTAGCCGTCATCCATACAACTAATTGTCTAATGTGCGCTGAATGCTCTCTATAAGTGGAAAGAGATTTGATGTAAACAAACGGATGGAAATTGCCAGAAGGATGATTCCGAAAAATCGACGCAACACATATATAAAAGTGCCAGAAAAAGCTTTTTCAGCTTTTAGGGCTATAGTGAAGACAATATAAACCCAAATCATGTTTGCAACAACTGCTGCGACGATGGTAATGATAGAGAATTGTGAGCGGAAGGCCAAAAGTGTAGTAAAAGTAGCTGCGCCAGCCAGCAGGGGAAAGACAACAGGTATCAGTGTCGCAGTGTCAGTAGCGTCAGCCGTGTTGTTAAATAAGTTTACGTCCATCAACATCTCCAATGAAACCAAGAAAAGGATAATGGCACCGCCGATAGCGAAAGATTTGATATCTACACTAAAAAGATGCAATATCCATTCGCCGCAAAAAAGGAAAATAATCATCAGCGCAAAAGAAATCCAAGTGGCTTTTCCCACATTGATTTCTCGCCCTTTATGTTTTAAATCAATAATTATAGGTGTCGCACCCAAAGCATCGATGACGGCCAATAACGCAAAAAAGCAGGTTAGAAAATCTTGAAAGTTAAATTGTTCAAAAAGATTCATGGTAACTATTATTAGAACTTAACAAAATTCATTATTTTGTCCACTGCGCCTGCTCCATTGCGGATGAAGTCATGCGCTTTTCTGCCCGCTTCGTCGCGGAAGTGCTTATCACCTTCCAAGCGGTGCATGAGGGTTTCATAGTCTTGCGCTGACTGAATTTCAAATGTCGCGCCGTCAGCAATCAATGATTGTACCTCAAGGAATTTTTTGTTGTTTGGACCGACGATAGTAGGTATGCCATAAACAGCTGCCTCCGGTACGTTGTGAATGCCTACGCCAAAGCCACCGCCGATATAACCTATCTGACCATAACGGTAAATAGAAGAGAGTTTGCCGTAGGAGTCAATAATCAGACATTCGGCATCAAGGACGGATGTTTCTGTAGCCTGACTCAAGCGAACGTGATTGCGCTGAAGTTTTCTTTCTATTTCTTTAAGGTGGTCTTCCGAAATCACATGAGGCGCAATAATTAGGCGCTGTTGGGGATGTGTGTTGAAATATGCAAGGATGATATCCTCGTCAGGTGGCCATGTGCTTCCTGCTACCAGAACGTACTCATTTTCTTTTTTGTTATTGGCAAACAGGGCTGCTAAGGGTACTTCCTGAGCAGATTGGCTTACCTCCAAAACACGGTCAAAACGTGTGTCACCGACGACTGAAACTCGTGTTATACCTTTCTGGGCGAGCAAATCCTGCGATTCCTTGTTTTGCACAAACAAATGCGTAAAACATTTCAACATGTTGGCATACTGCCAGCCATAAGGCTTGAAAAAAGTCTGATTCCTCCGAAAGATACTGGAGACACTGTACACAGGGATATGACGGTGTTTCATGGAGTACAGATAGTTTCCCCAGTACTCATATTTAATAAAGAAGACAATCTTGGGATGTACGAGTTTCAGGAAACGGGCTGAGTTATAAAAAGTGTCCATTGGCAGATAACATACAATATCCGCCCCGTCGTAATCCTTACGTACCTCATAGCCGGAAGGAGAGAAGAACGTGAGGAGGATTTTATACTGCGGATATTGTTTCCGCACCCGTTCTATCAACACTCTTCCTTGTTCAAATTCGCCTAAGGAAGCAGCGTGAAACCATATGTATTCAGCATCAGGCACCACTTTCTCTCGAAGAGTTTTGAAAGCCTTGCGCTGGCCGTCCATAAAAAGTTTAGCTTTTTTATTGAAGAAAGAAGCAATATAGATACCTATTTCGTAGAGGAGTATGCCGATAGTATACATTATCCCAAATGTTTAATGGCTGAATGTATTCTGTTCAGTGTTTCTTCTTTGCCCAGAAAAGCAGATAAATCATACATGTCAGGTCCTTGTCCTGTGCCTACAAGTGCGACACGCCAAGCATTCCAAGGACGTATACCTGTATTCTCAACCCAAGCGTCAATATGCTTTTTTTGATTCTCAACGGAGAAATCGTCTAAAGTGCCGAGCAATTTCGCCAACTGTTGCATATCTGCCGCTGAGTTTTCTTTCCAGTTTTTGGCAACGAACTTATCTTCTTTGTTATACTCCGGAGCTACGAAGAAGAATTTTGTTAAAGGCCATAAGTCGCTGACGAAGCTGATATTGCGTTTTTTCTTGTTGCCGTCATTGTCAAAATACTCTATAACTTTTGTCTTCATCATTTCAACAACCTTTGCCTCTTGCTCAGGTGTGGAAACAATGCCGTTGTCTCTTAATATTTTGTCAAATGTCGGCACCCATGCCATATTGTCTTGCATCAGCAAATACTGTTGGTTGAACCATATTCCTTTTTGATAGTCAAAACGTGCGCCGCTCTTGCTGCATTTGGTCAAGTCAAACAGGTTGATAAGTTCTTCCATAGACATCAGTTCTTGGTCGTTGCCGGGATTCCATCCCAACAATGCCAGGAAGTTTATAACGGCTTGTGGTAAATAGCCTTTCTCTCTATAGCCCGATGAAATATCTCCATTTTCGGGATTATGCCATTCAAGCGGGAATACAGGGAAACCTAATTTGTCTCCATCGCGTTTAGACAATTTCCCATTGCCTACAGGTTTTAGCAGTAAAGGCAAATGAGCAAATTGAGGCATGGAGTCTGTCCACCCGAAGGCTTCGTAAAGCAATACATGCAATGGAGCGGAGGGCAACCATTCTTCACCACGGATGACGTGAGTGATTTTCATGAGATGGTCGTCAACGATATTTGCCAAGTGGTAGGTCGGCAGTTCGTCGGCGCTTTTATACAAAACTTTGTCGTCTAAGATTGAAGAGTTGACGCTGATATCGCCGCGAATGATATCTTTGACATGAATTTCGCGTCCCGGTTCTATCTTGAAACGCACAACATATTGTTTGCCTTCGGCAAGTAGGGAATCTGTTTCCTCTTTGGTCAAGACCAGTGAGTTGCGCATCTTTTCCCGGGTCGTGGCGTCATATTGAAAATTCTCTGTTTCTTTACGCTTGGCATCAAGTTCCTCTGGAGTATCAAAAGCAATATATGCTTTGCCTGCGTCTAACAGTTGTTTGACATATTCTTTATAGATGTCGCGACGCTCCGACTGGCGGTAGGGACCATATTGTCCGCCGATGCCCACACCTTCGTCAAATTGGAGACCCAGCCATTTGAAAGACTCAATGATATACTCTTCTGCCCCTGGGACGAAACGGGAGGAGTCTGTGTCTTCTATGCGGAGAATGAATTCTCCGTTGTTTTTTCGGGCAAATAAATAATTATATAAGGCTGTACGTACGCCGCCTATGTGCAATGGTCCTGTAGGGCTGGGAGCGAAGCGCACACGAACTTTTGTCTCTGACATGATTTTATGTAAAAATTTAAGCATGCAAATTTACATCTTTTTTCTCTATTTGCAGGCTAAATACCCGTTCTATTTTGCAAAGTGTCAGTTTCCCCGCTCAATTATGGCTGTAGCAATGTGTCTTTGCGATTGTTGGTTGGGGAATGAATCTCAGAATATGATTGAAATAAGCGAGGCCGTGATGTTCTTTCAAAGAAAATGTTTACCTTTGTACAAATCATTCTTATGCTTAACACTCATAACACTATTGTCAAAAATATAGTTAGAGCCTTGTTGGTTCTTCTTTCAGCCGTGCTTATCGTTGTGTTTTTCCCGCATGAGCGTACGGTGTCATATGATTACACTGTTGGCAAACCATGGAAATATGGTCAGCTTATTGCAGAATTCGATTTCCCTGTTTATAAGAGCGAACAGGTTGTCCAGGCAGAAAAAGACAGTGCCTTGCATCATTTCCAACCATACTACAAGTTGGATCAGTCTGTCGCTGAGGTTCAGTTAAAGAACTTATCCCGGGATTTGCAATCAGGAACACTAAAAGAGTTGCCTAAGGAATACAAAAACTACATCTATTCAGAGATATCAAAGGTGTATGAGTCTGGCATTATGGACAGCCATGACTATACTACAGTAGTAGACAGCGGTTATTCTGCCATACGTGTCGAAAAGGGTAAAAATGCTGTCGTCCGGCCGATAAAGAAAATATATACTGCACAGGCAGCCTATGTCAATATCTTGACACTGGCAGATTCCACCCGCTTTAACAGGGAAGTGTTCAAACGTGCAAAGCTGAACAATTACCTGAGTACAAACCTTATTTATGATGAGAAAAAAACAGAAGGCCAATATACCGATGTACTGAATTCCATTTCATATTTTAGGGGATATATCCAGCAGGGTGAGAAAATTATTGACAGAGGCGACATTGTAACTTCCCAGACGGCCAACATCATTGAATCACTGACGAAAGCGGCTCTTAACCGCGACCAGAAACATAGTAATATGTTTATGCAGGTAGGAGGTACTTTCTTGATTGTCTTGGCTTTCCTTGCCGCATTTTTAATATATCTTTATCTTTACCGCAAGGATTATCTTCAAGACTTACGCAGTGTTTGTCTGCTCTATTTCCTGATGACGATATTCCCAATTGCTATATCTCTGATTTCGCAGAATAACATTCAGCATGTGTATTATGTGCCCATAACAACAGTCGCTATTTTCGTGAGCGTGTTTATGGATTCCCGGACGGCATTTTTTGCTGATCTTATAACGATAATCATTTCTTCTCTCGCCATTCAGGAGCCGTATTTGTTTGTTCTTACCCAGTTGTTTGCCGGGCTAATTGCGATATTCTCTCTCAAGCAGCTGGCTTCTCGTTCACAACTTATAAGAAGTGTGTTTATTATCACGGCGTTGACAGAAATTATTATGCTTTGCACAGAATTCCGACAGGGGCATACATTTGAGATGTTGGATACCAACTGGTATATTTTTGTTAGCGTTAGCGGTGTCCTGTTGCTTTGTACTTATCCGTTCCTGTTCCTCGTTGAGAAACTGTTTGGTTTCACTTCTCCTATCACGTTGATAGAACTTTCCAATGTGGGCCATCCGTTGCTTCACGAATTATCCAAAGAGGCTCCGGGCACGTTCAACCACTCTATACAAGTGGCTAATATCGCCAGTGAGATAGCCTCTAAAATAGGAGGTGACGCATTGCTCGTCAGGACAGCGGCGCTGTATCATGATGTCGGTAAAATAAAGAATCCTACATATTTTACGGAAAATCAGAGTGGCACCAATCCGCATGATAATTTGCCCGAAGAGCGTAGTGCGCAGATTATCATACAGCATGTGAACGATGGTTTGGAACTGGCAGAAAAATATGGCCTGCCGCGTACAATCAAAGAGTTTATCATGACGCATCATGGTTTGAGCAAGACGACTTATTTTTATATTAAATACCGCAATCAGCATCCTGATGAGGAAATCGATGAGGCTATGTTCTGTTACCCCGGCCCCAATCCTTTTACCAAGGAACAGGCTATCCTGATGATTGCGGATTCCGTAGAGGCTGCGTCCAAGAGCTTGAAGGTTATCGATGACGCTTCAATCAAAACACTTGTAGACAATATTGTTGATGCCAAGATGACAGAGGGCTATTTCAAGGAATGTCCGATTACTTTCCGTGATATTCAGCAGGTAAAGGAGGTCTTGGTGTCAAGTCTGAAAACGATATATCATACACGTATCAGCTATCCGACGCTACAGACAAAAGAAGAAAAAGCAGCAGGCGCAAAATCAGACAAGCGGAGGAAGAAATTTTTCTACAGGAACAAGAGGTAAATCTGTGTGACTCTTCGCCGTTGATTGAAGACAATACATCGTAGAATCCGCGACGATGGAATCACGTCTGCCTTATGTCTTTTCTGTTCCAAAGGATGGAATTTTCGTTCCGGCTAATGGAACCTAAGTTCTATCCGATGGAATGTAGGTTCTTCCCGATGGAACGAAAATCATATGGCGTATAATGGAAATCTTGCGGCCGAATCTTATTCTGTCCAAAAGCTTTCAGCAGACAACAATATATAATAAAAAAGAACCAATAATATTTGAAACTTCACGATCGCGATAAAAGACAATGTAACCTGCTAAATCCCACGCAAAAATTCCTCTATCGTAAAGGACATCATCCCAATCACTATCAGCGCAATAGGCAGAAGCAGGAGACAAATGATGGTAATAAGTAAAACTTTCTCTAATGTTTGAGAAGAAATTTTGGATAGTCGCTTCATACTTGTTTGTTTGATAATTAACATTTCTCCTAACAAAATTAATAAAATTAGTCTAATCGGTAATATACTAAATATCCTATGAAATCGGGAACTATTTTACCGTAAAGAGTGTCCATGTGTAATGCGCAATGATGGATATTATGCCCTAAGAGTAAAATAATGAGGAAGTTTATTTGCGGTACGGCCCCGCAAGTTGTAAAAATGAATTATCTTTGCACTCAATTTCTAAAAAACAACATTATTTTATGACATTTCAAGAACTTGGCATATCAGAGCCTATACTCCATGCCATCGACGACATGGGATTTGCGTCTCCTATGCCGATACAAGAAGCCGTTATTCCCAGTTTGTTATCCCAAACGGGCGATCTCGTGGGTCTGGCCCAAACAGGTACAGGTAAAACCGGAGCATACGGTATACCTCTCATTCAAAATATAGACACGTCGCAATCATACACACAGGCTTTGGTGGTTTGTCCCACACGTGAGTTGTGCCTGCAGATTGCTGGTGATTTGACAGATTTTTCAAAATACGTATCGGGCATACATATTTTGCCGGTTTATGGCGGTACCAGCATAGAACGGCAGATACATGCGCTGAAGAGAGGCACACAGATTATCATTGCCACTCCGGGCCGCCTTATAGACCTGTGGAAGAGGGGAGTTGCCAAGCTGGACCATGTGAGGAGCATTGTGCTTGATGAGGCAGACGAGATGCTGAACATGGGTTTCTCGGAAGACATCGCCCAGATATTCTCTGCCATACCGGAAGAGCATACTACGCTCTTGTTTTCTGCTACCATGAGTAAGGAAATAGAGAAAATAGCCCGTACATATCTTCACGATGCCAAAGAAATCGTTATCGGTTCTCGTAATGAGGGTGCCGAAATGGTTAACCATGAGTATTATCTGGTACAGGCCAGCGACAAATATGCTGCGCTCAAACGTATTGTGGACTATTATCCGCGGATTTATGCGATTATTTTTTGCCGCACGAAACTGGAGACTCAGGATGTTGCTGACAAACTTATCCGAGATGGCTACAATGCGGAACCCCTGCACGGCGACCTGTCGCAATCCCAGAGAGACTTGACAATGTCTAAGTTCCGTCTGCATAATACCCAGCTTCTTGTTGCCACAGATGTGGCTGCAAGGGGGTTGGACGTGGATGACCTGACCCATGTTATTAACTATGGACTGCCTGAGGATATTGAGAATTACACCCATCGTAGCGGGCGTACCGGCAGGGCAGGTAAAAAAGGCACCAGTATCTCCATTGTTCATTTGAGAGAGCAAGGAAAAATACGTAATATAGAGAAAACCATCGGAAAGGGTTTTGTCAAGAAGACATTGCCGACCCCGAAGGAAATATGTACCAAACAACTGTTTAATGCCATAGATATCTTAGAGAAAACTGATGTTGACGAAGACGGAATAGCACCGTTCCTTCCAGAGGTTTTTCACAAATTAGACTGGCTGGACAAGGAGGATATCATCAAGCGTTTTGTTGCTCTTGAGTTTGGACGATTCCTGAGATATTATGCCAACGCACCTCAGATAGAAGAGCCTCAGGGCCGTGGCAAGAGCAAGGGAAAAGGCAAGGATAAGGATACCAAAACCCGCAGAGGAAAATCGGGCTCAAGAAATGGTATAGCCGAAGAAGGTTACGCACGCTATTTTATCCCGTTAGGAAAGAAAGACAACATATATCCTAAAGAATTGTTGGGACTGATCAATAAACATTCCAAGAAACCAATAGATGTGGGACGTATTGATTTGATGAAAGGCTTTGCTTTCTTTGAGGTTCCCGAAGAGCAGGCGTCAAGGCTTGAAAAGTCTATGGAAGGTGCTTCATACAAGGGGCGGGCAGTCAAGATTGAGCGTGCCAATGCTAAGGATGCAGGCGTATCTATGAAACAAGGCGAGGGTAAGAAAAAGCGTAAAGACAAAGACCGTCCGGCAAAAAAGTGGTATGACGAAGTCAGTAAGAGCCACCATAAGCCCTCACGGAAGAAATGAAACAATATTACTTGATGAAACAGCTTGTCGCTATATTAATATTTGTATTGGTTCCCGTCGTTGTGTCTTCCCAACGGCTGGTGTTCCATGCCGGTGGCGGTTGGGCTTCCCACTATGGAGGTTCCTCCAAAAGTGTCGGCGCTTTCAAGATAGGGGCGAGTGTGGAATTTGAAATGAGTCAGAAACTGACAATAGAGCCGGGACTGCTTTATTTCTCCAAAGGATGGAAAGACCACGACAAGACGGTGACGCTCTATGATGACAACGGCAACGAGGTATTGGATAATAATGGCAATGTGCGTACGGCTCAGATGAATGTCACCAGTAAGACGAACTATATCGTATTGCCTGTTATGTTTAACTATTACATACCTTTGACTTTGCCTCATTATATTTATTTATCCGCAGGGCCTTATGTGGCTTATGGGATAGGAGGCAAGGTGCGTGTAAGCGGTGATACAAGTCAGTATGGAGCAGCGCGGTTTTATTATGATAATGATACCTTTGACCAAAGCACCGTGCATCGTTTTGACGCAGGTGTCAGTGTAGGTGTAGGTTATGAATTCAACAGACTTATTAATGCCGGCATTGAAGGCAATTTCGGACTAACGGACGTTACGACATACGGCAGAAAGAACTTTTCAGTAATGTTGACACTCGGTTACCGCATACCATTTTAGATATTCCGTTTTCATAATGCCCATAAAAACAACACGTGCCTGTATATCAGCAGATAAGAATAGAAAAACATAGTGCAAAGGTATACGGCAACGGAATTTTATATAACTTTGCATCACAGAATCATTAATTTTTAAGATATGAAGAAAATAATTACTTTATGTTTTGCACTGGTATTAGGTGCAGCAGCAGTAAATGCCCAGACAACAGTCAAAGGCAGTAAGTTTACAGACAATTGGTCTATTGGCGTGCAGGGAGGCTTGATTTCTCCAGCCGCTCATCATGCTGTTATTGGCGACGCTCGTCCTATAGCAGGCTTGACATTGACAAAAATGATTACACCGGCTTTCGGACTCGCAGTAGAAGGCAACATGGCATTTAATGTCGGCTCACACATAGATATACAAGGCGTAAAGGGCGCATGCGCAATTGATGCTACCCAAGTAAGCCTGTTGGCTAATGTGAATCTCGGCAACTTCCTGTGTGGTTATAAAGGTGAACCGCGCGCAGTAGAGTTTGTGGCTCTTTATGGTTTTGGTTGGGCTCATAATTTTTATCCTGAAAGCCAATCACCTGACGTAAATGCTTTGACTTCAAAGGCTGGGTTGAATATCAATTTCAATTTAGGTGCTGCTAAGGCATGGCAGATTAATGTGAAGCCAGCTATTGTATGGGCATTATCAGGAAATACGGCTGCGGTAGGCTACAAGCGTATCTGCCATAACACACACTATGATTTGTCTTGTGCCTTATTGGAACTCACAGCAGGTGTGACATACAAATTCAGCAACAGTAACGGGTCTCATAATTTCGTAAAGGCAAAATTATATGATCAGGCAGAGGTAGACGGCTTGAATGCAAAAATTAATGATTTGCGCGCCGGCTTAAAGACTAAAGATGCAGATCTGCAGAAAGCAAATACAACTATCAAGGATCTTCAAAATCAGTTAAATGACTGTCGTAACCGTGCTCCTCAGGTAATCAGAGAAACCAAAGAGAGTACAACCAACAACCTGGAGTCTGTTGTCACATTCGCTCAGGGCAAGTCTGTTATAGCTGCTTCACAATATCCGAATGTTGAGCGTATAGCTACTTATTTGAAGAATCACAAAGACGCTAAAGTTGTCATTAAAGGATATGCTTCGCCGGAAGGCAGCATTGAAATCAACCAGAAGCTGGCTAAGGCACGTGCTGAAGCTGTCAAGACTTTGTTGCAAAAGAAATATGGCATTAAGTCAAGTCGCATTCAGGCTGAAGGACAAGGTGTAGGCAACATGTTCTCAGAGCCGGATTGGAACCGCGTTGCTATATCCACTTTGACAGAATAATAGTAGTCATCGCAAATATAAAAGGAGAGTCTTTATTTTTATAAAGGCTCTCTTTTGTTATTGTAAAATTGTGTATCTTTGTATAAAGATATTAAACTGATTAATTATGGAAGATAACAAGAATCAAGATCAACAGCAACAGCGCTTTGATGTTTCACCTGACGTCATAGGAGGAATATATTCAAACTTGGCGGTGATATCTCATTCGCCAACAGATTTTGTCGCAGACTTCCTCAGTATGCTTCCTGGTATGCCCCGTCCGCAAGTGAGAAGCCGTGTGATAATGTCTCCGGAAAATGCTAAGCGTCTCGCTATGGCTTTGAGCGACAACATAAAGAAATATGAGTCTATGTATGGAACGATAAATTTGTCAAATAATCAGACGCCGATGGCGTCAGCATTCAAGCTTCCTCAGGGAGAAGCATAAAAGCACATAACGATGGGAAAATACGATTTTGACAAAGTAGTTGACCGTTTTCATAGTGGATCATATAAATACGATCGTCTCAAACAGCTGTTTGGCAGAGAGGACCTGATACCTATGTGGGTGGCAGATATGGACTTTGAGGCACCACAGGTTGTTACAGATGTAATCAGACATAGATTGGAACATCAAGTATATGGATATACCTGTGATCCTGAAGACTGGTGGCCGACTGTCATGGAATGGGTGGAGAGCCATCACGGTTGGAAGACACAGAAAGAATGGTATACCTTTATTCCGGGCATAGTGACAGGTATCGGCCTTGCCGTCAATGTCTTTGTAAAACCAGATGAAAAAGTTATTATCCAGCCACCGGTTTATCATCCATTCCGTTTGGTACCTCAGGGCAACAGGCGCGAGGTGGTTCGCAACCCGTTGATAAGGCGTGAAGATGGCGGTTATACAATGGATTTTGATAATCTGAAAGAGGTATGTGACGAAAAATGCAAGATGCTGATATTGTGCAACCCGCATAATCCAGGAGGAATATTATGGGATAAAGAAACCCTGAAAAGGCTGGCGGAATTTTGTTATGACCATCACATATTGGTTATCTCAGATGAGATACATTGCGATATGGCGCTTTGGGGAAAGAAACACATTCCTTTTGCAACGGTATCAGAGAAGGCTGCCCAATGCAGCATCACATTCGGTGCGCCGTCTAAAACATTTAACATAGCGGGCATTGTCAGTTCGTTTGCCGTTGTGCCTAATCCTCAAATCAGGGAAAAGTTTTTTAGTTGGTTATCTGCCAATGAACTCAATGACGCACCTCTCTTCGCACCAATAGCAACAATAGCCGCATTTAAATATTGTGAGGAATGGCGGCAAGAGATGTTGAAATACATTGAGGGAAATGTAAGACTGGTGGAACAATACTGTAAAGAAAACATTCCAGCTGTCAAACCATTGCGTCCGGAAGCCTCTTTCCTGGTGTGGCTGAATTGTCAGGAACTCAGACTTACGCAAGAACAATTGGTAGATTTATTTGTTAATAAGGCTAAACTGGCGCTAAATAACGGCGAAATGTTTGGAGAAGAAGGACGCGGATTTATGCGTATGAATGTAGCGCTGCCGCGTTCAGTCCTTCAAAAAGCCTTACAGCAACTCAAGAGCGCTGTAGAAAGTCTTTAAAAATACAAAGCTCCAATATCCAGTCGGATATTGGAGCTTTTTGTGTATTATATATTAAGGTATAATCCTTTCGCAGTTCTACGTTTAGGAGCAAGTGTTTTCACTCGATATCCGTTAATAATATTTAGTTTATCTAATACATCTTTTCGTTTATTCATACCATATTTAAATACACCACTTTAGCGGAGTTTCATAAAGAAGGTGTTAATTTTTTTTTAAATAATGCATTGGAGAGTGTTGTTTTATAAAATAAAAATTGTACCTTTGCATCCCAAAAGGCGAATTGTGCCTTGTTATGAATAAGGATATTAGAATAAAATTATAACATAATATATTAAAAATTAAACAAATGCCTACTATTCAACAATTAGTAAGAAAGGGCAGAAAGACGATTTTAGACAAGAGTAAATCGCCAGCGCTGGACGGATGTCCTCAACGTCGTGGTGTATGTGTTCGTGTCTATACAACAACGCCTAAGAAGCCTAATTCAGCCATGCGCAAAGTGGCGCGTGTGCGTTTGACAAATTCCAAGGAGGTAAACTCCTACATCCCAGGAGAAGGTCATAATCTTCAAGAGCACTCTATCGTGATGGTAAGAGGTGGTCGTGTTAAAGACCTTCCAGGTGTACGTTATCACATTGTACGTGGCACACTCGATACAGCCGGTGTAGCCAATAGAACACAGCGTCGCTCTAAATATGGAGCAAAGCGTCCAAAGGCTGGTAAATAACAATTAATCAAATTGGTTCGGCAGCAGAAGGTTGAGTAAAGCCCTCGTGAGAGACTTGAAGACAGAGATGCAGCCCTGACCGTTAAACCAAAGAAAATGAGAAAAGCTAAACCTAGAAAGCATGTGATCCTGCCGGATCCCGTGTTTAATGATGCAAAAGTTACCAAGTTCGTAAATCACTTGATGTATGATGGTAAGAAAAGCATCTCGTTTGAAATCTTCTACAACGCACTTAATGTTGTAAAAGAAAAAATGTCTTCAGTAGAGAAAGAGCCGTTGGATATTTGGAAAGAGGCTCTTGACAAAATTACTCCTCAAGTTGAAGTTAAGTCACGCCGTATAGGTGGTGCTACTTTCCAAGTTCCTACAGAAATCCGTCCTGATCGTAAGGAGTCTGTAGCAATGAAGAATATGATTAACTTTGCCCGCAAGCGTTCAGGCAAGAGTATGTCAGACAAACTCGCTGCTGAGATTATGGACGCTTACAATGAACAAGGTGGAGCATTTAAGCGTAAAGAAGACATGCACCGTATGGCAGAAGCAAACCGTGCATTTGCTCACTTTAGATTCTAACTCTAATAAATATCGAAGAAAAGAGCATGGCTAAACACGATTTGCATTTGACTCGAAATATCGGTATCATGGCTCATATTGATGCCGGTAAAACAACGACTTCAGAGCGTATATTGTTCTATACAGGTAAAACTCACAAACTTGGTGAGGTTCACGAAGGCGCTGCCACAATGGACTGGATGGAACAAGAGCAGGAGAGGGGTATCACTATTACCTCTGCTGCCACAACAACGTATTGGAATTGGAATAACAAACAATACAAGATTAACTTAATAGATACTCCGGGACACGTAGATTTCACTGCCGAGGTAGAGCGCTCATTACGCGTTCTTGACGGTGCTGTCGCAACATATTGTGCTGTGGGAGGTGTTGAGCCTCAGTCAGAAACAGTATGGCGTCAGGCTGACAAGTACAATGTGCCTCGTATGGGCTATGTGAATAAGATGGACCGCTCAGGTGCGAATTACTATGACGTAATACGTCAGATGAAGGAGATACTTGGCGCAAATCCATGTCCTATTAATATTCCTATCGGTGCGGAGGAGAAGTTCAAAGGTGTTATAGACCTGATAAAGATGAAAGCTATCCTTTGGCACGATGAGACATTGGGTGCAGACTATGAGGTTGATGAGATTCCGGCAGAACTTCAGGCTGAAGCTGAAGAGTGGCGTACAAAAATGCTGGAGACAGCAGCAGAATGTGATGAAGCATTGATGGAGAAATTCTTTGATGATCCAAGCACCATCACAGAAGAAGAGATTGTTGCTGCTATCCGTAAAGGTACGATTGCTTTGGAAATCACACCTATGTGTTGTGGCTCATCTTTCAAGAACAAGGGCGTGCAGACATTGTTGGATTATGTTTGTATGTTTCTTCCTTCTCCATTGGATACACCTAATATCGTAGGTAAAAATCCGGAGACGGGAAAAGAAGAAGACCGCAAACCTTCAGAAGAAGAAAAGACTTCCGCACTTGCATTTAAGATTGCAACAGATCCCTATGTAGGTCGTCTGACTTTCTTCCGTGTTTATTCAGGTAAGGTTGTTGCAGGCTCATACATCTACAATGTACGTTCCGGAAAGAAAGAACGTATTTCCCGTTTGTTCCAGATGCACTCTAATCATCAAAATCCTGTAGAGGAAATATGTGCCGGTGACATCGGTGCAGGTGTTGGATTTAAGGATATCCGTACGGGAGATACCCTCAGTGATGAGGATGCTCCAATCGTATTGGAGTCAATGGACTTCCCCGATCCTGTGATAGGTATTGCTGTAGAACCAAAGACCCAAAAAGATTTGGATAAATTGTCTAACGGCTTGGCTAAATTGGCAGAGGAAGACCCGACGTTCACAGTAAAAACCGATGAACAAAGCGGTCAGACAGTTATATCTGGTATGGGTGAGCTTCACCTTGACATTATTATTGATCGTTTGAAACGTGAGTTCAAAGTTGAATGTAATCAAGGTAAACCTCAGGTGAATTATAAAGAGGCTATCACTCAAACAGTCAACTTGCGCGAAGTTTACAAGAAACAGTCTGGTGGTCGCGGTAAGTTCGCTGATATTATCGTGAATGTAGGACCAGTAGACGAGGATTTCAAAGAAGGTGGTCTGCAGTTTATCAATAAGGTGACTGGTGGTAATATTCCAAAAGAATTTATCCCTGCAGTACAGAAAGGCTTTGAGAATGCCATGAAGAGTGGTATACTTGGTGGATATCCGATGGATAGTTTGAAAGTAGAGCTGTTGGACGGTTCCTTCCATCCGGTGGATTCAGATCAGTTGTCATTTGAAATTTGCGCATTGAATGCTTACAAAAATGCATGTGCAAAGGCTAAACCTGTATTGATGGAGCCTATGATGAAACTCGAGGTGGTTACACCGGAAGAGAACATGGGTGATGTCATTGGTGACTTGAATAAACGCCGCGGTAATGTGGAAGGTATGGAATCAAGCCGTTCAGGTGCACGTATTGTAAAAGCTACTGTACCCTTGGCAGAGATGTTCGGTTATGTTACAGCATTGCGTACAATAACATCAGGTCGTGCCACATCGTCAATGCAGTATGATCACCACGCACCTGTATCAAGTTCAATAGCAAGATCCGTTCTTGAAGAAATAAAAGGAAGAATAGATTTAGTTTAAAAATAATAAATTGAGGAAAGGAACGCCTTAACGAATGACTCTTAAGAATGTTACCTCCTCTGTAAAATAATAAACAATGAGTCAGAAAATCAGAATTAAATTGAAGTCTTACGATCACACTCTTGTAGAGAAATCTTCAGATAAGATTGTAAAGGCAGTAAAGGCAACGGGTGCTATTGTCAGCGGACCGATTCCATTGCCTACGCACAAACGTATTATTACGGTTAACCGCAGTACATTCGTCAACAAAAAATCTCGTGAGCAATTTGAGGTCAGCACCTACAAACGCTTGATTGATATCTATAGTTCTACAGCTAAAACTGTAGATTCTTTGATGAAGTTGGAATTGCCTTGCGGTGTAGAGGTAGAGATTAAAGTTTAGTTAAATTATTTTTAAAATTATCTGAAATGCCAGGATTAATTGGAAAGAAAATCGGAATGACATCCGTTTTCAGTGCTGATGGAAAAAATGTTCCATGCACTGTTATTGAAGCAGGTCCTTGCGTTGTTACTCAGATTAAAAGTGAGGAGACTGACGGCTATGCAGCTGTTCAGCTCGGCTTTCAAGAGGCAAAAGAGAAGAATACTTCAAATGCCATGAAAGGTCACTTTAAGAAAGCTGGGACAACACCGAAGAGACACTTGGCCGAGTTCAATGGTTTTAAAGAAGATTTGAAATTGGGTGATACTGTTACTGTAGACATCTTCACAGACGTTAAATATGTGGATGTTGTTGGTACATCTAAAGGTCGCGGTTTCCAAGGCGTTGTTAAGCGCCATGGTTTTGCCGGTGTAGGCCAGGTAACCCATGGTCAGGACGACCGTCTTCGCAAACCGGGTTCTATAGGCGCATGTTCTTATCCTGCAAAAGTATTTAAAGGCACCCGTATGGGAGGCCAGATGGGTGGAGATCGCGTTACTACGCAGAATCTCGAAGTATTAAAAGTTATACCAGAGCACAATTTGATACTCATCAAAGGATCTGTAGCTGGTTGTAAAGGTTCAATCGTTTTAGTTAAAGAGTGATGGAAATTAGTGTTTTAAATAAAAAAGGTGAAGATACCGGCAGAAAGGTCACATTAAATGAGACTATTTTCAGCATAGAACCTAATGATCACGCCATCTATCTTGATGTCAAACAGTATTTGGCAAATCAACGTCAAGGAACTGCTAAGGCAAAAGAAAGAAGTGAATTAAGCGGTTCAACCCGTAAGTTAGGTCGTCAAAAAGGTGGTGGCGGCGCACGTCGTGGTGATATAAACTCTCCAGTACTTGTGGGAGGTGCTCGCGTGTTCGGTCCTAAACCTCGTGATTACAGTTTCAAATTGAATAAAAAAGTAAAACTTCTTGCACGTAAATCTGCGCTGACATATAAAGCACAGGAAGAAGCAATTGTAGTTGTTGAAGACTTTACGTTTGAAGCTCCTAAAACAAAGGAATTTATCTCACTGACGGAAAATCTTAAGGTAGCAGGTAAAAAACTCCTTTTGGTTTTGCCAAGTATGGATAAGAATATCTATTTGTCTGCTCGTAACCTGCAAGCAACAACGTTGATAACTGCATCAAAACTCAATACATATAGTGTAATGGACGCAGGTGTCATGGTGTTGACAGAAAGTGCTCTTGCTCAGGTTAACGAAGTATTAACAAAGTAAAGCATAGAAAGGTATGAATTTTATAATAAAACCATTGGTTACTGAAAAGATGACCAATATTACAGAGAAGCAGAATAATAAATTCGGCTTTGTAGTACGTCCTGAGGCTAATAAAATTCAGATTAAAGCTGAAGTTGAGAGCCGTTATAACGTGAATGTAAAATCTGTGTCCACTATGCGTTATGCTGGTAAGGCTAAGAGCCGTTATACTAAAACTGGTTTAGTAAGAGGCAGAACAAATGCTTTCAAGAAAGCAATTGTTACCTTGGCGGACGGAGAAACTATAGATTTTTATAGCAATATTTAATAAAAAATGGCAGTACGGAAATTAAGACCAGTAACACCTGGTCAAAGACACAAAATTATTGGTACGTTTGAAGAAATTACTGCATCAGTACCAGAAAAATCTCTTGTCTATGGCAAAAGAGCCACAGGTGGCCGCAATAATCAAGGTCATCGCACAATGCGTTTTATAGGTGGCGGCCACAAGAGAAAGTTCCGTTTTATTGATTTCAAGAGGGATAAAGATGGTATCCCAGCAGTTGTAAAATCAATAGAATATGATCCTAACCGATCAGCTCGTATCGCTCTACTTTATTATGTAGACGGTGAGAAGCGTTACATCATCGCTCCTAACGGCTTGTCAGTTGGTGCTACTTTACTTTCGGGCCCAGATGCGGCTCCAGAGGTTGGAAATGCTCTTCCTTTGGCAAAAATCCCTGTTGGTACTATTATCCATAATTTGGAGTTACGTCCTGGACAAGGTGCCATTATGGTTCGTTCAGCAGGAAATTTTGCTCAGTTAACATCACGTGAAGGAAAATACTGTGTAGTGAAATTACCTTCAGGTGAAATACGTCAAGTCCTAAGTGCATGTAAGGCAACTGTTGGCAGTGTTGGCAACTCTGATCATGCATTGGAAAGCTCTGGTAAGGCAGGACGTTCTCGTTGGTTAGGTCGTCGTCCTCACAATAGAGGTGTTGTAATGAATCCTGTGGATCACCCGATGGGTGGTGGCGAAGGCCGTCAGTCTGGTGGACATCCACGTTCTCGTACAGGTCTCTACGCTAAGGGACTCAAGACAAGACGTCCAAAGAAACAGTCAGACCAATATATAATTGAGAGAGCCAATCATAAATAATAATCAGTAAATTGAGTAAATTATGAGTCGTTCATTAAAAAAAGGTCCATATATTACTGTTTCTCTTGAAAAGAAAATTCTTGCTATGAATGAGAGCGGTAAGAAAAATGTAGTAAAAACTTGGGCTAGAGCTTGTATGATATCTCCTGATTTTGTAGGACATACAATAGCAGTGCACAATGGAAACAAGTTCATTCCTGTTTATGTTACTGAAAATATGGTAGGACACAAGTTGGGAGAATTTGCACCTACGCGTAAGTTTGGTGGACATGCCGGTAATAAGTCTAAGTGATAATTGTTTTGAATAAAAAAGAAAAATTATAATGGGAGCTAGAAAAAGAAACTCAGCTAATGCAAGAAAAGAAGCCTTAAAAGGTCAATATTTTGCAATTTTGAGAAATGTTCCTTCTTCTCCACGTAAAATGCGCTATGTAGTAGACATGATTCGTGGTATGGAAGTAGGTCGTGCCCTCAGTACACTTAGATTTTCCAAAAAAGCTGCTTCTGCAGATGTAGAGAAATTGCTTCGTTCCGCAATCTCCAATTGGGAACAAAAAAATGATCGTAAGGCAGAAGATGGAGAACTTTTTGTACAAAAGGTATTTGTAGATGCTGGTGCAACTCTTAAGCGTATGAGACCTGCTCCTCAAGGAAGAGGTTACAGAATACGCAAGCGTTCAAACCATGTAACATTGTATGTTGGTTCTAATAATAACAACGTTTCCGAGACTCAACCAACCGAGGCGGAAGAAGAAACTAAATAAGAATTATGGGACAAAAAATTAATCCAATTAGTAATCGTTTAGGAATTATCCGTGGTTGGGATTCCAATTGGTATGGTGGCAAGAATTTCGGTGACACCTTGCTTGAAGATACTAAAATTCGTAAGTATCTAAACGCACGTTTGGTAAAAGCAAGCGTTTCTCGTATTGTTATTGAAAGAACATTGAAACTGATAACTATTACTATTTGTTCTTCTCATCCTGGTGTTATCATCGGTAAGGGTGGACAAGAAGTAGATAAGTTGAAGGAAGAATTGAAGAAGATAACCGACAAGGAAGTCCAAATCAATATTTTTGAAGTAAGAAAACCGGAACTGGATGCTCAAATCGTAGGAAAAAGCATTGCTCATCAGATTGAAGGAATGGTAGCTTACCGTCGTGCAATCAAAATGGCGATAGCTAATACAATGCGCATGGGTGCTGAAGGTATTAAAATCCAAATATCAGGTCGTTTGAACGGCGCAGAAATGGCTCGGAAAGAGATGTATAAAGAGGGAAGAACACCTCTTCATACCTTTAGAGCAGATATTGATTATTGCCAGACAGAAGCCTTGACAAAGGTAGGCCTGTTAGGAATTAAAGTTTGGATTTGCCGCGGTGAGATTTATGGTAAGAAAGATCTTGCTCCTAATTTTGTACAGCAAAACGAGAAAGGAAGAAACTTCGGTGGAAACACCCGTGGACGCGGTGACAGAAACGGACGCAGGAAAAGGAACACAAACCGTTAATTGAAAGTATTTAATTATGTTACAACCAAAAAGAACAAAATATAGAAGACCACAAAAAGGACGTAGCAAAGGTAACGCCCAGCGTGGTAATCAATTGTCTTTTGGCAGCTTTGGAATAAAAAGCCTCGATACAGAATGGATTCATAGTAATCAATTGGAGGCTGCCCGTGTAGCTGTAACAAGATATATGCAACGTCAAGGTCAAGTATGGTGTAGGGTTTTTCCAGACAAGCCTATTACAAAGAAACCTGCTGATGTACGTATGGGTAAAGGTAAAGGTGATCCTGTAGGATTTGTAGTGCCTGTTACTCCCGGCCGTATGCTTTTTGAGGTAGACGGTGTCTCTTATGAAATAGCAAAGGAAGCTCTTCGCTTGGCAGCGCAAAAACTTCCGGTGCTTACGAAGTTTGTTGTTAGACGTGATTATGATAAAAATGCCTGATTATGAAGATAGAAGACATTAAAAATATGCCAACTAATGAGTTGACAGAAAAGTTGAAAAGTGTAGAGGCTGAGTATAGCCAAATGCTGTTGAATCATGCGGTTTCTCCACTTGCAGATACTTCTAAAATTAAGGCTTCTCGTCGTGATATCGCAAGAATAAAAACCATATTGCGTCAAAGAGAACTTAATAAATAATTTGAATTCAAATGGCAGAAAGAAATTTACGTAAGACAAGACAGGGTGTTGTAATCAGCAACAAGATGGATAAAACTGTTGTTGTTGCTGCACGTTTTAAGGATATGCACCCTATATATGGTAAATTTGTTTTAAAGACAAAGAAGTACCATGCTCATGATGAGAAAAATGAGTGTAATATTGGTGATACTGTATTATTGATGGAGACACGTCCATTGAGTAAAACTAAAAGATGGAGAGTTGTTGAAATCATAGAAAGAGCGAAGTAATTATGATACAAGCATTAACAAAATTGACCGTTGCTGATAACAGTGGCGCTCGCGAGGCACTGTGCATTCGCGTTTTGGGCGGTACAAGAAGGCGTTACGCTTCTGTAGGCGACATTATTGTTGTTTCTGTTCAGAACGTACTTGCATCAAGTGATATAAAGAAAGGTGCAGTTTCTAAAGCACTGATAGTTCGTACAAAAAAGGAGATTCGTCGTGCAGATGGATCATACATTCGTTTTGATGATAATGCATGTGTTCTCCTTAATGGTGATAATGAGTTGAGAGGAAGCCGTATTTTTGGTCCTGTAGCGCGTGAATTGCGTGCAGTTAACATGAAGGTGGTTTCTCTTGCTCCAGAGGTTCTTTAATTTTTAAGAATAAACCTACAATGAATAAATTACATATTAAGAAAGGTGATACAGTTTATGTAAACACCGGGGAAAATAGGGGAGCGACAGGTAAAGTACTTAAGGTCTTTGTTGAAAAACAGCGTGCAATCGTTGAAGGTGTCAACATGGTAAGCAAGAGTACGAAACCTGACGCTAAGCACCCACAAGGCGGAATAGAGAAGAAAGAGGCTCCTATTCATATTTCGAATTTAAATCTTGTAGATCCGAAGACAGGTAAACCTACTCGAATTGGACGCAAGAGAGATGAAAATGGAAAGTTAGTTCGTTATTCAAAGAAATCAGGGGAGGTGATTAAGTGATGGCAAATACAGCTCAATTAAAGCAGGTTTACAAGGATCAGATTGCTCCTGAACTTATGAAGAAGTTCAATTATACTTCTCCTATGCAAATACCTGTGTTAAAGAAAATAGTTATTAATCAAGGTATAGGTGCAGCGACTCAAGATAAGAAATTAATTGATGTTGCTATTAACGAAATAACTGCGATTGCAGGTCAGAAAGCTGTCGCAACTATTTCCCGTAAGGATATCGCGAATTTTAAGTTACGTAAAAAAATGCCGATAGGTGTACGTGTTACTCTTCGTCGTGAAAGAATGTATGAATTTCTTGAGAAATTGGTACGTGTAGCTTTGCCTCGTATCCGTGACTTTAAGGGTATCGGTGGCAATTTTGACGGTCACGGAAACTATACTCTCGGAATAGAAGAGCAAATTATTTTCCCGGAAATCAACATTGATTCAGTGGAAAGAATTCAGGGAATGAATATAACGTTCGTTACTTCTGCTCAGACAGATGAAGAAGGTTATGCTTTGTTAAAGGCATTTGGCTTACCGTTTAATAACGCTAAATAAAATTATAGACATGGCAAAAGAATCTATGAAGGCTCGTGAAGTCAAAAGAGCCAAGTTAGTAGCCAGATATGCAGAGAAGCGTGCTACTCTGAAAGAAATCGTGAATAAGTCACAAGACCCGGCAGAGGCCTATGAAGCTGCTCGTAAATTACAGAGTATTCCTCGTAATGCCAATCCAATACGTCTCCATAATCGTTGCAAGATTTCGGGTAGACCAAAGGGATATATCCGCCAATTCGGCCTTTCTCGTATTGAATTTCGTGAGATGGCTTCAAACGGTTTGATTCCAGGAGTAAAAAAGGCAAGTTGGTAAAAAGAGTGTTTAATATTGTCGGGCTTTCCCGATCAATTAAATTTTATAAAAAATGACAGATCCAATAGCAGATTATTTGACAAGAGTAAGGAATGCAATACGCGCGAATCATCGTGTTGTTACAATTCCTGCGTCAAATGTAAAAAAGGATATTACAAAGATCCTTTTCGAGAAAGGTTACATCTTGAATTATAAATTTATAGATGATGACCGTCAAGGCTTGATAAAAATAGCCTTGAAGTATACAGCAGACAAAACCAGTGCAATTAAATCACTGAAGCGAGTTTCAACTCCGGGTTTGCGTTGTTATACAGGTTACAAAGATATGCCAAGAGTTATAAACGGCTTGGGTATTGCAATTATCTCTACATCTAAAGGCGTGATGACGGATAAAGAAGCTCGCGCAGAAAAAATAGGTGGAGAGGTATTATGTTATGTATATTAATTTAAGTTACTGTAAAATATGTCAAGAATAGGTAAATTGCCGATTAACATTCCTGCAGGTGTGACAATCACTATGAAGGATAATGTAGTGTCTGTAAAAGGACCAAAGGGTGAATTAAGCCAAGAAGTGCATCCTTCAATCAAGGTAAAGATTGAAGATGCTCAAGTAACTTTTGAGGTTGACGAGAAGTTTGACGGAGTCGCTGAAAAGCAGAAACAAGCTTTTCATGGTCTGTACCGATCATTAATTAACAATCTGGTTGTAGGAGTTTCTACAGGCTTTAAAGCTGAGTTAGAGTTGGTTGGTGTTGGTTACAGAGTTTCAAATCAAGGGAATCTCATAGAATTTACTTTAGGTTATACTCATCCGATATACCTCCAGTTACCACCACAAATGAAGGTGGAGACAAAATCAGAGAGAAATAAACGCCCGTATATTTGCTTAGAGTCATGCGATAAGCAATTGTTAGGATTGGTATGTGCTAAAATCCGTTCATTTAGAAAACCTGAACCTTATAAAGGAAAAGGTATTCTTTATGTAGGTGAAGTTATTCGCCGTAAATCAGGAAAATCAGCTTCAGCTAAATAACCTTTTAATATTTAAATTATGACAACATTAAAAGAAAAAAGAAGGCTTAGAATTAAGCATCGTGTTAGAAATAAGATTTCTGGTACAGCTGAAATGCCAAGAATGAGTGTTTTTAGAAGTAATAAGCAAATATACGTTCAAATTATTAATGATGAAACGGGCAAGACTCTTGCAGCTACTTCTTCTCTTGGATTTGAAAAAATGAATAAAACTGAGCAGGCCGCTAAAGTTGGCGAGAAAATTGCAGAAATAGCTCTTGCTGCTGGTATTACTAAGGTTGTGTTTGATCGCAATGGTTATTTGTACCATGGACGTGTTCAAGAATTGGCTAACGGCGCTCGTAAGGGCGGTCTTAAATTTTAATTGATTATGGCAAACAGAATTAGTGCAAGTGTTGAAGAGTTTACTGAAAAACTGGTTGCTCTTAATCGTGTAGTTAAAGTTACTAAAGGTGGTAGAACCTTTACATTCGCTGCGATAGTTGTTGTCGGCGACGGTAAGGGAGTTATAGGTTACGGCTTGGGTAAAGCTGGTGAGGTCGCAGCTGCAATTGCTAAAGGAACTGAGGCTGCCAAGAAAAATTTAGTCAAGGTGTCAGTGCTTAAAGGCACTATACCTCATGAGGTGTCTGCAAGATTTGGCGGCGCTAATGTAGTTTTGTTCCCTGCTGCTCCTGGTACAGGAGTTGTTGCTGGTGGTGCGATGCGTGCTGTATTGGAAAGTGTGGGAATCACAGACGTTTTGGCTAAGTCTAAAGGATCTTCGAATCCTCATAATTTAGTAAAAGCAACTGTTGTTGCATTGCGACAATTGCGTGATCCCATTCAAGTAGCCAAAGATCGTAATATTAGTCTTGAAAAAGTATTTAAAGGATAAGAATTATGGCAACAATTAAAATTAAACAAGTAAAAAGCCGTATAGGTGCAAGCAAAGTTGAAACTAGAACACTTGATGCTCTCGGTTTGAAAAAGATGAATAAGGTTGTTGAGCATGAGGACAATCCTGCAATTCGAGGAATGGTGCGTAGAGTTCATCATTTGGTTCGTGTTGAAGAATAATAAAAACTATTGAAATCATGAAATTAAATAATTTAAAACCCGCAGAAGGTTCTGTACATTCTCGTAGAAGATTAGGTCGTGGTCCTGGTTCTGGTTTGGGTGGCACTTCAACTCGCGGAACAAAAGGTGCTAAGGCCCGTTCTGGATATAAGAAAAAGGTTGGTTTTGAAGGTGGTCAGATGCCCTTGCAGAGACGCCTGCCGAAATCAGGATTTAAGAATATCAACAGAATTGAATATAAACCGATTAATTTGACTGTAATCCAAACTCTTGTTGATGCTAAACAATTGACGAAGGTTACTGTAGCTGATTTAATCGCTGCTGGATATGTTTCCGATAACCAATTGGTAAAAGTTTTGGCAAAAGGTACATTGACGGCTAAGGTCGATGTAGAAGCTAATGCTTTTTCAAAAACAGCAGAAGAGGCTATAACTAAATTAGGCGGTACTGCAACTAAATTGTAACAATGAAAAAACTCATTGAGACTTTAAAGAATATTTGGAGAATAGAAGACTTGAGGAAACGTCTTCTAATTACCCTTCTGTTTGTGGCTATATATAGGTTGGGCTCTTTTGTGGTTATTCCTGGTATCGATCCTGCTCAATTGACGAAGCTGCATGAACAAACTAGCACAGGTTTGATGTCCTTGCTGAATATGTTCTCAGGAGGTGCATTCTCCAATGCTTCTATCTTTGCGTTAGGTATTATGCCATACATCTCTGCATCTATTGTGATGCAATTGCTTGCTGTGGCTGTACCGGCATTCCAGAAGATGCAGCGTGAAGGTGAGAGCGGTCGTCGTAAGATTAATCAATATACACGTTATTTGACAATAGCAATCTTGTTATTCCAAGCTCCTATGTATTTGATTAATCTTAGAGCACAAGCAGGTCCTGCTATTACTACGGCAATTCCTTGGAGTTGGTTCCTGATTAGCTGCACGTTTATTTTGGCTGGTGGCGCCATGTTTATATTATGGTTAGGTGAGAGAATCACAGACAAAGGCGTTGGCAATGGTATATCAATTATCATTATGATTGGTATTATCGCCCGTCTGCCACAAGCATTAGGCCAGGAGTTCGTAACAGCATTGACTTCTCCGGGTGCAGGCGGTTTAGTGAAATTCCTAATAGAAATATTCGCTTTGCTGGCTGTAATTGCTATTGCCATAATATTGGTGAAAGCAACAAGAAGGATACCTGTACAATATGCCAAGAGAGTTATGGGTGGTCAGCAGGTTGGAGGTGCACGTCAGTATATACCTGTAAAATTGTTTGCTGCAAATGTGATGCCGATTATTTTTGCTCAGGCTATCATGTTCGTACCTCTTACTTTGGCAGGTTTCGCAGGACAAGAAAATCAGGGCTGGGTATTGCGTAGCTTTTTAAATCAAAATAGTTTGTTGTATAATGTTGTGTTTGTTCTTTTAATTGTTGCATTCACATACTTCTATACAGCTATTACTTTGAATCCAGTTCAGATGTCAGAGGATATGAAGAGGAATAATGGCTTTATTCCAGGTGTTAAGCCGGGTAAGAAAACTGCCGACTATTTGGATAGAATTATGTCTTTGATTACTCTTCCTGGTTCGTTGTTCATTGCATTGATAGCAATACTTCCAACGGTTGCTAATTTGTTCAATGTGAATCAATCCTTTGCACAATTCTTCGGTGGAACATCCCTCTTGATTCTCGTCGGGGTTGTTTTGGATACATTACAGCAGATAGAGAGCTATCTCTTGGTACGTCATTACGATGGCTTGCTGAGTGCTGGTAGGACTCGTCATTCAGCTATGAACGCATATTAAGGTTTTGTATGGTATACTTGAAAACTGAAGAGGAAATTGAGTTGTTGAGACAAGCGAACCTTCTTGTAGGTAAAACGCTTGGCGAAATAGCTAAAATCATTAAGCCTGGTGTCACAACCAAGCAAATTAGTGATTTAGCGGACACATTTATAAGGGACAATGGCGCTGTTCCTACCTTCAAAGGAGTGCCGAATCCTTATGGTGGTCCGTTCCCCTCTGCAGTTTGCTGTTCGGTAAACGAGCAGGTAGTTCATGGTATACCGAATGACCGCGTTTTAGAGGATGGAGATATAGTATCCGTAGATTGTGGCACATTACTCAACGGCTTTAATGGAGACTCATGCTACACGTTCTGTGTAGGTGAGGTTTCCGATGATGTCAAGGCATTGCTGAAAACGACAAAGGAGAGTTTGTATTTAGCAATACAGACTGCAGTTCCTGGTCATCGTTTAGGTGATATTGGCTATGCTGTTCAGAGTCATTGTGAGGCTCAAGGCTATGGCGTTGTTCGTGAGTTGGTAGGTCATGGAATTGGCCGCGAGATGCATGAAGAACCAATGGTGCCTAATTATGGAAGACGTGGCAATGGCATGAAGATAGTCAATGGATTATGTATTGCCATTGAACCTATGATAACAATGGGTAAGCATGATGTATATATAGATAACGACGGGTGGACTGTCATCACTAAGGATGGTAAGCCCGCTGCACATTTCGAACATACTATTGCTATCCACAATGGAGCTCCGGATATTTTATCCTCATTCGAAGAGGTTGAAGCAATTGAAGAAAAATTGTATTAATATATGTCCAAACAACTGGTTATAGAACAAGATGGCGTAATCATGGAAGCCCTTTCCAATGCTATGTTTCGTGTAGAGTTGGAGAATGGTCATGTAATTACATGTCATTTATCTGGTAAGATGCGATTGCATTACATTCGCATTCTGCCAGGAGATAAAGTAAAGGTTGAGATGAGTCCGTACGATTTGTCTAAAGGAAGAATTGTTTTTAGATATAAATAATAATTTTAGATATGAAAACTAAAGTATCAATCAAAAAACGCACCCCGGATTGTAAGATTGTACGTCGCAAGGGACGTTTGTTCGTAATTAACAAGAAGAACCCTAAGTTTAAGTTACGTCAGGGTTAATCAACAAGAAATAAAATATAATAATATATGGCAATAAGAATTGTTGGTGTAGATTTACCTCAAAATAAGAGAGGTGAGATTGCGTTAACCTATATTTTCGGTATAGGTCGCAGCAGTGCTGCTAAAATTCTGGATACAGCCGGAATAGATCGTAGCATAAAAGTAAAAGATTGGACAGATGATCAGACGGCAAAGATCCGTGAGATTATCGGTAGTAATTTCAAAGTGGAAGGTGATCTTCGTTCTGAGATTCAGATGAACATCAAACGACTGATGGATATCGGTTGCTATCGCGGTGTTCGTCATCGTATTGGCCTGCCGGTACGCGGGCAAAGCACCAAAAATAATGCTCGTACTCGTAAGGGCAAGAAGAAGACTGTTGCTAATAAGAAAAAAGCTACTAAATAACAGATAATTATGGCAAAGAAGACTGTTTCAGCAAAGAAAAGAGTAGTAAAGGTGGGTGCTGCAGGACAATTACATGTCCACAGTTCCTTCAATAACGTTATTGTCGCATTGACAAATGACGATGGTGAAATGATATCTTGGTCCTCTGCTGGCAAGATGGGTTTTAGAGGTTCAAAGAAGAACACGCCATATGCCGCTCAGATGGCCGCTGAGGATTGTGCTAAGGTAGCTTATGATTTAGGTCTCCGCAAAGTTAAGGCTTTCGTTAAAGGTCCAGGTAATGGTCGTGAGTCTGCTATTCGTGCGGTCTATGGTGCAGGCATTGAAGTGACAGAGATTATTGACGTTACCCCATTACCGCATAATGGTTGCCGTCCTCCAAAGAGAAGAAGAGTTTAATTTTATTAATCTGTAATTTGTTATTATAATGGCAAGATATATAGGACCAAAATCACGTATCGCACGTAGATTCGGAGAGCCCATTTTTGGACCAGATAAAGTGTTAAGTAATCGAAACTTTCCTCCAGGTCAGCATGGCAACACACGTCGCAGAAAAACTTCTGAATATGGTACCATGCTCGCTGAAAAGCAGAAAGCAAAGTATACTTATGGCGTTTTGGAGAGACAGTTCCGCAATTTGTTTGAGAAGGCAGCTCGTTCTAACGCCGTAACAGGTGAAGCATTATTGCAGGAGTTGGAATGCCGTTTGGACAATGTTGTATATCGTTTAGGTATCGCACCGACACGTGCTGCTGCACGTCAGTTGGTCAGCCATCGTCATATCACGGTTGATGGTAAGATTGTCAATATCGCTTCTTATTCAGTTGCACCTGGTCAGATTGTTGCTGTAAGAGAGAAGTCTAAATCTCTTGAGGTTATAGAAAATGCTCTCGCTGGTTTCAACCACAGCAAATATCCTTGGATGGAGTGGGATGATAATGCTAAGGCTGGCAAATTCCTCCACAAACCAGAGCGCGCAGATATTCCTGAGAACATCAACGAGCAGTTGATTGTCGAATTGTATTCAAAATAAAAAATTAAATAATGGCGATATTAGCATTTCAAAAACCAGACAAAGTAATAATGTTGGAAGCGTCCCCGACCCACGGAACTTTCGAATTCCGTCCGTTGGAGCCAGGCTTTGGTACAACAGTGGGCAATGCGTTGCGTCGTATCCTGCTGTCTTCTTTGGAAGGCTTTGCCATCAATACCATTCGTATAAGTGGTGTTGAACATGAGTTTTCCACTGTACCTGGCGTGCGCGAGGATGTAACCAATATTATTCTTAACTTGAAGCAGGTACGCTTCAAGCAATTGATTAATGAATACAACACCGCAAAGGTTAACCTCACTATTGAGAATACCACCGAGTTCATGGCAGGTGACATCAATAAAGGCTTGACCGGCTTTGAAGTGTTAAATCCAGACTTGGTAATTTGCCATCTTGACCCTAAGGCTAAAATGCAGATTGAATTGACGGTCAATAAAGGACGTGGCTATGTTGTTTCTGATGAGAATCGTGAGTTTTGCACGGAAATCAATACATTACCAATAGACTCTATCTATACGCCAATTCGTAACGTCAAATATTCTGTTGATGATTACCGCGTTGAGCAGAAGACGGACTACGAACGTCTGACGATCGAAGTCACTACAGATGGATCCATTCATCCAAAGGATGCATTGAAAGAGGCTGCTCGTATTTTGATTTATCATTTCAGTCTATTCTCTGACGACAAGATGACGCTGGAGAACTCCGCTGATGATGAGAATTCAATTGACGAAGTTGACTTGAGAATGCGCAAGCTGTTGAAGTCAAAGCTTACGGAAATGAAGCTTTCCGTTCGTGCCCTCAATTGCTTGGCTGCTGCCAATGTGGATACTCTCGGTGATTTAGTGCAGTACAACAAAAATGACCTTCTGACGTTCCGTAATTTTGGAAAGAAATCGCTTTCAGAATTAGAGAATTTACTTACTAGTTTGAATCTCTCTTTCGGAATGGATATCAGCAGGTATAAACTTGATAAAGAAGAATAAACAATGAGACATAACAAAAAATTCAATCATCTTTCACGTACATCTTCTCATAGAGCGTCTATGCTCGCCAATATGTCGATTTCGCTTATTAAACATAAGAGAATTATCACAACTGTGGCTAAGGCAAAGGCTTTGAGAAAGTATGTTGAGCCATTGATTACAAAGTCAAAAGACGACACCACTCACTCCCGTCGTGTTGTCTTCAGCTACTTGCAGGACAAGTATGCTATACAGGAGTTGTTCGGCGTTATTTCAGCTAAGATTGCTGATCGTCCGGGTGGTTATACAAGAATCATTAAACTGGGTTCTCGTACCGATGACGGTGCAGATATGTGCTTTATTGAGTTGGTGGACTTCGATGAGAACATGCTCAAGTCAACTAAGAAAAAAGCTCGTACACGCCGTGGCGGCAAGAAAGCTGCTCCTAAAGCAGAAGAGGCTGCTCCGGTTGTAGAAGAGGCTCAGGCAGAGGAAACTAAAGCTGAAGAAGCTCCTGCAGAAGAGGCTGCTCCAGAAACTCCGGCGGAGGAAACCCCTGCAGAAGAAGCTCCTAAGGCAGAATAATGAAAACAGTTGATTACTAACAATAAAGGGGCGTGAGGTTTTATCTTACGCCCTTTTTTATTTTTTCGCTATGAAGGTTCTCCGTTTTTTTCCGCTCACATCATTTTGTGTCGCCTTGATTTTCTACCTCTGTTTCTTTACGCCGCCTCAGACTCGTTTGGACGATGTGGATGATATTGACAAACTGTTTCATTTCCTGATGTATTTCGGCACTTTGTCACTTTTCTGGTGGGAATATTGGCGTTATACCCGTAAACATTTGTCGTGGAGCGCGATGAAGTGCTTCCTGATAGCGATACTTTGCCCCGTTTTAATGAGTGGCATGATAGAGATAATGCAGGAATATTGCACTGACGGACGCCGCAGCGGTGATTGGGCAGACTTTCTTGCTAATAGTGCAGGCGTTTTGACAGCATGGTTTGTAGGCAGAAGTCTTTTTAAAAAACTTATGAAATAGCGTTGTTTTTGCGTGTCGGTTAATGTGCCAAATGCTTCATGTATTTGGCATTATTTTTTCAGATTACGCTAAATCATGAAGGGATGGAACTTTAATGATTCGACCGCATAAAAACCGTCATTATCTTGCCTGTGTCTCTAACTGAAAAGTATCTGAAGTGTATATATATTCGCCTTTGACAAACCCTAATGTAAAATTAGCTATGCCTGTTTTCAGATTGGGCTTGCCATAGACTTCAGCAGTATATTTTACTCCCTTGCCGGGAGCAAGAGAGGCGATGATTGCTGTTGGAGAAATCAGGATGCGCTTGTTGTCCGTGACACCGATGACAGGAGTAATGTTATAGAGTGTCTTGGGACCGTTGTTCTTGACCTCAAACTGTATTTTACCATGTTCGCCGGCATCAATAATGTGGTTGTTGTTCCGGTCAATAAATCGTAGATTTTCTACGCTCAGGTTGTCGTAGTCGTTTTGCAGGCGCTGCGCTGAGGCATCCGGCATATTTTGATATCCCTTTGTTCTATGTCGCGATGACGCGTTGCGCTCATCATATTTGGACACTTTTTTCGTCTTGGGCGCAGTGACCGCAGCACCTAAAGTGCCGCCAACGACCATGCCGATAAGATTACCTGCGTCATGACCTCTCGGACCGTCCATTAATCCGCCGATACTTGAGCCGAATATGCCACCCAGCATCCCACCGGTAAAAACGCCACTCATCTGTTCACTGCTGGAGCAACCCGACAAGACA
>OCTX014563028.1_pt1 | contig 37990 bp, 65 predicted proteins | sample 1539691 | NCBI WGS metagenome assembly OCTX01 (sample SAMN02144231, study PRJEB22623) | gut metagenome | biome: sheep rumen | host: Ovis aries | place: New Zealand
CCAACTATATTTGGGATGAAAGACCCGAAGAGGCCAAGGGTGAAGATAATGGCAGGATACTAACTGAGAAAACCGCCTATATCTTAAAGGTCAGGACAAGCGAGGCTGATGGGGACGAGATATATGATGGAGAGAATTATCCTGCGTTTCCAATAGTTCCACTGTGGGCAAATGAAGAAAAGCAAAGTGAGCTTGTAGGAATACAGGAGCAGATTGATGCTTACGACCTTATCAAGAACGGATTTCTGAACGACCTCGACACTGCTCAGATATATTGGATTCTAAAAGGTGCCGGAGGAATGGATGACACCGACCTTGTGAAGTTCCTCGACAGAATACACACTACAAAGATGGCATCCCTTGATGATGATCAGAGCGCAGAACCTGTCACAGTTCAGATACCTTACGATGCAAGAGAAAAGCTATTGGAGAGGCTTGAAAGGGATCTCTATAAGGATTACATGGCGCTCAATGTGGACGAGATTAAGGGCGGTGCTGTTACTGCAACACAGATTGAGGCGGCATACGAACCACTGAACTCTAAAGCTGATATGTATGAGTACCAGGTAATCAAGTTTATCAAAGGAATTTTAGAGGTTGCCGGGATAGAGGATGACCCGTCCTTTACAAGGTCAAGGCTTGTAAATGTAAATGAGAGCATCAGCTCCGTACTGCAGGCAGGTGAGTACCTTGATGAGCAGTATATGACAGAGAAAATCCTCAACATCTTAGGTGATGGCGATAAGGCCGAGGAAATACTCGGAAAGATGGAGTCGGATGAGCTTGAGCGCGGAGGGGTAACTGTAAATGAAACCGAAGAAGGACAAGGGGCAGCAGGAAACCGAGAGGATACTCAGTGATGTTGAAAAAAGAATAAATAAGGAGTATAAGCAAGCCACCAAGGAGATAGAGGAAAAGCTGAACGACTACCTGCGCAGGTTCGAATTAAAAGACAAGAAGTGGCAGGAGTGGGTCGAAGATGGCACAAAAACCGAGGTTGAGTATAAACAGTGGCGCTTGGGGCAGATGGCAGTAGGCAAAAGGTGGTCAGACTTAAAGGAAGAGCTTGCACATGACCTTGTAGAAGTGAATAACAGCGCAAAAGAAAAGATCATGAGCGTATGTCCTGAGGTTTATGCTGATAATTTTAATTTTGAAACGTACCAAGTAGAGAAAGATGCCCGGATTGACACAGGATTTACTAAGTATTCCAAGGAATCGGTGGAGAAGCTGATGAAAGAAGACCCTGAGGTACTTCCTCCACCGGGCAAAAAGGTGTCAAAGGACATTGCAGAGGGTAAGGCTGTGCGCTGGAACAGACAAAAGCTCCAATCTGTAATGACGCAGGGGATATTACAAGGTGAATCCATCCCTCATCTAGCAACAAGACTTTCCAAGGCAGTCGGGGACAGTGACCGAAAGGCCGCAATCCGTAACGCAAGGACCATGGCAACAAGGGCACAGAACGCAGGAAGGGTTGATGCGCACAAAAGAGCCGAGGATATGGGTGTGGAGCTTGTAAACATGTGGCTTGCTACTTTTGACAACAGGACAAGAACCTCCCACAGAGAACTTGACCATAAAACCGCTCCTGTTGGTGAGGATTTTGAGAATGGGCTTGAATATCCGGGTGATCCTAAAGGTGACCCCGAGGAAATATACAACTGCAGGTGTTCTATTCGTGGTGTTGTAAAAGGGTTAGAGCGAAAGGCTTATAAATACCGGGATGAATCTGTTGTGGGGATGTCTTATGAGGAGTGGTTAGAGGCAAAGCCTGAGCCGAGAGAGATAGAGCACCAAGAGAATGTTGGTGAGGCTATGCGTCAAAAGCACATCAGAGAGTACAGGAAAAAGTAGTTAGATTGCGAGGTATCACAGAAATGAAATAATATCCTTGAACGAATTGTTCAAAAAATAGGAGCGGAAGGAGGTGATAATAAAATGGATAGCAGAGTACATATTGATGACCATTCAAGCGAGTATATGAGCAAAGTTATGAAGGACTTATCGACAGCACTTGAGGCGATAGGTATTCATATTGAAGGCGAAGCGAAGGAGGAGCTGGAAAATACTCCTCGAAGAATTGACACGGGTAATTTGAGGAATAGTATTTCGCATGAGGTTATTGATAGTGAGAAGGTGGTGTGTGTGGGCACTAACGTCGATTATGCTATCTATGTTTAGGTGCATGAAGGGACAGTAAACATGGCTCCTAACCGATTCCTCAAAAATGCAGTTGAACGTAACCAGGATCAGATAAAAACATACATTGAAGATGCACTGAGCTAACCGCTAAATCATGTGGTTAGCTCTTGTTTTTTCCAATATCTATTGTTATTATAGAAGTAGGAAATCGTCTCATTCGGTTTCCCCCTCATAAGAAAGACAAGTAAATAATTCCATGGACAGAGGCCAGCTACCTTGGTGATGCCGAATCATTACCTTACATGATTTTAAACTCTATTCGGAGAGTGTTCTTCGAATGGAGTTTTTTTATTTGCTTGTCAGAAAAGAATTACCGCATGGATTCTAACACAAGATAGCTCAAGTGGTTACAGCATGCGGAGTTGACAGCGTCCTAATCGCTGGTGGCGGTGCTTACCTAGAAGTATCGCCACATACAAGGTTATTAGTGGGGATGACCCACATAACATATATCCCAATCCGAAGGACAGGAAAGGGAGAAACACTATGAATCACAAAGGAACGTGAACGAAGGAAAGGAATAGTGGAGTTATGAGTATGACACGTAAAGCACTAGCAGCTATGGGTATCGAAGAAGCCAAGATTGACCAGATTATGGAAATGCACACCGAAGTAGCAGACAGGATTAATGCCGAACTGGACACTGCAAAGGCAGAGATTAAGAAGTATAAGGCTGATTCAGATAAGCTTGCGGCAGCAGAGAAGGAACTTTCAGAGCTGAAAGAAAAAGCAGGACAGCCGGATGCCTACAAGGAGAAATATGACAAGCTCAAGAAAGAGTTTGACACCTATAAGGGCGAGGTAACTGCAAAGGAAACCAAAGAGGCAAAGACAAAGGCTTACAGAGACCTGTTAAAGGAGATTGGTGTATCAGAAAAGAGGCTTGATGCAGTGCTGCGGATTGCTGACCTTGATTCGTTTGAATTGGAGGACGGCAAGATAAAAGACGTGGATGAACTCAAGACAAAAGCAAAAGAGGAGTGGTCTGATTACATCGTAAGCGAAAGCACAAAAGGTGCAAAGACCGTAACACCGCCGAAGAACACAGGCGGTACTACTTTAACAAAGCAGCAGATCATGGACATGAAGGACCCGGTGGCAAGACAAAAAGCCATAGCTGAGAATCCTGAGATGTTCGGAATCTAGGAAGGAGATAACCATGGGAGCAGAAACAAATCTGATCAAAGCAGCGCAGATGAAGAAAGTAAGAGAGGTTGATTTTGTACAGCAGTTTACACATCAGAGCCTTAATAAGCTTCTTGAGGTTCTTGGTGTAACAAGGAAAATCCCCATGATGGAAGGTACAACAATGTACTACTACAACATCACCGGGACACCTCACACGGGCATAGTTGAGGAGGGCGACATCATCCCTCTGTCAAAGTACGAAGTTGAAAAAGTACCTGTAGGCGAGATCACTCTAAAAAAGTGGAGAAAGGCAGTATCAGCCGAGGCTATCAAGAAGTCAGGCTATGAGGCAGCAGTTGTCGAGACTGATGCCAAGCTCCTTAAGGATGTGCAGGCCGGAGTAAGGACCGACTTTTTCTCACTGATCAATGGAACCATTACAGGTTCAACAGCTGTTACTGGCACAGGCTTGCAGGCAGCTCTTGCAGCAGCATGGGGCCAGCTTCAGGTTAAGTTTGAGGATGACACCGCAGAGGCAGTTTACTTTGTAAATCCTCTTGATATCGCTGACTACCTTGCAAACGCAAACATTACTCTTCAGACTGCCTTTGGCATGAACTACATTGAGGACTTCCTTGGCCTTGGCACAGTAATCACAAGCTCAAGGATCACACAGGGAACATTCCTTGCAACAGCAAAGCAGAACATCATTCTTTACTACCTCACAATGAATGGTGATATAGCAAACGCATTCCAGCTTACAGCAGATGAGCTTGGACTTATCGGTATCAAGTCCGGTTATCAGAACGAGGAAAGGGCACAGATCGAGTCACTTGTAATGAGCGGCATTCAGCTCTTTGTAGAGTATGCTGCTGGTGTTATCAAGGGCGAGATTGACGATTCTTTTTAACTGATCTCACTGTAGCGCCCGATGATGCAGCAGATTACTTTGGAAGTGGCAAGGGTGCGTCTGACATCCAGAGTGATATTGCCATCAACGACAGTGAGATTACTGGCGAATTAAAGTTTATTGAGAATGGTCTTTCACCAGCAGGCCCTCTTGCAGGAGATGGATATTTCCTTGGACTTAAATTTAGCAACTTTGCAAGCGGCCTGACCTATGAGAATGTCAAGGTTGGACTTGTGCCCAGCTCAACAGGCATGGCACCTGTAACACTTGATCCTGACAAGAACTGTGTATTTAAGATCACAGATCCTGCAAGTCAGAAGGTTAAGGTTGTACAGAGTGACAGTGCAGGCCATAAGAATGTACAGCTGTTTGGCCTTTCAGGTCTTGAGCTTGAAGATCCTGCAGGAGCATAAAGCATGAAATACAGAGTATTAAAGTATTTTACAGATTTACAGGATAACAGACATGCCTATCACGTGGGTGAAACATTCCCACGTGAAGGGCTGGAAGTAAGTCCCGAGAGGCTTATAGAGCTTTCAAGTGATAAGAACAAGAGAGGCATTCCTCTTATTGAGCTGGTGGACTTTACTCCCGAGGAACCGCTGCCATTTACAGAACCCGAAGAGGACCCTGTGAAGGAAGAGGTAAAGCCCAAAAAGAGGACTTCCAGAAAGAAAGGATAAAAAGATGCTGACCGAACTGTGCGACTTTCTGAAAAATTGGTTTGTGGTTGAACTGTGCGAAGGCGATTTTGTAATTGCCGATGGCTCAATTACTTATGCTGACGGAAAGGAACTCCCACTGCAGGACGGTCAGTATTTTTATATATCCGGGGCAATATTTAATCATGGTGTCTATCAGTACGGAGCCGAGGAAACGCCCCTTAAAGACGAGGAGTTTAATGGCACTGTACGAACCATGGCAATACCTCCCGAGCTGATAAAGCTGGCAGAGGACATTGAAGCATGGAGGGCCAAGAATGAGAGCCTTGATAGTGCCATGATGAGTCCTTTTAATTCAGAATCATTTGGAGGTTACTCTTATAGCAAGTCAGGTGGTAACACAGCCAATACTGCAAATGGTGGAAGCTGGCAGAGTGTATTTGGTAACAGGTTAGCAAGGTATAGAAAGGTTTGATATGTCACTGTTAAGCGAGGCAATGGAAAACTGCATCATGATGGATAAAACCACAAAGTCAGATGGCAGGAGTGGTTTTATAACAACCTGGGTTGACGGAGCGGAGTTTGATGCAGCATGTGTGTTTGATTCATCCATGCAGGCAAGGGCGGCAGAGGCAGCAGGGGTTAAGGCTCTGTATACCATCACAACCGCCAAGAATGTCAATCTTCAGTATCACGATGTATTCCGGAGGTTGTCGGACGGAAAGATATTCCGTGTCACATCAGATGGTGATGACAAAAAGACTCCTGCAAGCGCCACGCTTAATATGAGACAGGTAACAGCAGAGGAGTTTGTTCCAGCGGAGTATAACAATGGATAAATGGCAGGCACAACACGAATTTTGGAACTCATTTGGAGTCCCGGCATACGAGGAACACAGTGTCCCGGATAAAGCCCCATTCCCAAGGATCACATACGAAGCTGCGATGAGTACCTTTGAGAATCTTGTTGCTATAACCGCATCGATATGGACACGCTCAACTTCATGGGAGACAGCAGATACTTTGTCAAATACCATTGAGAGACGCATAAAGGAAATGGGATGTCCTGAGATAGATGGCGGAAGATACCGGGTGTTTATAGGTCAGACCACATTTGCACAAAAAATGGATGATCCGAATGATGACCAGATAAAGCGAATAGTTTTAAATGTTACGTTTGAATACATGACTAAGTAAAGGAGAAAAGATCATGGGAAGATTTACAGTAATCGCTAATGATGCCTTTGATGCATTACAGGTTGATGCTGGTGTTATTCTCACCACTTACGATGTAACAAACCCTTATAGGGTGCCGACAAGTGATGAGATCCTTGCAACAACCACAGGTGGTGTGAATCCCACCTGCACACCTACATACTCAGACTATGGCGAGGATGTTGATAATGTGCCCAACAACATGATGGAGTTCAAGCATCTTGATGGCTGGGAAGCAGCAATGGCATTTTCATCAATTAAATTTAATGCCGCAAATACTAAGTGGGCACTTGGTGCTGCAGAGACACAGCTTCTTGCAAACGGGATCACAAAGGTTACACCAAGAAGAGACGTAAAGCAGACCGACTTTAATGACCTGTGGTGGGTTGGTGATAAGGCCAATGGTGGAGCGTATGCAATCAAGCTTCTTAATGCTCTTTCAACAGGCGGTCTTAATATCCAGAGTACCAAGAACGGCAAGGGCACAAATTCCATCACAGTAACAGGCCATGTATCCATCAATCACCAGGATGTAATGCCCATGGAGATTTATGATATTCCGCCAAGTGAGGCAACATATTACACTGTGACATTTGATTCTGATGGTGGTTCTGAAGTTGCTTCTCAGAGCGTACTTAGTGGAACAACCGCAACAGAGCCTGTTGATCCTACAAAGACAGATTATGTGTTTGATGGATGGTACAGCGATTCAGAGCTTACAACTGAGTATGATTTCAGCACACCTGTTACATCAGACATAATTCTCTATGCTAAGTGGACAGCAGAAGAGCCTTGATAAGAGAAAAGGAGATCGTGAATGAGTGAATTAAAGACGCTTGCAAACTGCAAGCCCTCAGAGTTTCTGAGGCAGACAAACCGAATCAAGAAATCGGTTGAGAGATGGCTGACAGATACAGACATCATGAACATTAGAAAAAGACTTCCAGCACTTGAAGCAGTACCCATAGAGGCATCTGTGGAGGAAAGAGCGGAAATTGTCGGAAGAAACAAAAAGGCGAAAGAGGAACAGGCCAAGAGAAATGTATCAGCAATGCTTGATGCGATATTGGAAGAACACCCGGATGAAACCCTTGAGGTTTTGGCTCTTTGCTGTTTTGTAGAGCCGGAGAATGTAGATGATCATCCAATGTCAGCTTACCTCGATGCATTTAATTCACTTATAAATGACAAAGCAGTGATCGGTTTTTTTACCTCATTAGTGTCATTGGTTCAGACAAATACTTTGTCTGCATCGAAAGCGTAAATCTTGAACTGTTAGAAATCTTTGGGCGTGAATATGTGATTGAGCATTGCATATCCACGCTCAAACTAAATAACGAGAAGTTATCATGGCAGATTTATGTAACCGATGCGCTAATGGCGATTGCTGAGAATACCACACATTTAGTTGGTAATGAGGGAGTGGTTGATTATGGACGTACTCTTAACACAAGATGGTATGACCTGATCAATTCTCCAAAAGAAAAAGAACCCGAAGATAACAGACCGAGTGAAGAGATTGCTGCGGATATCTGGGAAAGAATAAGAGGTCACTAAGATGGCATTTGGTCTTATGGATGTGTTTGTCAAAATTGGAGCAGATACATCAGATCTTGAAGATGGTGTAAGTAAATCAAAAGGACTTATCAGTGGATTTGGGGACGCAGTTTCCGGAGGCATGAAGGTCCTTGGTGGGGCAGTAACTGCCTTAGGCGCTGCTGTGGGCGGAGTGTCAACTGCTCTTGTTGGTAGTGCTGGAGATGTGGCAAGTTATGGTGATAACATCGATAAAATGTCGCAGAAGATGGGTATTTCCGCAGAGGCTTACCAGGAGTGGGATGCTATTATGCAGCATTCCGGCACAAGCATTGAAGCCTTAAAACCATCAATGAAGACACTTGCAAGTGCAGCAGAAAAAAACAGTGAAGCTTTCCAGCAGTTGGGAATATCAGAGCAAGAAGTTGCTAGTTTAAGCCAGGAAGACCTTTTTTCAAAGGTTATTTCGGGCTTACAAGGCATGGAAGAAGGAACCGAAAGAACTTATCTTACCAGCCAACTTTTAGGAAGAGGAGCTACAGAACTTGGAGCGCTTCTTAATACATCAGCAGAAGATACCGAGGCCATGAGACAGAGAGTTCATGAGCTTGGCGGAGTTATGTCTGATGAGGCGGTCAAAGCGGCAGCGGCTTATCAGGATCAGTTGCAGGATATGCAGACATCCTTTGATAGTCTAAAAAGAAATCTTGTGAGTGAATTTTTGCCAGCTATTACAGGTGTTATGGGTGGGCTCACAGATTTGTTCTCAGGAGATTTTGATAGTGGGCTGGAGCAGGTATCGAGCGGAATAGAAACACTTGTTAATAATATCGCCTCTGCAGCTCCTAAAGCATTAGAAGGTGGAGCGCAGATTATAAATGCATTGGGGACTGCTATTATTCAGAATGTTCCCCAAATACTCCCTGCAGTAACTGATGTTGTTTTAAAAATCGCTGAAATGATTGTTGAGGGAGCGCCATTACTCATAGAAACAGGTGTTGAGATAGTGCAGACGTTGGTGGAAGGGCTGTCTGAGGCAGTTCCTACTTTGGCACAGGGAGCTACTGAAATAATCACAACTTTGGCAAAAGGTATTGGAGAAACAGTACCTGAGTTGTTGCCAACTGTGGTTGAGATGATTGCTCAGATAGCACAAACTTTGGTGGAGAATGCACCTCAGATGCTTGATGCAGGAATCCAACTGTTACAAGGGTTGGTTGATGGCATTATAGAATCAATACCTGTGCTCATCGAGGCAATCCCAACATTAATAAATTCATTAGTGAATGCACTTACTGAGGCAATCCCGGTTTTTATCGAAGGAGCAATTAAGTTCATACAGGGAATAGTAACAGCACTTCCAACAATAATACAATCTTTAATAACGGCACTGCCCACAGTAATAGATGCTTTGGTTAATGGATTGATGAGTTCATTGCCTGTGATGATCCAGGGAAGTATCCAACTTGTATTGGGATTAGTGAAAGCCATGCCGCAAATCATCAAAGCCTTAGTGGCAGCAATCCCCACAATAATACAGACAATCACAGATGCGCTGATCAATAACCTCCCGTTAATAATACAAGGATTGATTGATTTGACCGCTCAGATTGTTGTTGCTCTGCCTGAGATTATCATGGCAATCATACGTGTTATTCCTACACTTATTGCATCGATAGTTCAGGCCATACTTGCATCAGCTCCTTTAATCTTTAATGCGGTTGTACAAATATTGGCAACAGTAGGAACTACACTCATTCAAAAAGGAGCAGAGTTTGTAAATAATGTTGGACAGACAATGTCGGATATTCTGAACAAAGTAGTTGAGTGGCTATCTCAGCTACCGGAAAAGATGGCTTATTGGGCAGGGTATTCCATAATGTCTTTCATGTTGTTCATAGCTGAATTACCGGGAAAGGTAAAGACAGAGTTTGATAATACCGTGCATCGACTTGAGGAGTTTGCTAGAAACTTCTGGGAGAAGGCAAAAGAAACAGGTCGTGAGTTCGTCAATAAAATAATGGAAAACATCAAAGAATTGCCGGGCAAAATAAAAGAGATTGGCGAGAATATGCTTGAAGCCATAAAGGATTTGCCCGAGAATTTCAAGTCAGTTGGTTCAGACATTGTTAATGGATTGATGGATGGTATAAAAGAGAAGTGGGAAGGATTAAAAGAGTGGTTCCTTGGATTAGTCGGTGGATTGCTTAGTGGGGCAAAAGCTAAGCTTGACGAACATTCACCTTCCAAGAAATTTAAGCAGGTAGGTGAGTTTATTGATGAAGGCTTGCGGATTGGTATAGAGAATAAATTCCCTCAAGTAAGAAAAACTGTTGAAGACCTTGTGGACATGGTTCAGATTCCCGACCAAGAAACTAATTTTGCTTTTACGGGTTCGGCTGATGAAATTAACAGCAGCTTCAGAACACCTACAAATGAAGGTGATGAGATTCTTGGTGTAACTGACATGGTAGATGCATTTGTAAAAGCTCTTGATAAATATGGTCTTATGGTAGAAGTAGACCATAGAGAACTTGGCAGAGTTGTAAGAAGAGAGGCATTGGCATGAACTTCTATTATGAAAACTCAAACGGAAGAAAGATTGATTTGAACAAGCCCCCGTTTTTGGGGGTCTTGTCAAACAATCTTTTTGAATTTGAATGGAATTATGTAACACAAGGACAGGCGATTCAGAAGATTGTTAAGTTTGATAAATTCATGAAGCAAAAGAAATTCAAAGTGCTGATATCGGGTGATTCAGACCATGCATATTTAGGCAATTTGGAGCTTTTTCTGCAATTAACAGATATGGATATCAATAATTTGCAAATGGGTAAATTATGGATTGATGATTATTATTTGGAGGGATACATTTTTGCTTCTGCAAAACCTAAAAGGTATCTGAACACGACAAAGACAATGATTGAGTGTTCGTTGATTTGTGAAAATGGTAATTGGCAATCAGAAGAACTTTATCGTTTCAGGGCAAATTATGATGATAGTGAAAATCATAATGATTATACAGGTTATGGCATTACATATCCTTATGACTATAACTATGATTATGCTGCTCCATTTAGCATTAACACGATAGTGAATGAATCATATCTTGACACAGATTTTGAGATTACATTTTATGGACCATGGGTAATAGATACATCATTACAAGATCCTAAAGGCCCTAATATTACAATCGGTGGAAATGAATATGAAGTAAAGAAGAACCTGGATGCAAATGATTACATAAAAATCAATTCAAAGAAAAAAACTGCGACTCTATACCATTATAGTGGATCAACTCAAAAGCTGACAGTAGAGAATGTTTTTGCATATCGTAATAAGGATAATAACTTATTCGAGAAGATAAAATGGGGTGGTAACGCAGTAATAAAACCCAATAATCTGGCTGTTGACGTGCTGTTATTCTATGAACGTTCAGAACCTAAATTTACAGAGGCAAAGTGGACATGAGTAAAAATGATATCATCATGATTTACACAAATGCAGAAAGAAAAGACTTAGGAGTATTGCAGGATTATTCTTTTGATATGTGCTATGGGGATTCAGAGAATACTTTTGAATGTCGCATACAAAAGTATAATTCTGCAATTGCAAATGATGGTGAAAAAATAGCTGAAAACTCTCTTTTGTATATTGAGTTTACAGAGTATGGCGGAATAATAGATAAAATACAGGTTGACACGAAAAAATCACAGATCACCTTATCGGGTAGGTCTTGGCATGGCTTTTTAAATTCTTTTGTTATAGAGCCTTCAAAAGGGCAGGCATATAAAACATATCAAGGAGAGGCCAATGCCGTTATCGCTCAGATCATTACTGACATAGGAATGAATGATTGGTTCGAGGTAAGCAGTGAAAATAGCGGCATTACAATCCCTTTTACCAGGGTACGTTATGAAAAAGCCTATGATTGCATTATGTCTAAGCTTATAGCCGAAGATGCCAAGCTGATAATGTGGTATCAGAACAGAGATAGTGGATTAGGGAAGGTGTATTTGAAAGCCGTGTCACGAGTAAATACGGGAGCATTTGAAGATTTTGATACATCACAGACACCATTTGTCGCCGGGAAGACTTATAACCAAATCAATGATCTGATTTGTTTGGGCCAGGGAAATGAAGAAAAGAGAGCAGTTATCCATTTATATGCAGACGCTAATGGAGGGATATTGCCTTATCGCAGGAAAAATGCCTTACAGGACAGCGATTATTATACTGATCTTGATGCGCTTTCACGTTCTACAAATCCTGAGGATATTGCCAATTATCAGATTATATCAGAAAGAAGATTGACGGGTGCCAGAAGATATTCATGGGTATATGACTACCCAAGTGCAGAGGTCACCACAAACTATATCAAGCTGACAACAAAGCCAAGTAATTGGGAAAAAGTGTATACAAACTATTATTATCGTGATGCATCTCGAAGCGATAAGCCTTATGTCCAATTTAAACAGGAAATTAAAGAGAGTTATAACTTATTATATTCTCAGCCAGATAATTGGGCAAGTAATTACAAGGATTACTATAAAAAAGAGCATATTGCAGATACATCATTAAAAAAAGTAGAAGATGCTTCAGAACAACAAGGAGCAACAATAGTATATCGTCCTAATACTGCATACGATGGTTATGAGGGCTTAAAGACAGTAGACCCGAACAGGTGGACAAATTACTTTGAATCAGAAAACAGTTTGGGTACTGATGATTATTATGTAAAAGTTCCTCAAATGAGTTCATATACATTCAAAAAAGCAGAAGCAGTGCAAGTAGAAACGTATGAACAGTATACATCAGATGATCCGCCATTTGATTGGGAGACAAACTACAAAAATTATTATTATTGCGATAGTACAGTAGTTCCCGAGGTTTATGTCCCAATGCCGGGTGAGATAAAAGACACTTATGAGCTGCTAACTTCTGAGCCTACTGGGTGGACGCGGGATTATGGAAACTATTATTTTAAAGCGACTGATGAAGGAATAGAACCCGGCAGAGGTATTAGATATAAATACCTTAAAGGAGATTATATTACTGTGTCGCTTGGAATATCCGATGGCATGATTAGCGCAACACATAAAGATAAAAGCGGCAGAGTATACAATTGGCCCAAGTGGAAAAAGAAAACATTTTACATTAAGAAAAGTATAGAAACACCTCCAAAGTTTGACCATTGGTATTGGATTCATGTAACTCCCGATACTCCTGCCATTCCGGTATCTATGCCATATTATAAAGTTACTACTGCAAAGGCTCCTGTTTTTGAAGAGGGGAAATATTACCAAAAATATGTTGAGACAATACCTCAATGGAGACCGCAGACAGAACGCTATGAGCAGATAGATGGAGTGTGGACACTTGTTGAGGATTTCGGTGGTTATTACGAAAAGGTAAAAAATGAAATAATTCCGAAGTTTGAAAAACAGGATGTATATTATGCAGTCCAGGACAGGTACGCAATTCTTTGTAGTGACGCAGAGAAAAAGCTGGCAGAACTGGCAGACAAAGATACTCTTGATATTACCTTGGAGCTCGAATCAAATTATGACGTAGGCGATATCATAGGTGGTGTCGATGAAGATACAGGCATTGACGTAACAAAGCAAATCTTGAGAAAAATAATCAAGATAAAGAAGGACATTCTTTCAGTTGATTATGAGGTAGATTAAATGAGCGATATACCGATTGATGAAAACATAGTTATAAGAGGTGATGCACGATATCTGCCCAAAAATGCAGGGTCAGCGGGTGATATTTCAAAGGCATATAAAGAAGATGATCCGGTAGAAACAGACCTGGCAGATGGGGACTATGTGCCTTTTTATGACACGTCCGCAAAGGCTAAAAAGAAATCGCTTTGGTCGAATATTGTAAGCAAAATAAAAACCGCTATTTGGAAAGCCAACACGTCAACATCTGAAGGCTATGTAGCAAGTGGAAGTGGACAGGCAAACAAAGTATGGAAAACAGATGATAATGGAAACCCATCTTGGAAAGATGATGCCAATACAACTTATTCAGTTGTTTCGAAAACTGCTGATGGTCTTGCACCACAATTACCAAATGAAACTACAACTACAAAATATCTACGACAAGACGGTAGTTGGCAGATTCCACCTGATAATAATACATGGAAAGCCAACACATCAAGTTCAGAGGGGTATGTTGCAAGTGGTAACGGACAGGCAGACAAAGTATGGAAAACAGATGCAAGCGGAAATCCGGCGTGGAGAGATGATACCGCAAATAAAAAAGACCTTACGAATATCACAGCTACAGGCACAAAAAATACAACAGGTTCACAAATAACAAGCGGTACATACTTTTATTTGAATGGCACTTTGGTAAAGGCAAAATCTAACATTGCGACCAATGCAACATTTACTTTGAATACAAATTACGAAATTGTAACTGCGGGAGGTCTTAATAATCTTGGTTCGCAAGTTAGCAATTTAACTTCGCAAATTGGGAGCCTGTCAAATAAAGTTACTGCTAGAACTCTTCTTGGCAATTTCACCCCTCAAGCTAACAAGAATTATACTTTATCTCAATCTGTTAGAAACTTCCGCTATGTGGACATTATTTTTGCACGTGCGACTATAGGAGGAAATTTCATCAATCGAATTATGGCAACAGATGGTCTTCAAATAGGGACCATCCAGACTATCGCATTCTCTGTTTATAATAGCGCCAATTATAACTTCTATGCTGAATGCGGTTTCGTGTCTGATACAGTGTTTAACATTGCTACTTATAGAGAAGTTGGATGGGACATTGGAATTCTGTATATAGTAGGAATTTTGTAAGATTGTTAAATAACTACTAGCGTCCAAATATTTGGAACGCGGTATTATTTAGCCCACTAACTTCATAGGTGTTAACATTTTGACTAATCTTAAGGAGGATTAAAAAATGAAGTACGCAGTAATCTCCGTAATCAATGGAAATTACAAAATTGAGGCAGAAGGATTTAACTCGCTTGATAGTGCAAAGGTGTTTTTCGCAGGAAAATGGCAGACTTTGTTAAACGCACCCGATGTTATCACTGCCGAAATTGCAATCGTTGATGAAAATCTTGATTGTGTAGAAAATTATAAAGAATTTATTTCGCATGAAGTGCAGGATGAACAAATAGGAGACTAATAATTAAAAGTGCAAAGGAGGATGATTTATGGAAATCGTAACAGGTAGCACAGGTCAAGTTCATGTAACACCCATTGATGATGCAGTGAGAAATAGTAATATAGGATATCTGAGTGACAAGGTTGTGTTCACTTATCTCAGAAATTTTGAGGCAATATCCTATGTGAATAATGAAATTCGTGTGTTCAGTGGTTATGGGATGAACCAGGGCAGGCTATTCAAAATTGATGATTCTGAGTGGGATTCTGTCACTGTAGAAAATGGAGCACAGGGATATAAGAGAGCAGATCTTATCGTTGCGAGATATCACATGGATACTCAGACAGGGTTCGAAACAATAACCCTGGAAGTGATCAAAGGGACAGCAGGAAGTTCCTATGTTGATCCGACCTATACAACAGGTGATATTAACGCAGGAGATGATGATGATTTCCCCCTTTATCGTGTACGTATTAACGGATTAAATATTGAGGGATTAGACCGACTATTTACACCTGTTCCTGATGGCGGCAGGCTGGGAGAGATTGAAGAGAAAGTCAATGCTCATAAAACTGCATTCGATGCATTGAATATAAAAACCAACCTTGCATCAGAAAGCAATGTATTTCTTAAAGATGGAGCAAATGCAAGACCTGGTGTCGAGGGTATTCTTCCTGCAAACCACGGCGGAACAGGAAAGGCTACTTTGAAGGATGGTGCAACAGATTTAATTGGTGCACTTGATACTAATGCATTGGCACCGTCAAATGCTGATTATTATGTCGGTACTACATCCAACACTCAAGGATTTCAGAGAAAACCTTTAAGTGCACTTTGGTCATGGATTTCAGCCAAACTTGGCACTATGGGTTATGGTGATATGACAAAAGGTGATTTTTGTGATAATCCCGATTCGGAGATACCTACAATAAAACAAAGCAGAGGTGGAACAGGCTCAAGGGATGGTTCAATTAATGGTGTCAAACTTGGCAAAAATGGCACTACTATGGGCTATTATGATGCAAACAACCAATTCAGGTCTTTTAGACAACCCACGGGAAATGCGACAGCCGCTCAGGTTCTTAGTGGGTACACATTTGCAAATGCAGACAGTGATTCACTGAGCGGAAACATTATAAATCGTGGCGAAGGTCAATGGGCAGGAAATGTAGCGCAGTATGGTTCATACATCACATTTCAAAAGATTCCATCGGGGTACTATCCGCCTAGTACAAACGAATGGGCTCCCGAGATTAGAGCACCAAAAACGGAATTTGGTACCGCCGCAACGTCCCATGTGCTAAGTGGACAGAGCTTTACTTCTCAGAACGGGCTCAAAATAAATGGGGCCATGGCAAATTACAGCGGCTCAAATAGACGAACGGTAACCCCAAGCGGTGGAACAGGCAATGAGCAACTATCTTTGTCGGCAGGTTATCACGATTCTATCATTGTGAATAGAACGAACCCTTATAATGCAGGGTATAATGCAGGACAAAGTATCACATGGACGGAATGGTTGTACGCAAATGCAGCTGGAAGTGGTCAAAATAAATATGGAGCCATTTTAGGATTGCCTTACAAAAATGTTGTAAAAATCAAAAATGTATCAAGTTGGCCAATAATCATTACTTACAAAACTTCAAGTGGCATGAAAACACAAACCTTAGCCGCCAATGCAGAAATGACTCCACCAACAGGAGCTATTACGGATGAAAATTGGCATTCGTATTGGACTGCATCTTACGACCGAACATCAGAAGCTTATTTTTCGGCTGTTTATGTATTAGTTACTTTCCAAACAAAAGTATTAAGATAAGCAACAGGCCCTTGGAGCTTTGCGGAGCGTCCATGAAAGCTCGATAATCCTTCGGGAATTAATGAGAAAGGTATGTTATAATTAAGGCATAAAAAAGACTTGAGCTATCACTGTGGAGGTGGTGGCTCAAATTTTTTTTAGGAGGAAAAGACCCATGCCTATTGAAATCACTCAGGTTTTATCACTTCTGTCTTTCCTTGTTGCCGCAGTAGCTCTTAGTCGGAATCTGAAAGGCGATGTAAAGAATGATGCTGGTCAGCAAACAGAAATCATAATCAAACTTGAAACTATCAATGAGAATGTTAAGGAGATAAAGACAGACATTAAGGATGTAAAGAATGATATAGAAAAAATGAAGGAACGTCTTGTCATTGTGGAGCAATCCTGTAAGTCAGCTCATAAAAGGATTGACACGCTCCACGATGAGAGGGAATCAATAGAGTAGGAGGATAGACCATGAAACAGATTAGAGATAATACAACGCAATGGATCAAGGCAGCAGCTATCAGGGCAATCAAAACATTTGCACAGACCATGATCGCAACAATCGGAACATCAGCAGTAATCGAAAGCGTAAATTGGCAGATTGTTCTTTCTGCCTCGCTGCTTGCTTCACTGTTGTCCATCCTGACATCTATTGCCGGACTTCCGGAAGTGGAGGATTTCTAATGAGCGTTATGATAGCGCATGCCTCTATTGATGAGCGTGGAAAAATAAGTGGCGGACAGGCAGGTGACCAGACCGGAAGAGAGGTCTGCATCAGAGCCTGGTATAATAAGCCTTGGGGCTGCGTGATAAGATTCAGAGACCCTGCTATGGCAGAGAAGGTTGCCGCTTGCATGGAGTGGGCTGCAGATAATATGTATATTGGATATGATCAGAATCAGCGAAATACTCTTCTGACTAAGGCCCGTAAATATAACTATGATGTTTCAAAGGTAAAGGAGCCATGCGAGACAGATTGTTCTGCGCTGGTATCGGTGGCCTGTATGTATGCCGGGATTCCTGAAAGTGCTTTGACGCTACATGGAAACTGTGCGCATACAAGAAACTTGAGGCAGATGCTAAAGGCCACAGGTGAGGTTGAAATATTCTCGACAATCCCTTATGTAGCAAGAACGGACAAATTGAAAAGAGGAGACATCCTATTGAAAGAGGGCAGCCATGTTGCGGTTGTGGTAAACACAGAAGAACCGGAGAGCAAGAGCCTTGATGAGATGGCAAGAGAAGTCATTGCTGGGAAGTGGGGAGCCGGAGCTGTCAGGATGAACAGACTCAGGGCAGCAGGCTATAATCCACAGATGGTACAGGCCCGTGTAAATGAGATGCTAAAGGGCAAGTAACATGGTATACTAGAGGTGCGGAGGATAATATATGGATAATATAGAATCAAAAGTACCCGAAACAGTATCATATTATGATCATCAGGAGCAACTTGCGAGAGAGGAGAGACACACCAACAGATGGAGAATATTTGCATGGGTGCTGTTTGCCTCGCTGATTATTTCTAATTTTGCCTGGATCTTATATGAGAGCAGCTATCAGGATGTTGTTGTGACTGAAAACACGCAGGATGGTGAAGGCACAAACATCATCGGAGGCGGAGATATAAACTATGGGGCAGAGGCAAAGGACAACTAAAACAAGAGTCAAAAAGAATGGCAGCGCCAATAAGAGCGGATATATGCAGTGCAATATCTGCAGAGGGACTGGCATTGTCAAAAAGCCAAAGAGAAAGAGCAGATGAGAGAACTATCGAGATCACAGATTGAGCACCTTATTGATGAGTGGATATTCTCTGAGCGTGACAGAGCAATAGTGAAGCGCAGGCTTCTTGATGGCATCTGCTATGAGCCTCTGGCAGAGGAGTTCGACCTGTCAATAAAGCAAATAAAAAGAATTGTATACAAGGCGCAGGACACTATCTACCGCCATGTATAAGCGACCCATAAAAGACACGAAAGAGACCCTTTGAGGACATTCCTCAGAGGGTTTTTTATTTTTACAATATTAATATGAAAAAACCCAAAGAACAAAACTACATAACAAGGCTGATCTGTTGTGGCTTTTCATGGCGATGTGCTCTGAAGGTTTATAAATACTATAAATTGCGGAATGACATGGCAGGGTTAGATTGGTATGTGGTTCTTTTAGAAAGGCTCAATTATGTGGATGGAATACAACCCAAACCCTGTGTCAAATAACGTGGAGGATTGTGCTGTTCGTGCTGTAAGTGTGGCGCTTGGCATAAGTTGGGATGATGCCTTTGATATGATTGCCAGGAACGCAAAGCAGATGGGAGTCATGATGCATAATAATAACGCATGGGGTAGTGTCTTAAGACAGAACGGATTTTACAGAGCAATCATCCCTAATACCTGTCCGGATTGCTATACTGCGGAAGATTTCTGCAGAGACCATCCAAGGGGCATTTATGTGCTTGGATTCGGAACGCACACCGCAACTGTGATTGATGGGAACATAATCGACAGCTGGGATTCCTCAGAGGAATTACCGCACTATTTCTGGTATAAGAAGGAGTATTGATCATGGCATATAATAATGGATTTCCTATGGGTTATGGGCAGATGTATCCGCAGATGCCTCAGCCGACAACGCAGAGGTATGGAGGGCTGACATGGGTCCAAGGTGAAGCTGGGGCAAAGAGCTATTTGGTGGCTCCCAATACTACAGTGGACCTTTGGGATTCGGAGGCTCAGGTTATTTATTTGAAATCTGCAGATGCCTCTGGAATGCCATCGATGAAGGTGCTGGACTATACCATCCGACAGAGTGCAAATCTGCCTCAAAAAGCACCTATAAATGATAAGGTGGCAGAGTATGTCACCAAGGAGGAATTAGACTCATTTAAGGCGGAAATATCAAAGCAAATTGAAGCTGTAAAGGAGAGCATGGGAGTATGAATCAGAACAATTTCATGACAAGGTTTAATCAGTTCAAGCAGATGTTTTCCGGTGACCCAAGGCAGCAGATTCAGCAGCTCATGAACTCCGGGAAGATATCACAAGCGCAGTATGATCATGCGGTTCAGCAAGCGAATCAGCTTTATAAATCCTTAAAAGAAATGTTTTAACTTGGTAAATTGCACATTTTGTGCAAATCGGATCATTAAAAAGAGAAAAAATCGTTATTAGGCCAAGTGCGCACAGGCTTGATATACGGGTGGCACATTTAGCGAGTGTCACTCCTAACCTACAAAAATTATAGGAGGTAAAAAGATGGCTTTAACAGATGAAAGCGGAATGAATACCACGATGCTGGTAAGTCCCACAGGGAATAATGGTGGCGGCTTTGGCGGCTTTGGTAATGATGGCGGCTGGTGGATTCTGCTCCTTTTCCTGCTCATAGGTGGTAATGGATGGGGCGGAGGCTTTGGCGGTGGTTTTGATGGTGGTCTTTATCCATGGATGAATCAGAGCAATCAGATCAATGGAGGATTCCGGGACCAGCTTATCAATGACAACATCACCGAGATTAGAAGTGGTGTAACCGGACTGCAGACTCAGCTTTGCAATTGTTGCTCAGATGTTCAGATGGCCCTTGCTAATGGCTTTGCAGGAGTAGAACAGGGAGCTAATGCTCGTCAGATGGCAAATATGCAACAGGCATTTGCGGCACAGACCGCTGTAACCGCAGGCATGAATGATATCGCCATGAACCTGCAGAATTGTTGCTGTGAAAACAGGGCAGGTATCGCTGACCTTAAATACACAGTAGCTACAGAGAATTGCGCTGATCGCACAGCGGCTTATCAGAACACTCGTGACATCATTGATTCACAGACAAGAGGCACACAGGCTATTCTCGACAAACTTTGCCAGCTTGAATTGGATGGTGTTAAAGCTCAGGTCGAGGCTAAGAACGACAGAATTTCAGAGCTTCAGAGCCAGCTTAATATGGCTTCACTTCGTGAGTCACAGACCGCTCAGAATGCGTTTATCTCACAGGGATTTGCAAACGAAGTTGACCAGCTCTATAACAGGCTCAATAATTGCCCTGTTCCTACAACTCCTGTTTATGGCCGCACACCTATTTTCACCTGCAATCAGAATCAGTGTGGTTGCGGATGCGGTGTAGGCTGATGGAGGTGTGACTATGGCAGAGTATGTATATAACCCGGTTCAGCGAGTACAGCCGAATCAGAATGTATTATTGCAGAGCTCTATTCCTTGTAATAGGGGATATGTCTATCACAGGGATGGGAGTGGCATTCTTACTCTCAAAGGCATAGTTAATAATCCGAGTTGTTGTTTTGCAAGATATCAGGTGACCTTTAATGGGAATATAGCGGTTCCGTCAGATGGGACCGCTGGTCCAATAGCGATTGCATTGGCTATTAATGGCGAGCCTATTCAAACCAGCCGGGCAATCGTAACACCTGCTGATGTAGCGGCAGACCCACCAACAACCGAGAATTTCTTTAATGTAACATCGACAGCTATTATTAATGTTCCGAGAGGATGTTGCTTAACAGTATCGGTTGAGAATGATTCGGAGGGAGCTACAGCGGCAGACCCGGCACCAGCGATATTAGTACAGAACGCAAACTTAGTTGTCGACAGGATTGCATAAGGAGGGCGAGAGAATGCATGAAATACATGAACTGAAAAACCGCCTTTGTGATGAACTTGATGAGTATGGGAGCAAGGGCAAGCTCGATGTGGGCGACCTTGATGTAGTTGATAAACTTGCGCATACCATAAAGAACCTCGATAAGATAATCGAGAGCTATGAGGAGCAGTACTCCGAGGATGGTATGATGTATGATGGCTCTTATGACGGACGCTCTTATGATAGAGGACGCTCATACGCAAGAGGACGTGGATCCAATGCAAAGAGGGATTCCATGGGCCGCTATTCCTCAAGAGGCTATACAAGAGGATATGCCATGGACAACGCATCAATGGTAATGGAACTTCGTGAGCTTATGAAAGATGCTCCGGATGAGAGAACCAAGCAGGAGTTCCAGCGCTTCATTCAGAAGGTAGAACAGATGTGATTAGCGAAAGAGACTTGCAGGATGCCATAGCAGAGTGCCAGGGTGAAAGGCACCCAAATGCCAACACCTGCATTAAGCTTGCGGCATACTTTACAATCTATGACCATTTATATCCAAAGAAAGCGGAACTGACAGAGGAGATCCCTCAGACGATATTCCAGACTGTAGACGAGGACACCATAGGTGATTATGGGGACACTGACTTCTACAGGGCGATAAAAGGAAGGAAAGCCGCAGATATTTGGCCTGTAATGAATGAACTCATGGAGACAATTCAAGTCATAAACCCGCGTTTATATGACGGGGTGATGAGGCAGTTACTTTAAGAGGGTGGCATTTTGCCACTCTCTTTTCATGACATACTTTTTCAATATGTCATGACATACCTGTGACATATCTTGAGTGGAGCCAAAACACAAATGTAGTATTTATGCGCACTCTCCGTGCGTGGTTCCGCACACTGAAAAAAGCATAAAACCAATAAAAAACCGCTCAACCATGCGAGTTAAGCGGCTTTTTCTTTAACAGGGGAAGCAGGATTCGAACCCGTTTCCCTTTGGCGCTCCGATTAGTGTACATGCGACTTTGCGAAAACCCATGACATATCTCATGACATACTTTTCTTGATAATATCCTCAAAGTAATCATTCATTTGCTTGGAATATCCGTCTGCAATCGAGGATATATTACCCTGATAAACCGACTTCATGACGTTGCTGCCATGCCGCCAGCCTCCAAAGTCTGCCATGTAGATGTCCGGGATATTGAGGGCAGCTCCGATTGATGCATAGTAATGCCTCAGATCATGAAACCGCACGTCTATTCCTACTCGCTGACGGAGCTTTATGAACATCTTAGAGATTGTGTTGGGGTTATATTTGATGATGTATTCATCAGGCTTCCCGGTTCCTAACATATCTACTACAGTCTGCGGAATCTTTGCATATCTTACTGATGCTTGATTCTTGGGGATTTCTTTATAAATCCATTTTTTATTTTCATCCATTACCATGTCAGAGTGAATATAAATGGTGTTCCCTTTTAAGTCACCATATTTTAAAGACGCTATCTCGCCTCTCCGCAGGCTCCCAAAAGCGGAAAGGGCAATGCAATTCTTCATCCAGTCTGATGCAAGGCCCATAAGCTCCATTATCTGCTCATTAGAGGGCGCTGCTGCCGTTTTTTTAATGGCGGTGGGTAAACTTACCTTAAATTTAATATCGGGGGCATAAAAGCCCACAGACGCAGTAAAAAGGGCATATATGTTTTTGACAGTCTTAGCGCTGTGCTTTGCGGTAAGATCCGAGATAAAGAGTTGGGCATCTTCCGAAGTCAGCTTTTTTATTTTGGCGCTCCCGAACCTGTCAAAGTATTTCTCTGCCATGTTCCTGTATGTCCTTATGGTACTGGGCGAGAGCACGTTTGTTTTTGCGGTGATATATCCATCAACAGCTTCTTTTACTGTCAAATCACAGGTTGCTTTGCGCTTCTTTGTGTTCTCAAAAGATGCCGCCATCATGTTTGCCTGCTCTTTTGTGCTGGCAATGAATGATTCATAATGTCTTTTTCCATCGGGGGTGGTGTGGGAGTATACCCTTGCCCTCCATGATCCTGATGGGAGTTTCTTAGCTTTTTCCATTTCTATTCCTCCTATTTTGAGCAAGGAGATCAGGTGGTGTGCTCACATCAGAATTTCCAATGAGGTAATCAACACTGACTCCATAATACTTGGCAAGGGCAGCAGCATATATCAGCGAAGGATAATTGATGCCATTTTCCCACCGGGATAAGTTGCCTTTTGTAAACTTAATATTGTAGGTCCGACCAACATCAAAAACAACCATGTCCATAGTCAAATCTCTATTGTTTCTTAATTCCTTGAGCTTTTTACCAAGATCATCTAAACCTGCCATTTTTTCTTGCCTCCTTCAAATACATTATAATTCAATTACGAAAAATTAAAATACTTGTTGCAATATTCCAACAAATACTATATACTAAATGCATGGGTTGCGAAATCAGAACAAACCACAAGATGTTGAGAAAGGAGGGTTATGATGCCTAAGATGTTGACTTTTAAGGGATGGCTTGCAGAAAACAATATCACACAGACAGAGATTGCCAATCTTTTAGGAATGAGCATTCAGTCTATCAATCTTAAATGCAATGGGAAACAAGACTTCACCCTGCCACAGATAGCGAAAATTTGTGAAACATATCATATTAGTGCGGACATTTTTTTGCCTGCCTCGTTGCGATATAGCAACAAAGAAGGTGATGTATGAAGTGGCTTTTGAAGCAGTACATGGCACAACAGCATATTGACTCCATCAAAGAACTATCTGATAGGACAGGGATTGCAAGGCGGACATTATATGACCGCATCGAGGACCCACAAACATTAAGACTTTACGAGCTGGCAAGACTTGATCACATCCTGCACTTTTCGGATGAGGATCTTGCCAAGCTCACAAGGGGGAAGATATGAAAACAAAAGTATTACAAATCATTGGGGGCAGCTTGTATGTCCTGAGTATCATACTGGCACCGCTCCCAAAATATGAGCCGGAGGTAATCACTGCCAAGTGGGAACCGATACCTGTAGAAGCTCCAAGGGAAGTAACAGAAAAGGCTCCTGCAGAGAAGCCATCGCAGGTGATTACAGGCGGAAGGCATGAGGTAAGGGAGTTTTCTTACGAAGAGGCCCAGATGCTGATGAGGATTGCAGAAGCGGAAGCTGGCAATCAGGGAGTAGAAGGAATGGGACTTGTGATGGCGGTGGTCTTAAACCGAGTCAAGGACGAGGACTTCCCCGGAACAATCAAGGATGTAATATTCCAGCCTCGGCACTTCTCCTCAGTGAGCACAGGCAGTTATTACAAAGTAAAGATATCACCCGAAGCACATGAGGCTTTGGCGGATATAGAAATGGGAATCCCTTATGACACTTCAATAGTTGGATTTGAGGCAGTATACAACGGAAGGTCATTGGAAAAGTGGTTCCGATATGCCTATACAATAGGCGGACACGATTTTTATGTAAAGAAAGGAGAATGAAGATGCAAGAACTGATTGATTTAGTAAGGGAGCATACCAGGATGAAGCTGGCGCTGGAAATGCTAAAGGATCACATTGACAAAGATCCTCGCTTTTTTATGGCAAGCGAAGATGTCACAAAGCAGGCGATGGAGATTGCAGGATTTCCCTTAAAAGAAAAAGACCCAACCGCCGCCAAGCAATAAGGTCTTTAAAAAATGAAACGTAATAACTTGTTCATTGTGATTATATCACAGGAGGAAGCATGAACACAACAGACTTGTTAATAGAGATGAACAGACACTATGAGAGCTGCGCAGAGACAATCAGGACATTGAAGCTTTTTATTGCAGACGCAGAACAGAAGCATGAGTCATCTATACCAATCAGCACCGTAAAGATGGTGCTGGGGTTGATAGAGGAGGGAACTACATGAGCATAACTTATGAGCAGCTTGTAAAAGTCAATGAGACGATGCCTAAGGTTGATATCAAGGGTAAGTCATACGCGCAGGTCAATGACCGGGTTAAGGCATTCCGCCAGCTATGCCCTAATGGCTCTATCACCACCGAGATTATCGGGATGGAAAACGGGGTCGTAACGATGAAGGCCACAGTAATTGATGAGGAGGGCAAGATACTCGGAACCGGGCTCGCGCAGGAAAAGGAAACCAGCAGCTTTATAAATAAGACCTCGTATATCGAGAACTGCGAAACTTCTGCAGTTGGAAGGGCACTTGGTTTTGCCGGGATTGGAGTGGATGGCTCCATGTGCTCAGCAGAGGAGCTTGTCAACGCGATCACGAACCAAGAGCAGAAAAATGCCGTCAAGATTACCGCTCAGGAGGTCGCGACACTAAAGGCATTATGTGAGCGAAAAGGAGTACCAAGTAGCGGATACCGGGGAAAGAAACTTGAAAACCTCACCCCGGCAGAGTACGCAGATGCAATGAGACAGCTTGGGGAGATGAAGGATAAGGCATGAAGATAACCAAGACCACAAGCGAAATGATAATGTTCCTGGCAACACAGGACAGGGATATCAAGTGGGATTTGACGGAGCATAAGGATGTTAAACCAAGAACATTAGACTCCAATAAGTATTTTTGGGTTTTGGTTAATGCAATAGCCAAGAACCAGCATCTAAGTGATGCGGAAGTGCACGATAAATTCCTGTCTGAGAATGTTTGTTACTACATCAAAGATGATGGCGCCATGGATTGGAAGACTGCACCTGATGAGCCTAGTAAGTATGGATTACTTACAGAGCACAGTGCAAAAGGCAGTAAATATTGGAAATATGCCGGATATGCTGTGAGGCTTTTAAAGGAAAATGGAGAGCCATGTAAGGATTCAAAAGGCAACGTGGTTACAGCAAATGTGTATTGGAGAATCAAAGGTTCACATGAGATGGATACCAATGAAATGTCGAGGCTCATTGAATCGGTGGTGTACGAGGCCAAAAATCTCGGAATAGAAACTGCTACGCCTGCGGAACTAGAAAAGATGCAATCGCTTTGGGAGAGAGAATATGGAAGAACAATGGGCAAAAATACCAAACCATGATTATTACGAGGTGAGCAATTATGGCAGAGTAAGAAGCCTTGATAGAACGTATCTCGATAAGAACGGAAAGGTTTATCACAAAAAAGGAAAAATGCTTAGACCTAGTGACAAAGGTGGAGGTTATAGGCGAGTCCAATTAAAAGATGGCGTATATGAAACTGTATATGTCCACAGACTAGTTGCACAGGCATTCATTCCTAATCCGGGAAATAAGCCATGTGTAAATCATATCGACAACAATCCAAATAATAATAATGTAAGCAATTTGGAATGGGTCACAAAGCAGGAAAATACGGATTGGATGGCGAAACAAGGCAGAAATAAAAGAACATCGGAATGGCTATCTAAAATGTACGAATCGCAAAAAAAGTTTTATAAGGCTGTTTGTGGGACAAATACTGTCACAGGAGAGCGGATTTACTTTGACCATCTTAACGCTGTAAAGGAGCAAGGGTTTTCACCATCATCTGTATGCGCTTGCTGTAGGAAATATCCCGGAGTAACTGAGTACCGAGGATATAAATGGGAATATGTAAATGGCGTACAGGCAGAAAGGAAAAGAAATGTGCATCAGTAATTGTTTTTACTGCCAGCATGATTGCATCTATGAAGCCTTAGAGGCTGACAGGGCAATCTACAAAAGACGAAGAGACAAAGTGATCAAGCGAGAGAAAGCAAAGGAGAAGAAGAATGAAATTATACGAAATATCAGCGCTAATAGAGGGACTTATTGACCCGGAAACAGGAGAGTTTACAGACCTTGAGGCATTAGCAGCCTTGGAGATGGAGGAGGCAAAGAAGATCTCGGATATAGCCTGCCTGATAAAGAACAGCGAGGCAGCAGCCAAGGCCCACAAGGAGGAGAAGCAGGCGCAGGAAGCCAAGCAGAGGATTGAAGAAAACAGGGCAAAGCGCCTCAAGGAGTTCCTTGCAGGCTATCTGAACGGAGCCAAGTTTAAGGATGAGCGTGTTTCCATTTCCTACAGAAAGAGCACATCAACAGAGATTGATGAGACCATGGATCTTAGCAGGCTCCCGGATGAGTTCAAGAAGGTAACAGTAGAAGCAAACAAGACAGCCATTAAAGAGGCTCTGCAGGCTGGAGAAGTAATCGAGGGATGCAGGCTGGTTGAAAAGAACAACTTGATAATAAAGTGAGGCTTTTATGAAAAGAATTTCGGACTTTCCAAATTATCTCATTGATGAGAATGGGAACGTATATCGTGAAAAAAACTCGAAAAAAACCTGTAGTACAAATAACTCTTGATGGAAAAATCATAAATGAATTCGAGTCAGCATTTAGCGTAATGCGTAAAAAAGGATTCGATGCATCTAATATATCCGCGTGTTGTCGTGGAAAGCAAAGAACAGCATATGGATATAAGTGGAAATATCAGGAGATCAAACCATGAAAAGCATAATGCACACAGAAAATGAAAACCTTTGCTATTTGTGCGGACAGTGGGCCACTGACTGGCATCATTGCTGGCATGGGACCGCTAACAGGAAGTTAGCAGACAAGGATGGGCTGATAGTGAAGTTATGCCATACCTGCCACATGAATCTGCATGATCATGGTTCCTTTGACAAGGAATTGCAGAGATTGGCACAAGTTCGATGGATGGAATACTACGAGAAGTCTGAGGATGAATTTATAGCCAGATATGGGAAGAGCGTTTTATAAGCCTTTTGGTTCCGAAATGGAATTTATCACAGTGAAAGCCATTCATAAAGGCCCTCTGATTTCAGCAGGGGGCCGGAAAGGGGGAAGCATTGAACAGCAAGGATAAAGGGGCGAGGTATGAACGTGAATTAGCCTCGAAGCTAAGGGATTATGGTTATAATGCGAGACGGACAGCTCAGTATTGTGGCAACACAGGAGATGCTGCGGATATAGTGGGACTTCCCGGCATACACATTGAGGCCAAGCACCAAGAGAGGATTCAGATCTACGAATGGATGGGGCAGGCTTTGCGTGACAGTTTAAAGAGCAGTGACATGCCAGCAGTGTTCTTTCGGAAAAACAACAGCGAGACGCTTGTTTGTATGAGGCTTGATGATTGGATGCAATTATACCGGGAGTGGGAGGCAGGACAAGAAATTGAAAAATAGTTTTGTATTGTACACAGATTATAAACAGCATATCGACCTGCTGACCACAGAGGAAAAAGCACAGCTACTTGATGCCATATTTGGATATGCCGAGGGAAATGAAATCGAATTAGATGGTGCTACAAAAATGGCTTTTAGCTTTATCAAAGCTCAGATGGATAGAGACAACGACAAATACCAAGAGACATGTGAAAAGCGCAGAGCCGCAGGAGCTAAAGGTGGAGCACCTGCTGGTAATACAAATGCAAAGAAACAAGCAAAACAAGCAAATGGTTGTTTAAACAAGCAAAACAACCAAAAACAAGCAAAACAACCTGATACTGATAATGATAATGATACTGATACTGATAATGATACTGATATTGTAAAAGAAAAAGAGAGTAAAAAGAAAAGTGCGGACAAGCCGCACCGCTCTTTTGTACCTCCGACTGTAGAACAGGTCAGAGAATATTGCCAAGAACGAAAGAGAGGAGTGGATCCTCAGGCTTTCGTGGATTTCTATGCCTCTAAGGGCTGGTTTGTAGGCAAAAACAAGATGAAAGATTGGAAGGCGGCTGTTCGAACGTGGGAGCAGCGGAGTCGGGGGCAGCCTAAGAGCAAAATCGAGATAGACAGCAATTTTAGAAACTTCATAGAGCAGAACCAGGTCATTGATTGGGAGACAGGAGGATAACCATGGATGTATGCCCAAAGTGCAAAGGCGGTGGATGGATAGTGGTAAGGAAGTCTACACCACGCTCAAAGGCGGTTTATGGCGATGACAGGGAGTTGGAGTATGCGGAGCAATGCCCGTACTGCAATGGTGGCGAGCAGAAAAAGGTCGAGGAGATCAGAGAGAGGGCCAATATCCCCACCACGTATTATGATGCCTCGATTCAGAGCTTTAAGTGGGATGCGTACCTTGACGTTGATGGCAAGATCATAGACCTTACCCGGCAGAAGAAGTTTGTTGATTCATTCCTGCAAAACTTTGAGAAATGGCAGGAGCGAGGCATTGGGTTCTATATCCACTCAAAGACAAGAGGATCAGGTAAGACATTTTTGGCAAGCTGTATCTGTAACAGCCTGATGGTGAAATATAAAATCTCAACCAAGTTTGTCAGTGCCAGCGACCTGATAAACATATCAAAGCAGGAGCCGAGACAGGGGGAGAAAAACCCAATTGACGTTATGTGTGAGTGCAAGGTATTAGTTCTTGATGATATCGGGCAAAAGACCTCTGGTGAAGATTGGATGAATGACCTGCTTTTCAAGATTATTGAGTCGAGGTATCAAAAAAAGCTAGTAACGCTATTCACATCAAACATGAAGGTTAGTGAACTGCGAGTAGATGACAGAGTATCTTCCCGGATTGACAAGATAAGTCAGCAGATTCCTTTGCCTGAGTACAGCTTTAGGAGCAAGGCGGCTTATGACGAGAAGAAAGATTTTTACAAGGAAATGGGGCTGATGTGAGGAGGAAACATGGTCGAGATTGATGATAGGCGCTGCGTTGAGTGTGCAAGCGCAAAATACAAAGAAACCTTTGGAGAGGGGCACAAGCTGTATATCTGCGGAAAGCATAAAACAGCTATCACAGACCTTACCCGGGTATCATCCATCATCGGGTGTAAGGGCAAGGATTTTCAGAGGAGGACGGAGGTATGAAAGTAAAAGACCTGATCAGCTTAAATGCTATGATAACCGACCTCGAGATAACCGTCCGGCAGGACGGAGGGCAGCTACTTGACCAGCTCAATATTGGATGCAGTGAGGGAGTGATACCGCTATATCCTACAAGGGTGCCAAAGGAGCCAAAGTACGCAGGAAATCTTAACAGGAGCGTTAATGATTTTTACAAAGATGCTGCTTACATCCCAAAGTCTATCAATGCATGGGATGATGGCAAGGACTACTACGAGATCAAGTTAAGCAGGATCCCTGCCAAGTGGTTAGATCTGGAAGTTTACAGTTGGGAAGTCTGGAACGCTTCAAAAGTCGGAACTACCAGTCCAAGGAGAGGCCGAGCAAATTTTTATGGGCAGCTAATGAAAATAGTGGCGCTCCCAAGTGGTGAAAAGCTTGAACTCAAAGAGTATCCTTTGAAAAGAGAAACACCAGAGGCGACTCAGATAGATGGACAAATGTCAATCTTTGATTATGAGGTGGAAAATGAAGTGCAACCATAATGATTGCTTTACCTGCCCTTACCCGGACTGCATACTTGGCTCAAAAGATGCGTGTTACAGCCCGGAGAAGCTTGAGGAGCGGAGAAAAAGGCGGAAAGAGTACCAGCACCAACAGTATTTGAAACGCAAGGCTATGAAAGCACAGAGGTGCGTTATACAGGAGAATTTATTTGATAACTAGGTAATAATCCGGCCGGATTTTACACCCACCCTGATAGACACAAAACCAAAATAAAAAGAAAAGGAGGTTACTCCCGACAATCTAAGTGTAAAACCACTGTCAGGGTGGGTCATATACAAGGGAAAACAACAATGCGGATTGGATTAGTAGATGTGGATGGGCATAATTATCCTAACTTACCATTGATGAAGATATCTGCGTGGCACAAGCAAAGAGGAGATCATGTGGAATGGTATTTCCCATTGATTAGTGGGCACATGGATCGGGTGTATCTTAGCAAGGTGTTTAGTTTTACACCAGATTATGAGTACTTTATAGATGCTGATGAGGTAATAAAAGGCGGCAGCGGATATTGCATTTCTGTAGTTGATGGGAAAGAGGTTTTTGATAAATCAAAAGATAAAGAGCTGCCTTATGATATTGAGCATATATACCCGGACTATTCTTTGTATAAGCCAATGACAGATGATACAGCCTATGGTTTTTTAACAAGGGGATGCCCTAGAAACTGTAGTTTTTGTCATGTAGTAGAAAAAGAGGGACAATGTTCCCGGAAGGTTGCAGATTTGTCAGAGTTTTGGAACGGGCAAAAACATATAGTGCTTTGTGATCCTAACATCCTAGCTTGTACTGATTGGAAAGACTTATTACAGCAATTGATAGACAGTAAAGCAAGAGTAAATTTTAATCAAGGGCTAGATATACGGATGATGACAGAGGAAAAAGCAAAGATGCTTTCGCAGATAAAACTCGATGCAATCCACTTCGCATGGGATAGATATGAGGATAAAGACATTATTTGCCCAAAGTTTGAAGAGTTCCGCAAGCACAGTAAAATTCGTGCAAAGGATTTACAAGTATACACTTTATGCGGTGATAGAGAGCGGATTGTCAGAGATGAAGACCTTTATAGAATATATTGGTTAAGGGATCATGGTTATGCACCTTATGTGATGATATATGACAAAGATCATTTGCCCGCAGGACATGAATTGAGGCAGTTGCAGAGATGGGTAAATATGAGAGCAGTATTTTGGAAAGTTAAAAGATTTGAGGATTATAAAAAACAACGAATGGAAGACCACGAATTGAAACCATATGAAATTATAACAATAATACTGATGCTTATCGCCTGTGGGCTGATTCTTGCAAGCTAGAGAGTGAGGAATAAATATGGAAGATAATATTTTTGAAAAATTGACAGCCGAAGAGCAAGAACATCTATGGATGTATATGATTTTTAACAAAGATAAGATTAAGGCAAAAACAGAGCAGTGGGCTAAAGAAGCAGAAGAAGCCGGTATGACTTTAACAGAATATCTTGAATCTATAAGTCCATTAAATGATAAGAAAAAACTATCATGGTTAGGTAAAAACTGCAAAGATTGTGGAAATAAAAAATGCAAAGAACTTGGAGAATTACCTAAAGGATATGATTGTGCATTATGGCAACCAGAAAGTGAGGATAAGGAATGACAAGAGAAGAAGCAATCAATAAATGGATTATTCCTTCAATCAAGAATACTTGGAATGCGAAAAAGTGCAAAGAAATACTTGAAGCACTAGAGCAAGAGCCTTGTAAGGATTGTATCAGCAGAAAATCCATAAAACAGAAGTTACAAGAACATCACGACTTTTTTGTTAATGCTTATGGTGGGTTTAGTAATTTATCACAGAATGACAAATCAAGAGTCGATGAAATAACAAACTGTATCGCAATGGTGGTAAATGAACCATCAGTAACACCACAAGAGCCAAGAAAAGGGCATTGGTTTGTAGATGAACGTCCCGAAAGTAATAGAGAAGTTATCTGTTCAAATTGTGAGCAACCTATTTTTAAGTATCATAAATTAGATTTTGATTATAGACCTAAGTTTTGTCCTAACTGCGGAAGTGACAATAGAGAGGTAGAAGAATGACAAGGGAAGAATTAAAGGCACATTGTGAAAAGCAAATAGAAATGTGCGAATTTTGGGCGATTGGTAAAGGGGAAAAACCACATGGAAAAGTCTATGAAGAACATAAGTTGATATTAGAATTATTAGAGCAAGAGCCTGTTCTTGACAAGATAAACAAGATGAAATCCAAGATCGCATTTCTTTTGGAGTTTTGGGATTATTCACCAAACAATAATCCATTAGCAAAGGATATGCTTGAAACGCTCACTAATTTTTGGGGAGATATAAAGGCAGAAAGCGAGGAATGAGAAATGACAGTAGAAGAAGCAAAGAAAGAAGTGCAAAACTATATTAGTCCTAATGGAATAGGATTTCCAAATGTAAAAGAAGCTATAAAAATACTTTTAGCCAGATTGGATGAATTAGAACAAGACCTTGACGGAGAAAAGAACTTAGTCAATCAGATAATAGAGTATTTGAATAATAGAGAAAAATTAGCAGACGATGAATGGGTAAGTTTTGAAATCAAAGAAATACAAAAATATATTCAAGATAAAATCAAAGGAGATCAGGCAGAAGGATGAAAAATTGACACCAGTAAAAGCTATTAGGGCAAAGTGTATTTATTGAGATTCTTGACAAGTACAAGGCAGAAAGTGAAGAGAAGTATGACAGATATAGAGAGAGAAATTCAAGAAATTAAGAATGAGTTAAAAGATTTATCTAAAAGAGTAGAAAATATAGAAAAGCAGATAAAAGAAGATAAGGAAGAACAATTAAAGAGATTAAAGGCAGAAGTAGATTATGCAAAATTTCGTTGTACTTTATAACAGGCAGAAAGTGAGGAAGTAAATGAGTGAATATTTCATTGAGGTACTAAATAGAGCAATACTAATGATTCCTTCATTTTTATTCGGATTAAGTATTGGAATACAAATAAAAGGCAGGAAGTGAGGAGCAGGAATGAAAGAAACTGAATTAAAATTACATCCTTGCTACTGTGGGGGTGAAATGGAAATAAAAAAAGTAGCTCAAAATGGTGGTATGGATGGAACGTATTGGGACTGGGAATTAACTTGTAAAAAATGTGGTTTGACTATGACATATGCCGCGGATGGTTTCTATGGCAGAAAATACAAAACATTTGAAGAAGTTATAGATGATTGGAATCGGAACAAGAAAAAAGAGAAAATTATTAAGGCAGAAAGTGAGGGATAAGGAATGAAAAAGGTATTTATAAGTCAACCTATGAATGGCTTGTCTGATTTACAGATAGAAAAAGATAGGGCAAGGGTTATTGAAGGTCTATATAACTATGGATACAAACCCGATGAAATAACGGTTATTGATACATTCATTGAAGAAAATGCTCCCGATAATGTAAACAGCGGATTGTGGTATCTTGGAAAATCACTTGAATTACTATCAGATGCAGACATAGTGGTATTTGCTAAAGGTTGGAAAAATGCAAGAGGATGCCAGATAGAGTTTAAATGTGCAAAAGAATACGGAATATCCTATATTTGCGAGGATTGAGCCACAGGAAAGCGAGGATAAGAGATGACGATTGATAAACCGTTCAGAACGATAACAATGCCTAAATGTCCTTATTGCAATTATAAACATTCTAATTGTTCTCCTAGCAATTACAATTGGTCTAAATTGGTTGGAATGGCAACAGGCACAGGAAGTAGTGATGTTAAATTAGAATGTGAGAATTGTAGGAAATATTACAGAGTTAGGTGTAATATAAGATTTTTCGGAAGTGGGGCAGAAGATGGAAATGTCGATTGATTTAGCTATGAACAATCTAAGCGGAATATTAACAGAAGCCACAGAGGATGAAGATTCTGTTTGCTATGTAACGGAAGATGATGCAGAAACATTACAAGTAGCAATAGATACCATGTGCAAGTATCAGAAGATTGAACAGATAAGACATAGGGTAAGGCATACAGATTTAGAACCCGCTAAAGCATACGAACTTATAAATGAGGTGATGGAAGATGGGAATGAGTGAACGAGAACACCATATAAAAGTATTAGAACAATTTCTACATGATTATCAAGAGTGGGGTGAAGATTTAGAACTAGAGGAAACAATTAAGTATGCCATATCATCACTTAAAACAGACCTTAAATATGACTTGATGTATAAGGGTGAAGAAATTTATACCAAGTCTGATATGGTGGCTATGCTAGAGGAACTTGATTTGACGATTGACGAAATTCCAATAGTAACAAGGCACGGGGTGACGGGAACAGTAATGACAGCACAGGGAATGAGAAAGAAGATAAAAGAAAATATCCAACAGAAAATCAATGCACTGAAAGGAGACTCTAATGATTAAATACATCATAATCGGCCTGCTTGTGGGTGGTGTCCTTGGCTTTACAATGGCAGCTCTGATGAACGTGATAGACGAAGGAGACGATGAAAATGATGGCGATGCGAGGAGGCAGTAATGGACCCTTGGGAGATTTTCAGCGAGTTATGCAAAATTGTAGTGCAGGAGCAGAATGTATTTCTGGATGTATTAGTCACAGAGCAAGGGATTGAGATGATGCTTATGCCGACAGAAGATGAAGATGATTAGTGAAAAAAAGCATAACGTCTGATATAATTAAGGCAAAGAAAACACTTGAGCTATCACCCTGGGGGTGGTGGCTCTTTTTTTATAATTATGGATACAGAACACTATAAGAAAACACAATATTACAAAGACCTCGCAGAAGAGGTTATAGAGGAACATGAGGAACTGCATTGGCTTTGGAATGTCAGGATTGATTACGTGACATCCACGAAGAGTAAGACAAGCCAGGGCATGGTTGTGTATGGTGAATGCATCAAAGTCAAGGAATGGATGCAGGTATATATGCCGTATGACTTTGTGATCATAATCTATGAGATAAACACTCACCAGCTGCCAAGAGAAATACAAAAGCGGCTTCTTCATCATGAATTATTACACATCGGAGTAAGTGAAAAAGATGGTGAGTACATTTACAAGACTAATCATCACGATGTGCAGGACTTTAGGGCAATTATTGAAGAGTATGGATTGGATTGGATAAATGAGAGCTAAGTATGATGATTGGCTGAAAGGCGATAATTTCATACTGCTAGAGGGATGGGCGAGGGATGGCCTGACGGATGAGCAGATAGCTCACAACATGGGAATTGCCTACAGTACCCTGAGAGAATGGACTAGAAAATACCCATCATTTAAAGCGGCCTTAAAAAGAACCAAAGATGTGGTGGATAAAGAGGTTGAGGGCGCTTTGTACAAATCTGCAATGGGCTATGACTATGAGGAGATAACAGAGCAGCGGAGATATAACAAAACAACGGGTGAATATGAAATGGTGGTGGTAGAGAAAAAGATAAAGCACCAGCCACCAAATACTGCATCAATTATCTTTTGGCTTAAGAACAGAAAGCCTGAGATATGGAGGGACAAGCAGGAAATCACAAACACAGAAGCTCTTGAAAAGCTGGATTCTATTTTGGGAGAACTGAAGAATGAAGCTGACCGAGAAGCAGAATGAATACATAAGAACTGCCAACAAGAGATTGAATCTCAAGATAGGTGCTGTCAGATCAGGGAAGTCTTATGTAGATATGGCATATACCATCCCGGCAAGGATACGGAAAGTGGCAGGTAAAGATGGTCTGAATGTTCTGATAGGAGTGTCAAGAGATACTATTGAGCGTAATATCCTGCAGCCCATGAGGGAAATATATACCGGGGAACTTATAGGCTCAATAAACTCAAGGAATATCGCAAGAGTATGTGGCGAGGATGTGTACTGCCTGGGAGCTGAGAAGGTATCCCAGGTGGCAAAAATCCAAGGATCATCAATAAAGTATTGTTATGGTGATGAGATAGCAAAATGGAACAGGGATGTGTTCATGATGCTACTGTCCCGATTAGATAAGCCATATAGCATGTTGGACGGAGCATGCAATCCTGAGTACCCTTCTCATTGGCTTAAGGAGTTCATAGACAATCCGAGTCTTGATACATATATCCAGCATTACACAATATTCGACAACCCATTTCTCCCCATGGAATACGTGGAAAACCTGTGCAAGGAATATGAGGGGACAGTTTACTATGGTCGATTGATAGAGGGCGAATGGACTTTGGCAGAGGGACTTATATATCCCATGTACAAGGATGCCATTACAGAGCCACAGGAGCATGATTTTGAGCAGTTTGTGTTGTCGATTGACTATGGAACGCAGAACGCTTTTTCCTGTGGTTTATGGGGCAAATATCAAAGCGTATGGTACAGGATAAAAGAGTATTACTATTCCGGCAGGAACACGGGTGTACAGAAAACAGATGAGGAGTATGCGCAGGACCTTGATGAGTTCATAAAGGGCATTCCACTCGTGGAACGAATAAGAACAATCATTGACCCATCAGCGGCATCCTTCATTACCCTGCTAAAAAAGAGAGGGAAATATCATGTGGTACCTGCTAAGAATGACGTGGCTGATGGAATAAGGGAAACGGCAACAGCAATGAAGAAGGGCCTTATAAAGATATCCCCGGAGTGCACCAATTGGATAAAGGAAGTGCAAGGCTATGTTTGGGATGATACTGCTGCCGAAGACAAGCCTGTAAAAATAGATGATCATGCCATGGATGATACAAGGTATTTCGTAAAAACCATGAAGATAGCAACACCGAGACAACCGTATATATCAATCATGTAAAGGAGGTGCGCATTTTGTATACATATCAGGATTTGATAGCTATACCCGAAGATGATGCCAAGCGCAGGATGGACTTTGTGAAGTCTGTAATTAGTCAGCATAAGACAACTGAGGCTTATAAGATGGCGGTTATGGGCTGCGAGTATAATGCCAAGCGTAACACCGGGATAATGAATTACCAAAAGACACTGAGGCGGCTGGATGGCAGAGAGGTGCCGGACAGATGGTCACCGAACCACAAGACCACAAGGAACTTCTTTGCATACTTTACTACCCAGCAGAATCAATATCTGCTAGGGAATGGTGTTACATGGAACGAGGGCAAGACCGCAGAAGTGCTTGGCGATGATTTCGACACCCAGCTTCAAAGGGCGGGCAAGATGGCGCTGGTGCAGGGTGAGTCATTTGGATTTTTTAATTTGGATCACCTTGAGGTTTTTGGGCTGACAGAGTTTGCACCGCTTTACGATGAAGAGAACGGGGCACTGAGAGCCGGGGTGAGATTCTGGCAGGTGGATGCACAGAAACCGCTCAGAGCTACTTTCTATGAAGAGGACGGATATACCAACTATATTTGGGATGAAAGACCCGAAGAGGCCAAGGGTGAAGATAATGGCAGGATACTAACTGAGAAAACCGCCTATATCTTAAAGGTCAGGACAAGCG
>OCTX012277829.1_pt1 | contig 37960 bp, 33 predicted proteins | sample 1539691 | NCBI WGS metagenome assembly OCTX01 (sample SAMN02144231, study PRJEB22623) | gut metagenome | biome: sheep rumen | host: Ovis aries | place: New Zealand
CCTACAAAATAGCCTCCGACCTGCTTACGGGAGTGGCTCGCGAACAGAGTTACTTAGCAACCATCCTCTCATGGGCTGCTCGCAAGGAAGGAATTAAAGATGTAAGCGAGTATTTGTCGAAGCACAAAGATGACATAAATGCATCTAAGCTATGGGCTTATTTTTCGGCTATTATAACATGGGTGCGCACCACCTTTCCTATTTACCGTAAAGAAATGAAAGGCTTAGACTGGGGATTGCTTTACGACACTTACCACGAACAGATTTACGACACCGATGTACTGGAGAAGCGTGTTCATGAACTGATGGAGGACGATGAGATTGAACGCAAGGCTGGAATTTATAAATATGTTCTCAGCGGCGACCTCCGCGACCTGTGTTTCCGCCTCTTTGACAAGAAGATGAAGCGTCAGGCTTACGAGCGTCAGGGCGGCATCTGTCCTGACTGTGGGAAACACTTTGAGTTGGAAGAAATGGAGGCTGACCATATTAAGCCTTGGGCTTTAGGCGGCACGACAACTGCAGAGAATTGCGAAATGAGGTGCAAAGATTGTAATAGAAGAAAGGGAGCAAAATAAAAAGACCAAGATATGCAAGAGAAATGGAACCAGTTCGTATATGACCTATGCGAAGCTAAGAAGAGAGATGTTGATGAAGACATTTACCATTCGCTTATAGAAACACAAATGCAACTGCTGGGATGGGCTAAGTGGAAAGGCGATATTAGCCACAAGCCTAATATCCCAATAGGCAACAGCAAGTTTATTCAGCCGGACATTCTGATTAAACGCGACTATGAGGATCAGTTTGTCATCGAGGTAAAACGCCCAGTTCATACGCAGACAGAACGTGAGCGGGTGCAACTGGAATCGTATATGCGCCAACTGAAACTTGATGTAGGTATTTATATCGGTGAGCATATCGAGGTGTTCTACGATAAGCCCAAGAGCAAGGATGCCGTTTCGGTGTTGCGTATTCCATTGGAAATAGACAACAAACTTGGTGCTAAGTTTGTGGAGAAGTTCTCTAAAGAGTCTTTCACGAAGGATGGCATCGTGGAATTTTGTGAGGCGCGAATGGAAGAGATGAACCGTCAGGCCAATCTTAACAAAATAAAAGAAGGATTGATAGCCAATGCACAAGTGCAGATAACGGAGAGCCTGACGCCCTATCTGATGGAGAAATATGGTAGTACGTTTTCTGAGGCAGACATCAAGGAGATGCTTTCCCTGTTACATTTTTCCGCCTCACTAACAGACGCTCCCGCATTACCTGTACACAAGGACACTCCACCCGAACCAATCCAAACGTTGCCTACAGACGACACGAAAAAGCGAGTGTATGACCATACCGGCTATTCGCTCGAAGGTGGTGAGTTTGTGGGTAAGAACAAGTTCGTCTATAGGAAAGTTTCTCAAGGCTGTCAGACGGTTGGGCTATCATGTAGAAACTTCTCCGTCCACAGCATTAGGTGCGGAGGCATCAGGTAAAGATGAAGGTAAAAAAACAGAAACGAACCTGTTCCACATCTACGTTCGTGACAGCAAAGCCCATGCCATCTTCAACGAGACCGACCATTCGATGCGTATTCTTAAAGGTAGCCTGCTGCCGCAGAGCACCGTGCCGTCGTACCGTGACGGCGAAAAGCGTAACGCCGTTATCGCCGCCATGTCAAAACCAACGAAGGACGGTTTCTGGGAACTTCAGCACGACTACACGCTTAAAAGTCCCAGCACAGCTGCCAGTTACTGTGCTGGCCGCAGTTGCAACGGCTGGGATGAGTGGGTGAACGATGCCGGTCAGTCGCTGGACGAACTGTATAGGAGTGAGTGACTGACAAGAACATTATGCCGCTGAAGAGGATTTCGTACGCACTGTTTTACGGGTGCATATTTACAATTATTTTCTGATATTCTAAGAAAATTTACCGTCACTATCCTCCACTTCTGTAAGCCGCTGACGACGAGGTGGCTCCATGCAAGTGCAGGTAAAACAACTTGTTTTACCTGCACTTGGCCCGTGCAAACTCTTAGTTACCCGGCGGGTTGAGCAAGTAAAACAACTTGTTTTACATCGCCATCCCAGCGGTGGGTGATAGTGGAAGTGGATTTTTATCATCCACTTAACCTAACCTTAACACAATCAACGTGTTACACAGAAAAAGTGGAGGTGACGGCAAAAAACGCAAAAAGTAACCGAACAACATGGGCGATGCTTATCTGGCAAACGTCAACTATATCTATCCCAACTGTTGCAAGTTCCGCTTGTTCCATTTTTGGAATTGAGCAGGGACGTTATAACTTTCAGTTAGATGCAAAAATTGCAAAACATGAAACAACTTGTTTCTGGAATGACTTTCTCCCCTGGGCCGCCTGATTATGAAATAAACTTAAATATGGCGCACTATCCAGCCAAAGTGTCGCGTCGCATGGCGTAACAAGATTCGTGTAACCGTCTAATTGTCAGTCGGTTACCTCATCCGTCACCCGTCACCGTCATCCGTCACCCCGTAAGCGGCTGACAGTCAGATGGTTGCGGCTTAGTGACGGATGTGACGGGTATATTTCATACATTTTTATTTGCCGCATTCAATTTTTATTCGTAACTTTGGAGCCGAAAGGTGATTTCAACTCAATGAAACTGACGAAAAGAAGATATTTGAAGGGCTTTATCGTGGTGACGCTGCTGCTGGCCGCCGTGCGCTGGCTTTTCCCGGCTGTGGCTGAACCGAACGCGGCCGAACCGACCGTGGCTGAACAGACGGAGGACGAACAGGAGGCGGAGCAGGCCGCAGTGGATGAAGAGGCAATGGAGACTGACGTCCGGTCTGCACGCGAGGACAGGCGGTGGTGGGCTTCGCGGCCCCACCGCATACGGTCGGTGCCGAGCTACATCACGGCCTTCCCCGACACTAACGACCTGCAGCTGAGTGCTGCCAGGCGGTGGGGCGTGGAGCCGGTGAAGAACCGCGCCGACGCCGAGGCCCGCAAGCGTGAGCTGGTGTACATCGGCAGTTCGCCTTACTACGCCGTCGACTCGCTGCGCCTGAGCATACCTTACTTGGTGCCCAGGGCGGCCGTGCTGCTGAGCGACATCGGCCAGGCTTTCTTTGACTCCTTATATATAAAAGGAGTACCGCTGCACCGGCTGCTGGTGACGAGCGTGCTGCGCTCTGAGCAGGACGTGGCGCGGCTGCGGCAGTGGAACCGCAACGCCACCGAGAACTCGTGCCACCTCTACGGCACGACGTTCGACATCAGCTACGTGCGCTTCGAGACGGTGGAGCCGCCCGACGGGCCGATGCGCCGCCGCGTGAGCAACGACACGCTGAAGTACGTCCTGGCCGAGGTGCTGCGCGACATGCGCGAGCAGGGCCGCTGCTACATCAAGCACGAGGTGAAGCAGCCCTGCTTCCACATGACGGTGAGGTAGGCGACGAAATCAGGCATAAAAAGGAATGAAGATGAACAAGGACGAAAAACGCCAGCTGCGCCGGCAGCGCCTGATGCAGGACAAAGTCTACCAGGCGATGAACGGACTGACGCGCTACATGGACCGCTACTATCTGGACGCCATCATCGGCTTGGTGCCGGGGTGGGGCGACGTGGTGGCCTTGCTCAGCGTGGTGCCGTTTGTTTATTTCTCGGCACGTGTCATCAAGAGTGTGCCCCTGACGCTGGCCGTGCTGAACAATGGCCTGCGCGACGTGCTGTTGGGGTTGATACCCTTCTTCGTGGGCGACGTCATCGACTTCTTCCACCGGTCGAACACCAAGAACATGGCTATGGTGCAGGGCTTCGTCGACGGCGACGAGTCGATCGTCAAAGAGGTGAACCGCCGTGCCTGGCAGTCGGCCGTTGTGCTCGTCGTCCTGCTGTTGCTCATCGTGCTGGCCGTCTGGCTGCTGGTCAGCTTCGGCAGCTATCTCTACACGTCGGTGGCTTCCCTCTTCTGACGGGTCAGAGGGGGGACGGAAATGTTAAAATATTACTTTTTGGGCAAAATAACTGACAAATTGTTTGTCGGTTTCGCTTAAAAGTATTACTTTTGCAGCCGATTTAACGAAAACAACATGAAACAGAACTTAGTGAACATCCTGATTAACGCCATTATTATTCGACTGCCTGGAGCGGCCGGAAGTGATGAAGCGTGTATGTAGGTGTTCGGTTAAGAACAGTATAGCATTGAGCCTTTCTCACTTCCGGGTGTGAAAGGCTTTTTTGTTGTGGCTGCAGGAATCGTGAACAGTAAAAATGAAATAGTATAACGAAACTAATGTAAATTATGGAAAGGTTGTTTATTTTCGACACGACGCTTCGCGACGGCGAACAGGTGCCCGGATGCCAGCTGAACACCGTTGAGAAGATTCAGGTGGCCAAGGCCCTGGAGCAGTTGGGTGTCGATGTGATCGAAGCAGGATTCCCGGTGTCGAGCCCGGGTGACTTCAACTCAGTCATCGAAATCTCGAAGGCCGTCACGTGGCCCGTCATCTGTGCGCTGACGCGCGCCGTTGAGCACGACATCGACGTGGCCTTCGAAGCGCTGAAGTATGCCAAGCACAAGCGCATCCACACGGGTATCGGTACCAGCGACGAGCACATCAAGTACAAGTTCAACTCTACCCGCGAGGAGATCATTGAGCGCGCCGTGGCCGCCACGAAGTATGCCAAGCGCTACGTTGACGACGTGGAGTTCTACTGCGAGGACGCGGGGCGTACCGACAACGAGTATCTGGCCCGTGTGGTCGAAGCCGTTATCAAGGCCGGTGCCACGGTGGTGAACATTCCCGACACGACGGGCTACTGTCTGCCGCAGGAGTACTACGAGAAGATTAAGTACCTGCGCGACCATGTCGACGGCATCGACCGCGCTATCATCTCGACCCACTGTCACAATGACCTGGGCATGGCCACGGCCAACACGCTGAACGGCGTGATGGGCGGTGCGCGCCAGGTGGAGGTGACCATCAACGGCATCGGCGAGCGTGCCGGAAACTCGTCGCTCGAGGAGATTGCCATGATACTGAAATGCCATAGCGGACTTGGCATAGAGACGAACATCAACACCACGAAGATTTACCCCACGAGCCGCATGGTGTCGAGCCTGATGAACATGCCCGTACAGCCGAACAAGGCCATCGTGGGCCGCAATGCCTTTGCCCACAGCAGCGGCATCCACCAGGACGGCGTGCTGAAGAACGTCCACACCTACGAGATCATCGACCCCAAGGACGTCGGCATCGACGACAACTCAATAGTGCTCACCGCACGCTCAGGCCGTGCCGCCCTGAAGCACCGCCTCCACGTGAACGGCGTCGACGTGGACGAGAAGAAGCTCGACAAGATCTATGAGAAGTTCCTGCAGCTGGCCGACCAGAAGAAGGAGGTGGCCGATGCCGACGTGCTCATGCTCGCCGGGGCCGACACCGCCGACCAGCACGCCGTGCGGCTGGACTTCCTGCAGGTGACTACGGGCAAGGGCGTGAAGTCGGTGGCCTCGATAGGTCTCGACATCAGCGGCCAGAAGTTCGAGGCTGCCGCATCGGGCAACGGTCCCGTCGACGCGGCCATCAAGGCGCTGAAGCGCATCATCATGAAGCAGATGACGCTGAAGGAGTTTACCATCCAGGCCATATCGAAGGGCAGCGACGACGTGGGCAAGGTGCACATGCAGGTGGAGTACGACGGTCAGTTGTACTACGGCTTCGGTGCCGACACTGACATCGTGACCGCCTCAGTAGAGGCATATATTGACTGTATCAACAAGTTTAAGAAGGAATGAATACGCTATTTGACATAATCTGGGATAGTCACGTCGTGCAGCAGGTTGAGGACGGTCCCACACAGCTTTACATCGACCGCCTGTACTGCCACGAAGTGACGTCGCCCCAGGCTTTCGAGGGCCTCAGGGCCCGGGGGCTGAAGTGCTTCAGGCCCGAACGGATTGTCTGCATGCCCGACCATAACACACCGACGCACGACCAGGACAAGGAAATAGCCGACCCCGTGTCGAAGCAGCAGGTTGACACCCTGGAGCGCAACGCCCGTGAGTTCGGGCTGACGCACTACGGCATGTACAGCCCTGACAACGGCATCATCCACGTCGTGGGCCCCGAGAAGGGCCTGTCGCTGCCGGGCATGACCATCGTCTGCGGCGACAGCCACACGTCGACCCACGGCGCTATGGGCGCCGTAGCCTTCGGCATCGGCACCAGCGAGGTCGAGATGGTGATGGCCTCGCAGTGCATACTCCAGCAGAAGCCCCGCTCGATGCGCATCACCATCAACGGCCAGCTGCGCCAGGGCGTGACGGCGAAGGACGTCGCCCTCTACCTGATGGCCCAGCTGACGACCTCGGGCGCTACGGGCTATTTCATCGAGTATGCCGGCGACGTCGTCAGGCAGATGTCGATGGAGGGCCGCCTGACGCTCTGCAACCTCTCGATAGAGATGGGGTCGCGTGGCGGGTTCGTTGCTCCCGACGAGACGACCTTCGAATACATCAAAGGTCGGGACTATGCGCCCAAGGGCGAGCAGTGGGACAAGGCCGTGGCCTACTGGCGTACGCTGCGCAGCGACGACGACGCCGTGTTCGACAAGGAGCTCACGTTCGATGCTGCCGACATTGAGCCGCGCATCACCTACGGTACCAACCCCGGCATGGGCATCGGCATCACCGAGTGCATACCGGCCGAGGGTGGGGTAGGCTTTGAGAAGGCGCTGCAGTACATGCAGTTTGCGCCCGGGAGCCGGCTGCTGGGCACAAAGGTTGACTACGTCTTCCTCGGAGCGTGTACCAACGGCAGGATAGAGGACTTCCGCGCTTTCGCCAGCATCGTCGGCGGACGGCAGAAGGCTGAGGGCGTCACCGCATGGCTCGTGCCCGGATCGTGGGCCGTCGACAGGCAGATACGCGAGGAAGGGCTCGACAAGGTGCTCGAAGCCGCGGGCTTCGCCATCCGCCAGCCCGGCTGCTCGGCCTGTCTGGCCATGAACGACGACAAGGTGCCTGCCGGCTGTCTCTGCGTCTCAACGTCGAACCGCAACTTCGAGGGCCGTCAGGGGCCCGGGGCGCGCACCATCCTCGCCTCGCCGCTGACGGCTGCCGCCGCCGCTGTGACAGGCCGGATAACCGACCCAAGAGAGTTGTTAAGGTAAAAGTGAAAAGTGAATAGTGAATAATTTGCTACCGCGTTATGAAACAGAAATTTGACGTTATAACATCCACCTGCGTACCTCTGCCCTTGGAGAACGTGGATACCGACCAGATTATCCCCGCACGCTTCCTGAAAGCCACGACACGGGAGGAGCGCTTCTTCGGCGACAACCTGTTCCGCGACTGGCGCTACCGCCCCGATGGCACTGTGGTTGAGGATTTCGTACTCAACGACCCAGCCTACGGCGGCTGTATCCTCGTAGCGGGCCGCAACTTCGGTTCGGGCAGCAGCAGGGAGCACGCCGCCTGGGCCATTGCCGGCTATGGCTTCCGCGTGGTCATCTCGTCGGCCATTGCCGATATACACCGCAACAACGAACTCAACAACTTCGTGCTGCCCGTCGTCGTCAGCGACGCGTTCCTGCAGGAACTCTTCGCCAGCATCAAGGCCGACGCCAAGACTGAGGTGCGCGTTGACCTGCCTGCCCAGACGGTGACCAACCTGGCTACCGGCCACAGCGAGCACTTCGACATCAACGGCTACAAGAAGTACTGCCTAATGAACGGTCTCGACGACATCGACTTCCTTGTGCAGAACCATGACAAAACCATAGAGTGGGAACATGAAAACACGATATGTTGAAATACTCGACTCCACGCTTCGCGACGGCGAGCAGACCAACGGCGTCTCGTTCCTGCCGCACGAGAAGCTCATGATGGCCCGCATGCTGCTCGGCCAGCTCAACGTCGACCGCATCGAGGTGGGGTCGGCACGCGTCAGCGACGGCGAGCGCGAGGCCGTCGGCATGATTTGCCGTTATGCCCGGCAGGCCGGCCTGCTTGACCGCGTCGAGGTGCTCGGCTTCGTTGACGGTCAGCGGAGTGTCGACTGGATTGTCGGTTGCGGCGGTCGCACGATGAACCTGCTGGCCAAGGGCTCGCTGAAGCACTGTCGCCAGCAGCTGGGCAAGCAGCCCGACGAACACATCGACGACATTCGCCAGACCGTAAGCTATGCCCACCGGCAGGGACTGACCGTCAATCTCTACCTGGAAGACTGGTCGAACGGCATGAAGGATTCGCCGCAGTACGTCTACCAGCTCATGGACGCCCTCGTCGACAGCGGTATTCGCCGGTTTATGCTCCCTGACACGCTGGGCATCATGAACCCCCTGCAGGTCATAGAGTACTTCCGCAAGATGGTGAAGCGCTATCCCGATACGCACTTCGACTTCCACGCTCATAATGACTACGACCTGGCCGTGAGCAACTCGCTGGCTGCCGTGCTCAGCGGGGCACGCGGACTGCACGTGACGGTGAACGGACTGGGCGAACGCTGTGGCAATGCGCCACTCTCGAGCGTCCAGGTGATCCTGAAGGACCAGTTCCACGCCACTACCAGCATCCGTGAAGACCGGCTGAACGACATCAGCCGCATGGTGGAGAGCTACAGCGGCATCGCCGTTGCCCCCAACCAGCCCATCATCGGCGACAACGTCTTCACCCAGGTTGCCGGCGTCCACGCCGACGGCGACTCCAAGGACCGGCTCTACCAGAACGACCTCGTGCCTGAGCGCTTCGGGCGGCGTCGGGAGTACGCGCTCGGCAAGACGAGCGGTCGGGCCAACATCTCGAAGAACCTCGAGGAGCTGGGCCTTGAACTGACTCCCGAGCAGCAGCGCCGCGTCACAGAGCGCATCACCGAACTTGGCGACAAGAAGGAGATTGTTACCCAGGAAGACCTGCCCTACATCGTCAGCGACGTGCTGAAACACGACACGCCAGACGAGAACGTAAAGCTGGTAAGCTACGTCGTGTCAACGGCTTACGGCCTAAAACCTGGAGCAAACGTTAAGGTTGAGATCAACGGTCAGCAGTATGAAGCCGCCGCCACGGGCGATGGTCAGTACGACGCCTTTGTCAAGGCCCTGCGGTTCATCTACCGCAAGTATCTCGACCGCACGTTCCCGATTCTGGCCAACTACGCCGTCAGCATTCCTCCCGGCGGGCGCACCGACGCCTTGGTGCAGACGGTCATCACCTGGAACGACAACGGCCGCCTGCTGCGTACACGTGGGCTCGACGCCGACCAGACCGAGGCTGCCATCAAGGCCACCTTCAAGATGCTGAACATCATCGAGAACGAACAGGTGGAGAAGTTATAGATAGAAAACAGAAAACCCGAAATCAGTAAATAGAAAATGAAGTTAAGTATTGCAGTTTTGCCGGGCGACGGTATAGGCCCGGAGATTATGAAACAGGGCGTCGCCGTGCTCGATGCCATTGCCCAGAAGTGCGGCCATGAGTTTGTCTACGAAGAGGCTATCTGCGGCGCTCACGCCATCGAGGCCGTCGGCGACCCTTACCCCGACAGCACCCACGAGGTCTGCATGCGTGCCGACGCCGTGCTCTTTGCCGCCGTCGGCGATCTGAAGTACGACAACAACCCCACCGCGAAGGTGCGCCCCGAAACAGGCCTGCTGGCCATGCGCAAGCGGTTGGGCCTCTTTGCCAACGTCCGCCCCGTGGCCACCTTCGACTGTCTGCTCCACAAGTCGCCCCTGAAGGAGGACCTGTTGCGCGGGGCCGACTTTGTCGTCATCCGCGAGCTGACGGGCGGCATGTATTTCGGCGAGAAGTACCAGGATAACGACCGTGCCTACGATACCAACGTCTACACCCGTCCCGAGGTGGAGCGTATACTGCGCGTGGCCTTCGAGATGGCCATGACGCGCCGCCGCCACCTGACCGTCGTCGACAAGGCCAACGTGCTGGCCAGCAGCCGTCTGTGGCGCCAGATTGCCAAGGAGATGGAGCCGCTGTGGCCAGAGGTCAAAACCGACTACATGTTCATCGACAATGCCTCGATGCGTGTGCTCACGGAGCCCCGCTTCTTCGACGTCATCGTCACCGAGAATACTTTCGGCGACATCCTTACCGACGAGACGTCGTGCATCACCGGATCCATGGGACTGCAGCCCTCATCGTCGCTTGGCGAGCATACGCCGCTGTTCGAACCCGTTCATGGCTCGTGGCCCCAGGCTGCCGGTCAGAACCTGGCCAACCCCGTGGCTCAGATCCTGTCGGCGGCGATGCTGCTCGAGCACTTCGGCCTGACGGCCGAGGGCCGACTGGTCCGCGATGCTGTCGATGCCTCGCTGGCTGCCGGGGTGCGCACGCCTGAGATTCAGGTCGAGGGCGGTCAGCACTACGGCACGCGTGAGGTCGGCCAGTGGATAGCCGACTATATACGCAACAGCTGAGGCTGACATCGGCCAGAGTGCGATTTTTATGCTACGACCAAACTTTTCGGCAGGAAAGTTTGGTCGTTTCATTGTTTTTTGTTATATTTGCAAGCAGATTAGAGAAGACAACTGTTTATTCACCTTAATTAAATAAATAAGACTATGACGCATCAGTGGTTGCAAATCGGTGCCGTAATCCTCATCGTTATCATCGGCATTTTCATTTTCCGCAGCAAGTCGCAGTGATTTGCACTGCGGTTTCTTGGACGTTTCAGTAAAAAGCATTATCTTTGCAGAGTATTAATAAAAAAACCTAAGATTATGGATAAAACACCAACTCCCCACATAGGGGCAAAATTCGGCGAAATAGCCGAGACTGTAATAATGGCAGGCGACCCGCTGCGTGCCAAGTTTATGGCTGAGAAGTTCCTGGACGACCCGGTGCAGTTCAATAATGTCAGAGGCATGCTTGGATTTACGGGGACTCACCAGGGGAAGCGTGTGAGCGTGATGGGGCACGGAATGGGTATTCCGTCAATCGGCATCTACACCTACGAGCTCTTCAACTTCTACGGCGTCAAGACGATTATCCGTGTAGGCTCTGCCGGTTCCATTAACGAAGACCTCCACGTGGGCAACCTCGTGCTCGTCGAGGGAGCCTGCACGAACTCTAATTATGCCTCGCAGTATGAACTGCCGGGAACCTTTGCCCCCATTGCCGACTTCGGCCTGCTGCGCGGCGCTGCCGATGCCTGCGACCGCTTCGGCTATCGCTACAAGGTGGGCAACGTCCTGTCGTCGGACACGTTCTACACCGAGAACGCCCACAACGACAAGTGGATTAACATGGGTGTGCTGGCTGTCGAGATGGAGGCTTCGGCCCTCTATATGAATGCAGCGCGTAGCGGCAAGCGGGCGCTGACCATCCTGACCATCTCTGACCATATTCTGACGGGTGAGGCCACTACCGCCGAGGAGCGGCAAACCACTTTTACACACATGATGGACGTAGCATTCACGCTGGTATAGCTTATGAATAAAGAGGAGAAATTTGTCATTACCATCAGCCGACAGTTCGGCACTGGTGGTCACGAGATAGGCGCTGCGCTGGCTGAGCGTCTCGGTGTTAAGCTGCTCGACAAGCAGATACTCAACGAAGTGGCAAAGCGCATCAGCGCCGTTGAGGATGCCGTCGAGAAGATAGAGTCGCGCAATCCGCTTTGGCGCGACGACTTCACTAACTTCTACCGCACTTATATGGCAGGCGCCGAGTACAGCGGGGCCGAGCACGACCATACGAGCCACGAGCTGTTCAGGGCTCAGGCCGAGGCTATCAGAAAGATTGCTGCCGAGGAGTCGTGTGTCATCATCGGTCGTTGTGGCTTCGATATCTTCAGGAATCATCCTAATGCCCTGAAGATATTCATCCACTCGCCCCTCGACTGCCGTAAGCGCCGTATTGCCGAGAAGTACGACCTCAGCGAGCAGGACGCCGCGGCAATGATTGTCGACAACGACTATAGCCGCGAACTCTACACGAAGACGTTCACGGGGAGCGACTGGACCGACGCCCGCAACTACGACATCTCGCTCGATGTGCGTAAGTTCGGCGTCAACGGTGCCGTAGACTTCCTGATGAAGGCTATAGAAGGCTGACGTACAGCTGTTCGTACTGACGGGCCACCTTCAGGTAGTCATGGTGGCGCTTGACGTATTCCCTGCTTTGTAGTTTCAGGTGGGGAATACGTTTAGGATGTGTCACCAGCTGCTCCAGCTCCTCATAGACGCTCTCGTACGTCGGCTGCACGTTGATGATGGGGCGCAGTTCGTCTTCGTTGATGATGGCGTAGTTCTCAGGCTCGCCGCCGCCGATGCAGATGATGCCTTTCGACATGGCAAGCAGCGGATTCATCGACGGGGTGTAGCTGTAGAGCTGGTCGAGTATGGCGTCGGAGCCCTCCATCAGCTGTTGGTACTCGGCGAAGGGGACGCCCTCGGCCACGACGAGCTTCATGCGGTGGGGATATTTCCTGTGCACGTCCTGGGCGGCCTTGAGCATGATGTCGGTACCCTTGTACTGACTGCGCCCGCGGCTGATGCCGATAAACACCGTCACCTTCGACCGCTTGCACTGATCGGCCGAGTATGTAACGGGCAACTTGATGGGAAACGGGATGAACCGTGTCTTCCCGGGAAAGTAGGGCCTGTAGCAGACGTCGTACTCGTAGAGTCCGGTGACGATGGCATCGCAGTCGTCGGCAATGAGCTTGTTGAGTTGCTCCTTGGCGGTGCCCAGCCAGTCGCGCTGCTCTTTCACCGCAGCCTCGTCGGTGCGTACCTGGTCGCCGATGTTGAAGTCGCTGTAGCGTAGCGGCTTCTTTTCCGTACACGTGTGTACCCAGTACCAGTCCATGCCGAAGGCACCGAGCACGACGCGCTTGTTGTGGCGGCGCAGGTAGCGGTAGATGGGCAGCAGGCGCTCGGCGCTGAGTTCGGCGAAGATGGGGTTGATGAGCTGCACCACGTCGTAGCCGCGCATTCGTGGCAGTGCCGTGGCCAGCCGCATTGCCAGCCGCAGGGCGCCAAGTCGTCCTGCCGGTCGGGCGAGGTCGATGTCGCGGGGGTAGTCTTTCCAGAAGTCACCGTTTGAGGCCACGGTGACGTTGTGACCCAACTGTCGCAGCCCTTCAGCCAGCGTCCAGTGTACATTGCTGTATTCGCCTAATAGTAGTATTTTCATCGTTCCGGTTTGATGACTGGTAGTACGTTCATAAGCAGCGACAGCCCCGCCTGGCTGTTGGTGAGCCTGCGGAACCACTTATACTTTGTCGTATAGTCGCGGTCGGGTAGGGGGAAGAGCCCCTTCCGCCTCAGGAGGTCAAGCTTGCGGTCGAGGTAGTGCCGGCTCCGTGTCTGCATGATGACGTTGTAGATATAGTCCATCGTGAGCTGTGCCACGCGCCGCTGCATGGCCTGCCGCTCGCTGGGGGGCATTGTGTCGCTGAGCCGATTGAGCCGGCAGATGACGGCCATCTTGTCGTTCAGCCGTCTGACGGTTGAACGGATGTCGGTGGACGTGGTAATCGACAGCGGGCGGTGCCTGTAGTAATAGGCCTTGGCCTCAGTAGAGCAGACGCTCTCGGCCCTGAGCAGGAGCAGTGGCGTGAACTCCTCGTCCTCATGACTGATGCCCGGCGTGAAGCGCAGCGTGCCCAGGGCGCGGCGGCTGATGAGCATGCAGCAGGCCGAGGCCTGCAGGTTCTGGTGCATCAGGTAGTCGGTGCCGCCCACGACGTCGCCGTCGGCGAAGTCGGCGGTTGGTGGCTCGTCGTCATCGTCGTTGAAGTCGAACATGACCACGTCGGGCTTCTGGTATCTGACGATGTCGAGGCAGTGCTCATACGAGGCCTGCAGAAGGTAGTCGTCGGCGTCGACAAACTGCAGGTAGCGGCCAGTGGCCACCTGTATGCCCCGGTTACGTGCGCGACTGAGTCCGCCGTTGGGCTGCCTGACATAGACGATGTCGTCGAGGTATTGTGTCAACTGTCGCAGCGGGCTCTCCTTTGAGCCGTCGTCAACGACGATGATCTCGCGCTCGCTGCTGCCCAACGACAGTGCCAGGATGCTGTCGATACACTGTCGCAGCATGGTGACGGGTAGGTCGTAATAGGCAATGATGAAGCTTACGAGCGGCTGGGTTTCTTGAAGTGATGTAGTATTCGGCTGATCTTGCATAAATTGTTGATTCCAAATATGTTGAGTGTTATAGCTTTTAGCTTTTGTCTGACGCTGCCGACGGGTTTCACCCGTCTGTAAGGCAGCTTTGGCGCGTCGCCGGTCATTTCGCAGACGTCGGTCTGGATGTTGACCAGGTGCATGTAGTAGCGGTCGTCCATGGGCATGCCGGCGGCGAGGTGGGCGTCGAGCAGCTGCCGCAGTTCGTTGCCGCTGGCCGTAGCGGTGATGCCCTGCGGGTTCCAGCAGTAGTAGTAGAGTCCGCGCCGGGTGGTCGCCACACGCCGTGCGTGCTTCAGCAGTCGGGGCAGGGTGTAGGTATCCTCGAACACGCGGCCTTCGGGGAAGCGTATGCCGTCGAAGAGTGTGCGGCGGAACACCTTGTTGCAGGCGTAGGTGTGCAGATAGGCTTTGGTGTCGGTCCAGTAGTCGCCAGGATTGCCGTATGTCCGGGTGCTGAAACTGAGCTGCGACTGGTGGCGGGCGCCGTGGTGGAGGCTCATGGGGTACTCGGTCATGTCGGCATCGCTCTCGGCCGTATCGGCCATGACGGCCTCCAGTGTGCCGGGAGCAATGTAGTCATCGCTGTCGATGAAGGTGACGTAGTCGCCACGGGCCGCGTCGAGTCCGGTGTTGCGGGCCTTGCTCAGCCCGCCGTTGGGCTGGTGGATGACGCTGATGCGGTCGTCGCTTTCAGCCCAGCGGTCGCACCTCTGGGGGCAGTCGTCAGGCGAGCCGTCGTCGACGAGCAGCACCTCGAAGTCGGCGAACGACTGGCTGACGACGCTCTCGAGACAGCGGTCGAGTGTGGCTGCCACGCGGTAGACGGGAATGATGATACTCAGTTTCACGGCACAAAAGTACGAAAAATATTTGCAAATGAATAATAAAAGCAGTAATTTTGCGTTTGGAAAATAGAAAAACATGGAAGAGAAGGTCTCCGACAGCTATAGCCATGTACTGAAGTACACTGGTATTTTCGGTGGCGTGCAAGGTTTGAACATCGTGGTCGGCCTTGTGCGTAATATGCTTGTGGCAAGGCTGTTGGGCCCTAACGGCATGGGACTGGTCTCGCTGCTGAACTCCACCGTGAACTTCGTCTCGCAGGCCACCAACCTCGGCATCTCGTTCACGGCGGTGAAGCACGTCTCAGAACTCTTCGACCGTGGCGACGAGGCGGCCATTGCCCATTTCGTCAAGGTGGTGCGGGCCTGGTCGCTGCTCACGGCCGTGCTCGGCATGCTCGTCTGCGTGCTGGCCGGACCGGCACTGAGCAACTTCACCTTTGCCTGGGGCGACCATTCGCTGCACTTCATCCTGCTGTCGCCTGCCGTCGCCCTGCTGGCCGTCACGGGGGGCGAGATGGCTATACTGAAGGGAGCCCGGCAGCTTCGCCCCCTGGCCGTCATCCAGGTCTACACCGTCCTGGCGGCGCTGGTCGTCTCGATACCTCTATACTACTTCTTCGGCCAGAGGGCCATCGTGCCCGTCATCGTGCTCATGGCCTTGGTCTCTATGCTGCTCACCATCCGCTATTCCTACCGGCTGTACCCGTTGCGCCTAAGTGGCGGCTGCGGCCTCCTCGGCGAGGGCATAGGCATGGTGAAGCTCGGCATGGCCTTCGTCGTCGCCGGCATCCTGGGCAGTGGGGCCGAGATGCTGATACGCTCCTACCTGAACGTCAGCAGCGGCGACCTCGACGTCGTCGGTCTCTACAACGCCGGCTTCGTGCTCACCATCACCTACGCCGGCATGGTGTTCTCGGCTATGGAGACCGACTACTTCCCGCGGCTGTCGTCGTGTAGCGGCGTTGCCGACACCAACCTGACGGTGAACCGCCAGATAGAGGTGTCGCTGCTTATCGTCTCGCCTATGCTGGCTGTGCTGATTATCAGTCTGCCGGTGCTCATTCCCATCCTCTATTCGTCGAAGTTCCTGCCCATCGTCGAAATGGCTCAGGTGGCCGTCTTCTCCATGTACCTGAAGGCGGTCTCGCTGCCCATTTCCTACATCACGCTGGCCAAGGGCGACTCTGTAGGCTATATGGTGCTCGAGGGCATCTACGACGTGCTGCTGGTGGTGCTTATCGTGACGGGCTATCGCTATTGGGGACTGTTCGGCACGGGCGTGGCACTGTCAGTCAGCTATTTGCTTGACATCCTGATGGTCAGTGCCTACGTTTACCTGCGCTACGGCTACCGGCCGTCGGCTCCCGTGCTCTACTACGCCCTGCTACAGTTCTCGCTGGGCGTGGCGGCATACACCGTTACGTTTGTCGACAATGCCGTTATCTACTGGACGCTCGGTGTGCTCATCTGCATGGTCAGCCTGCTCGTCTCTGTCTATATCCTCCACCAGAAGACTTCGCTCTGGGCCTCGCTCATGGCGAAGCTGAAGAAAGTCGTCCGTCGTCATGGCTAAAGTCTCCGTCCTCGTCGCCGTCTATAATGCCGAGCCGTTCCTGCCGCAGTGCCTCGACTCGTTGCTGGCCCAAACGCTCGCCGACATTCAGGTTATCTGTATCGACGACGCCTCGACCGACGGCTCACTGCAGGTGCTCAACGACTATGCTCGCCGCGACAGCAGGATTGAGGTGGTCAGTTTAGACGTGAACGGTGGTCAGGCTCATGCACGGAATGTGGGCCTACAGCTGGCACGGGGTGGGGTGGTGTGTATGGTCGATGCCGACGACTGGCTTTCACGCGATGCCCTTCAGCGGCTCTACGAGGCTTTCGACGAGACGACAGACTGCGTGCTGCTGGAGCTTAGGAAGGTCTATCCTGACGGGCGCGAAGAGCGTTACCCGATGGCCGACTTCTCGACGCTGACGGGGCAGGAAGCCTTTCGGCTAAGTCTGACGTGGCAGATTCATGGCCTCTACGGCGTACGCCTTGCCATCCATCGCCAGCATCCTTACGATGAGACGTGCCGGGCGTATAGCGACGACAATACGACGCGCATCCATTACCTCTGTTCGCGCCGGGTAGGCCGTTGCAGCGGTGTCTACTATTACCGTCAGCACAGTGCGTCGGTGACTCACAGCGTCAGTCCGCGCCGCTTCGACTACCTGACTGCCAACGAGAGCATGCGCCGCCAGATGACGGAGCTGAATGTCGGGAAGACGCTGCTCGACCTCTACGAGAACCATCGCTGGCTGAACCTCGTCGACGTCTATATGTTCTACCATGTCCATGGTCGCCAGCTCGCCGCAGCCGACCGTCGCTACGGCCTTAGCCTGCTGCACCGCGCATGGGCGACCATCGACCGCCAATCTTTGCTGAGCGCGACGACGTCGAAGTTCGGCTATCGTCCCTGCCCTTCGTTCCGCCTCTTCCGTCTTCAGGAGTGGTTCTATTTCACGCTTCGCGGGCTCTTGGGGCGCAACCGTCATTAGAAAACCTTTCATAAAAACATGCACATTTGTTTTGCGGATTCAAAAATAGTTCGTATATTTGCACGGTGAATCCAGACAAAACGCAGAGAACGATGGAAGATACAAAAGGAAAATACCTCAACCCGAAGGCCGACCTGACCTTCAAGAAGATCTTCGGTGAGCACGAGGACCTGGTCATGAGCCTGCTCAATGCCCTGCTGCCCCTCGACGAGGGTAAACAGATAGAACATGTGGAGTATCTCACGCCTGAGATGGTGCCCGAGAACCCCGGGAAGAAGAACAGCATCGTCGACGTACGCTGCAAAGAGACGGGCGGGCGCCATTTCATCGTGGAGATGCAGATGAACTGGAATAACGAGTTCCAGCAGCGCGTCATTCTCAATGCTTCGAAGGCTGTGATAAAGCAGCTGAAGGGTAGCGAGGACTACTCGCTGCTGCAGCCTGTCTATGCACTGAACCTCATCAACGACGTGGGCTTCGACGCAGGACCTGACGAGTTCTACCACGACTATGCCATCGTGAACGTGGAGCATAGCGACCGCATCATTGAGGGTCTCCGCTTTGTATTCGTTGAGCTGCCCAAGTTCAAACCGCAGAACATAGCCGAACGCAAGATGATGGTGCTGTGGTTGCGCTTCCTCACCGAGATAGACCGTGACACGGAGACGGTCCCGCAGGAGCTGTTAGAGAATCCAGACACGAGCAAGGCGCTGAAAATCCTGGAGAAGTCAGCCTACAACGAAGAAGACCTGAGAGCCTACGAGTACTATTGGGATGCCGTGTACAACGAGCGCGGTGCCATTCGGCACGGTTATAAACAGGGAATGGAACGTGGTATGGCTCAGGGTATGGCTCAGGGTATGGCTCAGGGTATGGCTCAGGGTATAGAAGATACCAAGCGTGACAATGCTCGCCGCATGAAGGACGATAACATGCCCGTGGAGCTAATCGCAAAATATACAGGGTTGACGGTCGAGGCCATCAACAGCCTCTGACTCCTAAGAGAACCGATAATATAAATGTGTAACCCATAATTGACATCAGTATGTCAATGGTACGCTGACCATTACTAAAGCACAGCTAAAAGCGAAGGCTTTGGACATAACGGTAGAACAAGGGAAGTTATATCGTTAATGGCGTAAAGGTCGTGGTACGGTAGTAAACTGACTTTGTACCATCTAATAATACGACGATGCCTGTTGATTCTTGTCAACAGGCATCTACTCTTGGATACAATACGTAAGCTGGCTTTCACGCCAAAAGATCCTGCACTTCCTGCACTTGAACATCTAACGGACTGACGGACAGACGGTTGGTGACCTCGACTACGCGAAAAACCTGCACTGAACCTGCACTGGAAGTTGCACTGAGGATGGACGGGGGATTCGAACCCCGCAGATTGGAGGCGGCAAAAGAGTGTTCCCACGGCCTGGGACATTTGTCCCAGGCCGTGGGAACGTCTGAAAGGAGCCGGTTTTCTGGCCCTAAACTGCCAGCCAACTCGGACGCTGGCTCAGTGCAGGTTGCAGTGCAGGTTAAGTGCAGGTCCTGGTGACCATAACCTTCTGATAATGAGGGGTCAGTGCAGGAAGTGCAGCTATTTTCTGAGTGCGAGGTTGTAGTTGTAGTAGGCCTTGTTGCCGGTGACGTCCTGGATGACGCGGATGAATGGCGGGAAGTTGACGTCCTCGACGTCGGCGATGCCCTTGGTCTCGAGGATGACGAGCCCCTGAAGGGGGCCGCGGTAGGTGTCGAGCTCGAAGTGCTGGCCGCGCCAGATGAAACTCTGGCGGAGCTTGCTGATAGGCTGGCGATAGGGGTCGGCCTGCTGCAGGAGCGACTCGTAGAGGGCATTCTCCACCTGGCGCTCGGTCTCAATCTGTTCGCCGGGGGCGGTGCGCTTCTTGGTGTTGTGGACGTTGACCACCTTGCCGTTGGCCCATGAGCGGCGGCGCAGGCGCACCTCGGTACCCGGCTCGCTGACGAGGTAGGTCTGCAGGATGTCGCTGTCGATGGTGTCGGGCAGTGGTCCCGTGACCTCTACGATGTACTTGCGCTCCTCGGTGACGGGCTGCGGTAGGCCGAGCACGCTTGAGATCTCGCGGATGACGCGCTGCATCTTTTGCTCGAAGTCGTCGTGGTTGTTGATGACGCGCAGGTGGGGGTGGCCCGTCCAGGCGCGTATGACCTTCTTGTCGAGCTCGCGGGCTATGCGCAGTCCCTCCTCGTCGGCCTGCTCATAGCGGGTGGAGTTGGTGGCGGTGGTGTAGTACTGCTCGGCGCCGTCGGCAGCCGAGACGAGGTGGAGCACGGCATCGTAGCGCTGGCGAAGCATGCCGGCGTTGACGCCGGCGTCGGCGGTGATGTCGGCCCACTCCTCGGGTGCCATGTATGCCGAGATGTCGAGCGTGCCGCGGTCGCAGACGATGAGCACCGGCTTCTGGCAGACGGCTGCCAGTCGTGAGAAAGCGTCTTCGAGGGCTATCTGCGTCGTCAGAATGGCGCGCTCGCCCTCGAAGTACAGCTTACGGTTCGGCGTGAGATAGTTCCAGCCGGCGAGGCTGTAGATGGTCGGCACCTCGGGAACGCAGAACACCTTGAACCCGAGGTTGTTGAAGTGCTCGATGACGCGCACGAGGGCCGTCGTCTTGCCGGCGCAGGGTCCGCCTGTGAGTACGATTTTGGTCGTCATATACTGAGTTCGTCGAGCACCTTGATGAGTTTCTTGTCGAAGGGCTTGTCGGTGCGTATGCACTCCGAGAAGGGCACGTAGACGACCTCGTTGTTGCGCACGCCAACCATGACGTTGCGCTGGCCCTGCTTGATAGCTTCGATGGCGCCGACGCCCGTTCGGCTGGCCAGGATGCGGTCATGGGCAGACGGTGAGCCGCCGCGCTGCAGGTGGCCGAGTATGGAGACGCGGACGTCGAAGCTCGGGAACTCCTTCTTCACGCGGTCGGCGTAGTAGAGTGCGCCGCACTTAGGACTCTCGGAGACGATGACGATGCACGACTTCTTGGACTTGCGGATGCCGCGGCCCATGAACTGCGCGAGCTGGTCGTCGTCGGTCATCTCCTCGGGAATGATGGCCGCCTCGGCGCCGCAGGCTATGGCCGAGTTCTGAGCCAGGAAGCCGGCGTCGCGGCCCATGACCTCGACGAAGAAGATGCGCTCATGAGAGTTGGCGGTGTCGCGTATGCGGTCGACGCACTCCATGATGGTGTTCATGGTGGTGTCGTAGCCGATGGTGGAGTCGGTGCCGTAGAGGTCGTTGTCGATGGTGCCGGGCAGTCCGATAACCGGGAAGTCGAACTCCATGCCGAAGTTGCGTGCTCCGGTAAGTGAGCCGTTGCCGCCGATGACGACGAGCGCGTCGATCTCCTCGCGCTGGCAGGTCTCGTAGGCCTTCTGCATGCCCTCGGGAGTCATAAACTCCTTTGAGCGTGCGGTCTTGAGAATGGTTCCGCCGCGGGTGATGATGCCCGATACGTTCTCGGTGGTGAAGGACTTGACTTCGCCCTTGATGAGGCCGTCGTAGCCTCGGTAGATTCCTTTGATATTAAACCCGTTGTAGATGCCGGCGCGGGTGACGGCGCGGATGGCGGCATTCATGCCGGGGGCGTCGCCTCCGGAGGTGAGTATGCCGATAGTCTTGATTTTAGCCATAGTTATATTATTATAAGTAGTTCAAGGAGTTCAGGGAGTTCAGGGAGTTCAAGGAGCTCTGGGGGGGGGCTCAGGCTATGAGCACCTCGGCCATGAGGATGAGCAGTCCGGCGAGGAAGCCGGCGAGCACCTTAGGCGTGAGGTGGCGCACATACCAGCCGAACTTCATGTGCTCCATCTTCATCAGAGCCAGACCGCTGGTGCTGCCCACGCTGAGCAGGCAGCCGCCGACGGCCGTAGCGTAGGCGATGACCTTCCAGTAGGCACCGTTGAGGGTGAAGTTCATCAGGTAGTCGCTGTCGGCCCATCTGTCGAGCTGGTCAGCTTCGATGATGGGGTAGAGCGAGATGTCGGTAATGGCCACGGTGAACGTGTCGACGAGACTGCTGAGCAGACCCGAGACGACGGCGACGACCCAGATGTTGTGGATGTTGTAGTCGATCCAGGCCGAGATGTCGCCAAGAACGCCCGTCTCGGTCATGACGCCCATGCCGAGCATGATGCCCATGACGAAGAGCATTTGCTGGATGGTGCCATACTGCAGTGCGCGGGGTATGCGCCGCTGAGCCATCTGGTCGGCGGCGTTGAGCTTGCGGTTGAAGGCCTCGTTGACCACCCAGAGCACGCTGAGCGTGCAGAGTGCGCCGAGGAACGGCGACAGGTGGGTGATGTTGTGGAAGGTGGGTATAAACCAGAGTCCGCCGATGCCGACGATGAGCATCACGAGTCGCTGCCAGCGGTTGAGGTTGGTGTCGTCGCCGCGATAGGGTGGTGCCGACCACTCGGTGTCGAGGCGGTCGGGCAGTTGGCGGTTGATGAGAACCGTCGTCACCACCCATGCAGCCATCGTCGGCAGTATGAGGTACTTCGAGAAGTCGGTGGCCGTCACGGCACCGTCGCCCCAGAGGATGAGCCCTATGGGGTCGCCGATGACGGTGAAGGCTCCGCCGCAGTTGGCCGCCACGACGATGGCCGCCCCAATGAGCATGCGCTGCCGTCGGCTGCGCACGATGTCGTGCATGATGACCAGCATCATGGTGGCCGTCGTCAGGTTGTCGAGGTTTGCCGACAGGACGAATGTGGCCAGTGTGATGGTCCACAGCAGACGCTTGGAGTTGCGCGTGCGTATCCACTCGGTGATGAAGTCGAAGCAGCCGTTGTTGTTGAGTATCTCGACGATGGTCATCGTGGCGAGAAGGAACATGACAATGCTGGCGGCTCGGCCCACGTACTTCAGGAAGATGTCGTCGTAGATGAACAGCTTGACGGCATCGCTCGAAGGGGCCTCGCCGGCCAGGTATTCTGCATACTCATGTGGGTGCTGGGACATGACGAAGTCGGCGCCCCAGCTGATGTAGACGACCCAGCCCACCGTGCCGATGAACATGGCGATGGCGGCCTTGCTGACCCCCGTCAGGTGGCCAGTGGCTATGAGCAGGTAGCCGAAGATGAGCAGCAGAACGATGATCAGTGTCATGGCGTGTTATCCTCCGAAGTTGTCGTACATGATGCTTTCGGGTTCGACGCCGAGCGAGTCGAGCATCGAGACGACGGCTGCCGACATCGGGCCGGGGCCGCACATGTAGTACTCCACGTCCTCGGGAGCCTCGTGGTCCTTCAGGTAGGTCGAGAGCATCACCTGGTGGACGAAGCCCGGTGTGTACTTCACGCCGGCAGCGTCGGCAGCGGGGTCGGGGCGGTCGAGGGCCAGGTGGAAGTGGAAGTTGGGGAACTCCTTCTCCAGCTGCAGGAAGTCGTCGAGGTAGAACACCTCGTTGAGTGCGCGTGCACCGTAGAAGTAGTGCATCTCACGGTCGGTGGTGTGCAGCGTCTTCGTCATGTGCATAATCTGAGCGCGGAGCGGGGCCATGCCGGCGCCGCCGCCGACCCAGATCATCTCGCGCTTCGAGTCGAAGTGGGGGTGGAAGTCGCCGAAGGGTCCGCTCATGATGACCTTGTCGCCGGGCTTCAGCGAGAAGATGTAGCTCGAGGCGATGCCCGGGTTGACGTCCATGAATCCGCTCTTGTCGGGCTTGAACGGCGGCGTGGCAATGCGCACGGTGAGCATGAAGACGTCGCCCTCGGCGGGGTAGTTGGCCATTGAGTAGGCGCGGATGGTGGGCTCGGGATTCTTGCACTTCAGCGGGAACATCTTGAACTTCTCCCACGAGGGCAGGTACTCGTCGCCGATGAGCGCCTTGTCGAAGTCGCGGTCGTAGTCGATGCAGTCGAATGCCGGAATCTTGATCTGGGCATACGAGCCCGGCAGGAAGTCCATGTGCTCGCCCGGGGGCAGCTGCACCTTGAACTCCTTGATGAACGTGGCGACGTTCTTGTTCGAGATGACCGTACACTCGTACTCCTTGACGCCGAGCACCGACTCGTCGACGTGTATCTTCAGGTCGCCCTTCACCTTGCACTGGCATCCCAGCCGCCAGTGGTCCTTTATCTGCTTGCGGGTGAAGTGTGGCTTCTCAGAGTCGAGAATTTCGCCGCCGCCCTCGAGCACCTGCACCTTGCACTGTCCGCACGAGGCCTTACCGCCGCATGCTGACGGCAGGAAGATGCCGTTCTCGTTGAGCGTGGCCATGAGGTTGTTGCCCTGCGGCACGCTGATGGTACGGTCGCCGTTGATTTCAATATTCACGTTGCCCGACGGCGAGAGATACTTCTTCGCAACGAGCAGGACGATCACCACAAGGATGATCAACGAAAGGAATACTCCTATACTGTATAAAATAAACTGTGCCATACCTTATTAAATGTTTAAGCCAGAGAAACACATCATCGCCATAGCCATCAGGCCGACGGTGATAAACACGATACCGAGACCCTGGAGGGGCTTGGGAACATCCGAATACTGCATCTTCTCGCGGATGGCACCCATAGCCACGATGGCCAGGGCCCAGCCGATGCCCGAGCCGAAGCCGTAGACGACGGCGTCCCAGACGCTGGTGATGGCCTGCGAGTTGCTGGGGTCCATCAGTATGCGCTGCTGCATGAAGAGCGAGGCGCCCATGATGGCGCAGTTGACGGCTATCAGCGGCAGGAAGATACCCAGAGCGGCGTAGAGCGACGGCGAGTATTTCTCGACCGTCATCTCGACCAGCTGCACCATGCCGGCAATGACAGCGATGAAGAGGATGAACGAGAGGTAGCTGAGGTCGACACCCTCAACGAGGCAGTCGGGACCGAGCACCTTGGTCTGCAGCAGATAGTTCACAGGCACGGTGACGGTGAGCACGAAGGTCACAGCCAGTCCGAGGCCCAGCGAGGTCTTCACCGTCTTCGACACGGCCAGGTAGGAGCACATGCCGAGGAAGAAGGCGAAAATCATATTGTCCACAAAGATGGACCGGAATAAAAGACTTATTGCGTGTTCCATATCTTATTTCTCCTTATAAAAGTAAGCACGATGTACCCAAATCACACAGCCGACGAGGATGAGCGCCATGGCGGGCATCGTCATCATGCCGTTGTTCACGTAGCCCATGTCGTAGCAGGCATCGGGGATAACCTGGAAGCCCAGCAGCGACCCGCGGCCGAGCAGCTCGCGCACGGCGCCCACGATGACCAGGATCATGGCGTAGCCAAGACCATTGCCCACACCGTCGAGGAACGAGGGCCAGGGCTTGTTCATCATGGCGAAGGCCTCAAGCCGTCCCATGAGGATACAGTTGGTAATAATCAGGCCGACATACACCGACAGCTGTACGCTGACGTCGTAGGCGAAAGCCTTCAGAATCTGACTGACGATAGTCACCAGCGCAGCCACGACCACCAGCTGCACGACGATGCGTATGCGGTTGGGTATGGTGTTGCGGATGATAGAGATGATGACGTTCGAGAACGCCGTGATCACCGTTACGGCCAGTCCCATCACGATGGCGGGCTTCAGCTGCGAGGTGACAGCCAGCGCCGAGCAGATGCCGAGCACCTGTCCCAGGATGGGATGGTCAACGTTTAGCGGGTTTAGGAAAACCTCCTTATTCTGTTTGCTTAGTAGTGCCATGTTGTTTCCGATTTACTGATTTCCGATTATCTATTTGTTACTTATGCCCTTCAGGCAATCCTTAATCATTGCATCGACACCGTTAGAGGTCAGCGTGGCACCCGTCACGCAGTCGACCTGCGTCTCGGGGTTATCCACCTTTTTTACGACGGAGAGCACCACGTTGCCGCTCTCGTCGAAAATCTTCTTGCCGATAAACTTCTCCTGCCACTCCTGCGAGTCCTTGATCTCGGCGCCCAGGCCGGCCGTCTCGCTCTCGTGGTTGAAGTAGGCGCCGTAGACCTTTTCGTCCTTGTCGACGGCGATGTAGCCGCTGATGCCGCCCCAGAGACCCATGCCCTTCAGCGAGGCGACGATAATCTGCTGTCCGTCAATCTGGCACTCATAGACCTTCCGTCCGTCAACATCGTTCTCGTTCTTCACCACCTCGGCATACTTGGCCTCGGCCTCAGCGCCGTCGAGGTCGCGGATGTTGAGCGAGTAGAGTATCTGTTTCTTCACGTCGAGGGCCACGTTGGCGTCCTGCATGGGCTTCAGCGCCTGATAGACGAAGGCCAGCAGGAAGGCCACGATGACCACGAGAATCGCGCTATATATAATAATGTACGCGTTCGAGTTTGTATTTAACTTAGCCATAATCTTCTGTTACCTTTTTACCTTTTTACTGTTCTGTCTTTTTACGAGCTAAGCGTTTCGAGATGTTGCGCTCCACGATGAAGTGGTCGATGGTGGGTGCAAACATGTTGCCAAAGAAGATGGCGAGCATCATACCCTCTGGATAGCCGGCGTTCATCACGCGGATGATGATGGCCATGGCACCGATGAGGAAACCATAGATGTACTGTCCCGTCTGCGTGCGGCAAGAGGTCACGGGGTCGGTAGCCATGAACACGGCACCGAAGGCGAAGCCGCCGAGCACGAAGTGGTGCCACCACGTCATCGACTGGCCCGTCTGCTCGAAGATGCAGGCCATCAGCGCACCGCCCACGAAGACGCTCAGCATTGTGCGCCACGAGGCGATGCCCGTGACGAGCAGCAGGCAGGCGCCCAGGCCGATGGCCACGAGCGACGTCTCGCCGATGCTGCCGGGAATGAAGCCGAGAGCCATCTCGCAGAGGCTCGTGTCGGGCGTGATGCCCTGAGCCAACTGTCCGAGGGGCGTGGCCGCCGTAAATCCGTCGGGCAGCGTGTTACCCAGTCCGAAGATGCTGTCCTGGGCCACCCAGATGCTGTCGCCCGTCATCTTCGAGGGGTAGGCAAAGAAAAGGAACATACGCGCGGCGATGGCGGGGTTGAAGATGTTCATGCCCGTGCCGCCGAATATCTCCTTGCAGAAGATGACCGAGAAGGCGCAGGCCAGGGCCAGCATCCACAGCGGGCAGCCGATGGGTATGATCAGCGGAATGAGGATGCCGCTCACGAGGTAGCCCTCCTGAATCTCCTCGCCCTTCCACTGTGCCCAGGCGAACTCAATGCCGAGGCCGACGATGTAGCTGACGAGAATCTTGGGCAGCACGGCCAGGAAGCCGTAGCAGAAAATCTCGAGGAACGAGGCGCTCTCGAGGGTGCCTGCCGCAAGGTAGTTCTGGTAGCCGATGTTGTACATACCGAACAGCATGGCAGGCATCAGGGCGATGACCACCATACTCATGATGCGCTTCGAGTCGATGGCGTCGTGAATGTTGACGCTGCCGGCCTTCGCCGTGTCGTTGGGCACGTAGAGGAAGGTCTCGAAGCCGTCGAAAATCGAACGGAAGGCATGCAGCTTGCCACCCTCCTCGAAGTTCGGCTTTATCTTATTGAGGTAATTTCTTAATGCTGACATAGTTATGCGTTTTCTTTACGTAAGATGTTCAGACCTTCGCGCACGATGCGCTGTAACTCCAGTTTCGAGCTGTCTACAAACTCGGCCAGGGCGAAGTCCTCAGGTGCGACCTCGTAGATGCCGAGTGCCTCCTGGCGGTCAATGTCGCCTGTGATGATGGCCTTGATGAGGTATTCGCCGTAGATGTCCATCGGCAGCACGCTGTCGTACTCGCCGCTCATGATGATGCGGCGCTCGCCGCCCTTCACGCGGGCATCGAGTGCATACGCCTTCTTGCCGCAGAGCCACGAGAAGTAGCTGCGGTTGACCGAGAATTGCTTCAGTCGCGGCATGATCCAACCCAGCATCTCGTCGGCGTCATTGCCTTCAGGTATGACGGTGATCTCGCTGGTGTGGGCGCCGAGGTAGCCGTCCTTCGTCGTCGGCTTGCCCGTCAGCACGTTGCCGTTAATGATGCGGACCTGGTGAGAGGTGTCGTAGCTGTTGGAGAGCAGCGTCGAGAGCTCCTCGCCGACCAACATATCAACGTAGGCAGGGTTACTCACCTCACTACCACACAGGGCCACAGTGCGGGTCAAGTTCACCTTGCCCGTGTTAAACAGTCGGCCGATAAACAGCACCACCGTCGGGTCGCCGATGGTCCACACCACCTCTCCCTTGTTCACGGGGTCGAGGTGGTTCACCTGGACGCCGACGTTGCCTGCCGGGCACTTGCCTTCGAAGATGTTGACCTCGACATCCTTCATATTGGTGAGGACCGAACCCTCGCCAACGCCGAGATAAGTCTTGGCAATCTTCGACAGGGCCGTCAGTCCCGTTTGGAAGTCCTGCTCCTGGCCTTTCACCTCAAACTCGAAGTCGGCAGCCAGGGGCTTGTCCCTCAGAGCCGACACGAAAATTGCCTTAGGCTTCGTCTCAGGATTAGTTGAGACAGCATAAGGCAACTGATTGATATAGCCAAAGATACCAGCCTCCAATAAGGCGTTAACTACTTGCTCGCCGGTCAATGTCCCGACGTCGCGCCTGCCGAAGTCAACTGACTCCTGGCGGTCGTCGGCGTCAATCTTGATGCAGAGCACTTTCCTGCGTTCGCCCCGTACCACTTCGCGGACGGTGCCGCTGACGGGCGAGGCAAACTTCACTTGAGGGTACTGCTTGTTCACGAACAGCGCATCCCCGGCCTTGACCTTGTCGCCTTCGCGGACCACGACCTTCGGAGTCACCCCTTCGAAGTCGTCAGGCACGAGAGCATACTTGCCGTTCGACTTCAACTGAATTTTCTTCTCCTCGGCACGTCCTTGAAGATGAATGTCCAAGCCTTTGCGTAACTTGATTACATTTGCCATTTATATAAATGTTTAATTGAATAGCTAACGTTAAGCGACGGCAAAATTAGTAAAATTTATGGATATATCGAGATTTTATTGGCGAAAAATGTCGTTATCCCGACTTTTTATCGTAATTTTGCATCATAATTCGAGCTATCGACAGTATTTTGCTAACTCTGACTGACAACAAGTGAAGCAACTGAAGCATATCGTCAACTGGGTAGTATGGACCATTTTAGGCCTGTACGCAGCACTCATGATTGCTGTCCGCGTGCCCTGGGTCCAGCAGGAAATCGGCTCCAAGGTGGCCGACCTCGTGTGTCGCGAGCTGGGCACGAAGGTGGCAGTAGGCCGTGTCGACCTGGGCTTCCTCAACCGTCTGATACTCGACGACGTCATCATCTACGACCAGCAGGGGCTCCAGCTGCTCAACGTGGCCCGCATGACCGCCCGCGTCGACCTGGCCCAGCTGGCCATCGGTCGCACCGTCGTCTCGTCGGCACAGGTCTTCGGCGCCCGTTTCCTGCTCTACAAGGCCAATGCTCAGTCGCCCGCCAACTACCAGTTCGTGCTCGACGCCTTAGCCTCGACCGACACCCTTGACAGCAAGCCCCTCGACCTGCGCGTCGGCTCCTTCATCATGCGTAACTCGGCGGTGAAGTACGACCAGTGGGACGTGCCCACGACGCCCGACCGCTTCAACCCCAGTCATGTCAACGTGGCGGCCATCAGTGCCCACGTCGTGCTGAAGGCACTGACCGACGACAGCCTGAGCCTCAACGTCAAGCGACTTACCTGCGTCGAGCAGTCGGGCATCAGCGTCCGCCGTCTCTCCTTCCGGCTCGCCGCCGGCAACAGCGGGGCGCGGCTGCGGCAGTTTCAGCTACAGCTTCCCGCTACCGACATCCAGATTGACAGCGTCGATGCCGACTACGACCGTCAGCGCTTGGCCGAGACGCTGCGCCTGCGTGGCGCCATCGACCGCACGCGTATCACCCCCTCCGACTTCCGCAGCCTCCTGCCGCGGCTGAAGAACTACCAGCACACGCTCGCCCTGACCACCGACTTCAACTATCAGGACGGTCGCCTCGACATCGGCCGGCTGAAGGCCGCCACCGACCAGGGCGACGTCAGCATCGTGGCCAACGGCTACTTTCAGCGCTCGCCCCAGGGCAAACCTCTCTGGCAGCTGCAGGTCGACGACCTCGCGGTGGCCTCTGAGACCGTCGACTATATCTCGAAGAGCATCGTCAGCCTTCCCGAGCCGCTGCTCCGTCTGGGCAACGTCCGCCTCAAGGGTTCGTTTCTTGGCGACGCCCAAGGCACGCTCAACGCCGATGCCGACGTCGTCACCGACATCGGTCAGGCCGCTACCCGCTTCTCGCTTACGTCCGACCGACAGTTCGCCGGCCGCATTGCCACCGACGGCATCGATGTCGGCCGGCTCGCCGGTGTCGATAAGCTCGGCATCGTCGCCCTGGCCGTCGACGCCAACGGCACCATCGGCAGCGAGGTTGCCGCCAAGGGTAGGGTGGAGCGCATCGACTTCGACGGCAACACCTATTCTAATATAGACCTCGACGCCACCTACGCCACCAACCAGCTCTCGGGCTGGTTGCAGATCGACGACCCGCGGCTGTCGGCCCGCGCCGAGCTCGACCTGAAGGCCACCACCGTCAACGACGCCGTCGGCGTGGTGAGCCTCCACAAGCTGCGGTTGCCCGAGAAGGACTACGAGTTAGACTATCTGCGGCTGGAGTCGGGCTACAACGACGGCACCCACTTCGTTTCCCTCAACAGCGACTTCGCCAGTGCCGCCCTTTCGGGCGAGTTCGACTATGCCACGCTGGCCCAGAGCGTAGCCAATGCCATCGGCTCGAAGCTGCCCACGCTGCCCGGCCTGCCCCCTTACCGGCCGTCGAACAACAACTTCAGCCTCAGACTCGCGCTCGGCAAGACCGACTGGCTCAGCAAACTGCTCGGCGTTGAGCTCGACATCCACGAGCCCGTACAGCTCGAAGCCGTCGTCAACGACCGTGCCAAGCAGATAACCCTCGACCTCGACGCCCCGAGCTTCGCCTACGGTTCGAGCCGCTATCAGGGCGGACGCCTGCACATCACGTCGCCCCGCGACACGCTCTTCCTCGATGCCGCCCTCAGCACCCTCAGCGACGACGGCCTGCAGTACGACTTCAGCGCCGACGGCAATGCCGCCGACAACAACCTGTCAGTCGCCCTTTCGTGGAACAACCACGACACGGTGAAGCCCCTGAGCGGCATCCTCAACATCACCTCAAGCCTGTACCGAAACATTGACGACAAGTCAGAGGCCCACGTCAACATACTGCCCTCGACGATGGTCATCGACAATTCCACATGGCAGATAGAGCCCTCCGACATCCTCTATTCAACCGACCGGCTGCTCGTCGACCACTTCTCCATCCATAACGGCAGTCAGTACGTCATGGTCGACGGCACGGCCTCGCGCCAGCCTACCGACTCCATCGTCGTCAGCCTCAAGGACGTCGAGGTGGCCTATATCCTCGACCTCGTGCAGTTCGATGCCGTCACCTTCAGCGGCAAGGCCTCGGGGCGCGCCTTCCTGACCTCAGTCTTCGACGACCCCGACGCCTCGGCCAACCTCACCGTCGGCGACTTTAAGTTCCAAGACGGACGCATGGGAACCCTCGTTGCAACCGTCGACTGGAACAAGCAGGCCCAGCAGATTGACATCCACGCCACCGCCAACGACGGCCTTGAGGCCAAGACCTATATCAATGGCTACGTCTCGCCCGAGCGCGAGTATATCGACCTGGGCATCACCGCCGACGGCACCTACCTCGACTTCATGCACTCGTTCACCGAGTCGTTCATCTCAGATATCACCGGGCACGGCAAGGGCAACCTCAGGCTTGCCGGACCGCTCGACGCCATCAACCTCACTGGCGGACTGCGCATCGACGGCCGCGCCACCATCACGCCCCTCAACACCACCTACACCCTCAGCAACGACAGCCTGACCTTCGTCTACAACGAAATTCTCATCGACAGCGTCCGACTTCACGACAAGCATCAGGGCGTCGGCTACCTCTCGGGAGCCATACACCACCAGGATCTGACTAACCTCAGCCTTGACCTGCGCGTAGATACCCAGCGACTGTTGGCCTACGACTTCGACAGCTTCATGCAGCCCGCCGACAACGCCCACCCCGAGGCCGGCCTCGAGGAGTCGTCGTTCTACGGCACCATCTTTGCTGCCGGCAGCGTAGACATCGCCATGCACGGCGACGACGTGCGCATCGACTGCGACTTTACGCCCCTCTCCGGCAGCACCTTCGTCTACAATGCTGCCCAGAACGACGCCATCAGCGACCAGGGGTTCATCACCTGGCGGACGCGTGCCGCCGAGACCTCGGAGGACGACGACCACGCCCAGCAGGAGCAGTCGTCGAATATCTACATGAACTTCCTGATCAATGCCACCCCCGAGGGTACGCTGCGCCTGCTCATGGATGCCAAGACCGGCGACTATATCACCCTCTACGGCTCTGGCACGCTCCAGGCTTCCTATTACAATAAGGGAACATTCCAGATGCAGGGCACCTACACCGTCAATCACGGTACCTACGACATTACCATCCAGCAGATCATCAACAAGAAGTTCCAGTTCCAGCCCGGCGGCACCATCGTCTTCGGTGGCGACCCCTATCTGGCCGCCCTCAACCTGCAGGCGCTCTACACTGTCAACGGCGTCTCGCTCAGCGATCTGCAGCTCGGCGACTCCTTCTCGTCGAACACCGTCCGCGTCAACTGTCTGATGAATATCGGCGGACAGCCCGCAGCGCCTCAGGTCACCTTTGACCTCGACATGCCCAACGTCAATGCCGACGAGAAGCAGATGGTGCGCTCGCTGCTCTCGTCGCAGCAGGAGATGAACCAGCAGGTGCTCTACCTGCTCGGCATCGGGCGCTTCTACACCCTCGGCCAGAATAACGCCGACCAGCAGCCGGGACAGCAGGACCAGACCACCCTCGCCATGCAGTCGTTCCTCTCAGGCACGCTCTCCACCCAGATTAACAACGTCCTCAATCAGGTCATCGGCAGCGAGAAGTGGAACTTCGGCGCCAATATCTCGACTGGCACCGAGGGTTGGAACAATGCTGAGTATGAGGGCACCGTTGCCGGACGAATGCTCGATAACCGCCTGCTCATCAACGGCCAGTTCGGCTATCGTGATAACGCCACCCAGGCCACGCCGTCGTTCATCGGCGACTTCGACATTCAGTATCTCTTGATGCCCAGTGGAAACCTCGCCCTGAAGGTGTACAACCAGACCAACGACCGCTACTTCACGCGCTCCAGCCTGAACACTCAGGGCATTGGCATCATCATGAAGAAGGACTTTAACGGGCTTCGCGACTTCTTCGGGCACAAGAGCCGATAACAAGTTGCCCCTAAACTCCCAAACTCCTAAACTCCTAAACTCCCAAAGCTATAATACGTAAAGTGCAATCGCAGCGCAGACCTCGGCATCGGCCAGTGCGTGGTGGTGATGCCGCAGGTCGTAGCCGCAGGCAGCGGCCACAGTGTGCAGCTGATGATTAGGCAAGGCGTTGCCGAACTGTCGTCGGGCAGCCGTCAGCGTGTCGTAGAACCGATAGTCAGGATAGTCCATCTGGTACACCTTGAACGCCGCCTTCAGGCAGCCCTCGTCAAAGCGGGCGTTATGGGCTACGAAGGGTATTTCAGCTATCATGTCGCGGTCGTCCAGCGGCTTATCCGGGAAGAACACGCCGGCAATGCGCTCTTCCAGCTGCCTCCATACTTTCTCGAACACGGGAGCCCCGTCCGTATCCTGCTGGCTCAGTCCATGTACGCGCTGACACCAGTAGTTATAGTAGTTCGGCTCAGGCTGTATCAGACTATAGAACGTGTCGGCCACCTGTCCATGCCAGACCATGACCGCTCCCACCGAACAGACGCTCGACGCCTCTCGGTTGGCAGTCTCAAAATCAATTGCAACGAAGTCTCTGATCATCATTTATCGCAAATAACGGTGCAAAAGTACGCATTTTTGCCAGAAAAAGTGTAACTTTGCAGAAGTTTTTGCGAGAAATTTATTAATGATTAAATCGGAATTCATGAACACGTTTGCAGATTATTTTACGACCATGCACGAGCGCAACGGGGCAACAGGCTATATTCACTCATGCCCTGAACTGATGGACTGCGTCAGGCAGGTAGGTTTTCTCCCGCTTCTTGAGAGCGGCATACAAGGCTTTGCTGCCGAGAGCCTGATGGCTGAGGAGTGCCGCTTCACGCAGTTCGACGACGGCTCGTGGGAGTGGCCCCTGTGGCAGTGGAAAGGCTCTGTGGTGCGCGAGGGAGGTAGCGTCTACGGCAAGTTCTTTGCCGGTAAGGCTGGCTTCGTCAGTCGCGAGTGGTGGCCCGACTTCTCGGGCTGGCGCCGCAGCCAGCATCCCGTGCCCGCTGAAGGCACAATCGAGGACATCATTCTGACCACACTGCGCGAGCAAGGCAGCATGATAACCCGTGAACTGCGTGCCGCCTGTGGCTTCACGGGTAAGAACATGCGTTCTAAGTTTGATGCCTACGTCGGCCGCCTGCAGATGGCGACATACATCGTGACCGAGGATTTTGTCTATCTTGTTGACAAGCATGGTCGGGAGTACGGCTTCGGCTGGTCGCTGCTCACCACGCCAGAGCGGTTGCTGGGCAGCGAGGCCTGCCGCTGCGAGCGGCAGCCTGCTGACGCCTATAATCGTATCTTTGCGCATCTTTCACAGATGCTGCCAGTGGCGACGGAGCGTCAAATTGCAAAGCTGATAAAATAAATCACCTCTTACCTCTTACCTCTCACCTCAAGCTTATCGCCCGACAGGTCGACCTCGAAGAGATGAGGGATGCGGACGGTGCGGCCCTGAGCATCGTGGCTATGACTGTGGACAGCCATCATCCACTGTCCGTCGAACCGCTGAAAGAGCATTGAGTGACCGTAGTTGGGCGGGGTAATGGGCTTCGGCTCCTGAACCCAGGGCCCGTCGAGCGTGCCGCTTTCCGAGTAGGCTACGCCCTGCGTGTAGTCATCGTAGACCCATGAAGTCCAGAGCATACCCAGCCGCCCGGTGGCAGTGCGGAAGAGCCAGGGGCCGTCGGTCACTTTGTTCCAGGTGACGTTGCCGCTGTCGTCCTTCTCGCGGCTCCAGGGCGAGTCGCTTGCCCTGAAGAGCAGCTTTGCCGGGCCGACGGTGCCGCTGAGGTCAGGCTTCAGTTCTATTTTCTCAATGGTGCCGTTCCAGTTCTGTAGCCACTCGCCGCAGAACACCATGTAGGGCTTGCCGTCGCTGTCGCGCCAGAAAGTTCCGTCGAGCGTGGGCCTGTCGGCGGGCAGGTAGGTGGCGTCGCCAAACGTGCGGTATGGCCCCATGGGGTTGTCGGCGCGCAGTACCTGAGACGCCCTGCGCTCGATGACGTTCCCCCTGACGGTGTCGATCTTCACCTCGCGGTTGGTGAACGTGGCGAAGTAGTAATAGTAGCCGTCGCCCGTCTGGTGGAGCTCGGCGGCCCAGATCATAGGCCGGCTGCCCATCCACGAGTCGCTCTCGAAGGTCGTGACGACGTAAGGCCCTTCCCAACGGCTGAGGTCGGCTGAGCGCCACATCATGCCGCCGGTGCCCGTCATGTAGTAAGTCTGCGTAGCCTTGTCGGCAAGGATGGCGGGGTCGCTGAGCCTGATGGAGTCAAGCGGAATGTTCTGGCGCACTCTTGGCGTGTGTGGCTGAGCGTCGGCAATGGTGGCGCAGAGTATGGTGGCGAGGCCGATGATGAGTCTTTTCATTATTGTACCTATTATTATAATTAAGTCGTTTTCAGAATGCAAATGTAAGTAAATTCTGCCATAAGCCGTCATTTTGTGCCATATTTTTAGGATTGTTTAAAAAATTGTCTGAATGTTTGGCTGTTTGCTCGTTAATTCGTAACTTTGCACCCGATTTTTTGTGAACAAACGAAAGATGAGAGACAGAATAACAGGAAGCGAAGCGCTGATGAGGGCACTACAGACCGAAGGCGTGACAACCATCTTCGGCTATCCCGGCGGGAGCATCATGCCCGTCTACGATGCCCTTTACGACTATACACGTGGCCAGACGAAATGTTTCGACCACATTCTCGTGCGACACGAGCAGGGGGCAACCCACGCCGCCGAGGGCTACGCCCGCGTTTCCGGCGAGGTAGGGGTCGCGCTGGTGACCAGCGGCCCCGGTGTTACCAATACGCTGACGGGCATCGCCGACGCCATGCTCGACTCTACGCCCATCGTCGTCATTGCCGGACAGGTGCCCATCACGGCCCTCGGCACTGACGCCTTCCAGGAGGTGGACCTCGTGGGTGTGGCCCAGCCGATTTCGAAGTGGTCCTACCAGATACGTCATGCCGACGACGTGGCGTGGGCCGTCAGCCGTGCCTTCTACATTGCCAGGACGGGCCGCCCAGGTCCCGTCGTGCTCGACTTTGCCAAGAATGCGCAGACAGAGCTGACCGACTGGCAGCCCTGTCGTGTCGACTTCGTGCGCAGTTACGTGCCTTACCCGAAGCTCGACAGCGAGGCCGTCAGCCGTGCTGCTGAGCTCATCAACGGCGCCCGCCGCCCGTTGGCCCTTGTGGGGCAGGGCGTTGAGCTGGCCGGAGCCCAGGACGAGCTGAAGGCGCTGCTCGAGAAGGCCGACATTCCCGCCGGCCGGACGATGCTCGGCCTCTCGGCGCTGCCCTCCGACCATCCGCTGAACGTCGGCATGCTGGGCATGCACGGCAATTACGCCGTCAACCTGAAGGAGCAGGAGTGCGACGTGCTCATTGCCATTGGCATGCGCTTCTCTGACCGCGTTACGGGCAACCTCAAGACCTACGCCCGCCAGGCCAAGGTGATACACATCGACATCGACCGCTCTGAGATTGACAAGAACGTCAAGACCGACGTCGCCGTCGTGGCCGACTGCAAGGAGTCGCTGCCCGCACTGACGGCCCTTGTCAGCAAGGCCAGCCACGCAGAGTGGCGCGAGTCGTTCCGACAGCTCGACGAGCGCGAGCGCACGCTGGTCATCGAGCCCGCCATCCATCCCACCGACGGACCGCTGCTCATGGGCGAGGTGGTCAACGCCGTTGCCGAGCAGGTTCGCCGCGACGCCATACTTGTTACCGATGTCGGTCAGAATCAGCTCTTTGCAACCCGCTACTTCAAGTATTACCATAAGCGCAGCATCTGCACCAGTGGTGGTCTGGGAACGATGGGCTTCGGACTGCCCGCCGCCATCGGCGCCACGTTCGGTGCTCCCGGTCGTCAGGTGTGCTGCTTCATGGGCGACGGTGGCTTCCAGATGTGCATCCAGGAGCTGGGCACCATCATGGAGCAGCAGACACCGGTGAAGATGATCCTGATGAACAACAACTATCTGGGCAACGTGCGCCAGTGGCAGGACATGTTCTGGCAGCGACGCAAGTCGTTCACTCGCATGATGAACCCCTGCTATGAGCAGATAGCCGTCGGCTATGGTATTCCCTATCAGGCCGTCACCGACCGCCGCGACCTTGCCGCCGCCGTCAGCCGTATGCTCTCCACCGACGGGCCATTCCTGCTGGAGTGTGCCATCAAGGAGGACGACAACGTGCTGCCGATGACGCCGCCGGGAATGAACGTCAACGACATGATGCTTTCTTTAAATGAGGAATGAGGAATGAGAAATGAGAGATGAGAAACTTTATACGCTGCTCGTGTACTCCGAGAATGTGGCGGGCGTGCTAAATCAGATTACCGCCGTCTTCACCCGGCGCCAGGTCAACATCGAGAGCCTCAACGTGTCGGCATCGAGCATCCCCGGTGTCCATAAGTACACCATCACCGCCTGGAGCGACGAAGACCAGATCGTGAAGATTACCCGGCAGATAGAGAAGAAAATCGACGTGGTGAAGGCCAACTACTTCACCGACGATCAACTCTTCATCCGCGAGACCGGCCTCTACAAGTTGTCGACCGACAAGGTGCTGGCCAATCCCGAGATATCGCGCACCGTGCGCCGTTCTGGTGCCAGCATCATCGAGGTCAACCCCACCTACACCATCGCCATGATGTACGGCGTGACCGAGCAGATCGTCGAGCTCTTTCGCGAGCTCGACACCTTCGGCTGCGTGCTGCAGTACACCCGCTCGGGGCGCATCGCCGTTACCCGCGGCAAGCAAGAGCAGGTCAGCGCATTCTTAGAGGAAAGGGAGCAGCAGAATGGATAAGATAGGACGCTACACGTTTATGGCCGAGCCGTTCCACTGCGACTTCTCGGGCCGGCTCTTCATGGGCCACTTAGGCAACCACCTGCTCAACGCCGCCGACTTCCACTCCACCGACCGCGGTTTCGGCATGCGCCGCCTGCTCGGCATACAGCGCTCGTGGGTGCTCTCGCGCCTGGCCATCGAGATGACCGAGATGCCGCCAATGTACACCCGTTTCAACGTCGAGACCTGGGTCGAGTCGGCTATGCGCTACTTCACCAGCCGTAACTTCGCCGTCGTGGGAACCTCCCCACAGGG
>OCTX012271398.1_pt1 | contig 37798 bp, 35 predicted proteins | sample 1539691 | NCBI WGS metagenome assembly OCTX01 (sample SAMN02144231, study PRJEB22623) | gut metagenome | biome: sheep rumen | host: Ovis aries | place: New Zealand
GCCGTTGGAGAAGGGCTCGATACCGCAGATACACTCGAAGCATCCGCAGGAGGTCATCGGCTTCTCCATGATGGAGTACAGGGATACATCGTCCAGAGCACCATGGGAGAACTTGCGGACAGCCTCATTGACATCCTCGTACTCGCCGATGCGCTCATCGATGGGTTTCTCCTTGGTTACGACCTGGCAGGGTCCGGTGGGATCCAGCTCGTTGGTCGCCTTGGCGTCGAACCAGGAAACGGCACCGCACAGGCCTAGACGTTCGGGAGTAACGATGCAGACATGGCTCGGAGAGAATGCCTGGCACATGATGCAGCTGTAGTAAACATCAACGGCCTCGTCGGTCATGGTAGCCAGACGCTCATCACGCTTGTTGAACATCGGAACAGCGATCTCGTGGCGGATCTTTGTGACCAGCTCGGGATCGGTGATGACCTTGACCTGGCACTTGTCGACAACGGCAGCAAACTCGTTCTTGACGTTGGCGTACAGGACCTCGCCGATGTGTTTCAGACGGAAGCCGGCATTGAAGGTATCTTTGCTGATACGGATACGGATCATGTCACGCTGTCCGGTATGCATAACACCCTCGATGCAGTTGATGTAACTGTGGAACTTACGCTCGAAGACAGGCTCGAAATCCTCCTGCATGCTCTTTCCGGCAACCTCGACCACGTAAGCGATCGAATGCTTGGAGCCGACCTCGAACTCATCCAGATCCGGTCCGATCACCTCGATCTTGTGATCCTCGATCTCGCCGGGCTCTTTCATATGTACGAGCTCGCAGCAGTCCACGCGGGAGCCGTCAAACTCGACCTGCATATCGCCGCGGCGGATGATCTCGCCTTCGTAAGCAGAAGCAAAGGATACCGGAATGTCGATCTTCGTGATCTTGATCTTGATGTTTCTGGCATCCAGGGAAGCAGCGTTCATATCGGCCGGAGCTACCTTCGGGATAAGAGCGCCCGGAACCTCAAAGGTATCCTCGTTGGTCAGGACCGGGAAGCCAAGAGCGATCGCGCCGGCACCGGCTGCAACGATTACCTCATTGAGCGGTGAGAAAGCATTTACAAATGCCGGTACACGCTCCTTGGTGTAAGCCATCAGTCCGGCTGCATCGCCAGGCTTTACATTACCAAAGATCAGAGCTGCACGGACAGCGACAGAAACGACATGGATGACGGAGGTTACATCATATCCCAGCGGGATAACACGAAGGGATGCGCCCATCTTTACGTTCTGCTCGATACACTGATCGATGATACCGCCGACCAGAGTGACCAGGATGCCCTGCTCCTGATAGGATTTAACAAGAGCGGCGCCCTCTTCTGCTGTCGGAGCGGCACCCAGGATAACTGCAACGCCAGGGATATCGCCGGTAACCAGCGGAACGCCCAGGGTACGGATGACTGCATCCGGCAGATGACCTGCGCAGGGAGCCTCATAGGGGGTCTCATTGTCGATATATTTCAGCACCTCGATAAACTCGGCACAGAGCGCAGTCGCAACACCGCTGAACAGTGCATCATTAAGCGCCGGCTCTCTTGTCATCAGCGTCTTAACGACACCAAGAGCTTCTTTCAGCTCGCCCAGGGTCCCGACCTTGATGCCGGTGACGGCATAGTAGCACGGAATACTGTATGCGGTGGCCGGAAAAGCGACTTTTTTGTCAGCGCCGTATTTCTCGATCGCGCCGTCAATCGCTCCCTCGGTAAGGCCGTATACAGCATCATTACCCTGGAAAATCACATCAAACAACGTCATTTTCACTCACCTCCACAATACTTGTTTCTATCCACACGCTTTACAGCGAAGTGTTCCTCCAAAATGGCTGCATCAAAGCCCAAGCTTTTTGATGATCTCCATCATGGCTGCGCGGACCGGAGAATCCTCCGGGATATTGACAGTCGCCTTGCCGTCACAGTCATATTCATAGACGGTGTCATCTGCAGGAACGACGCCGAGCAGCTCAAGGCCCTGCTTGTTAACCTCTTCCATCGTGCCGGCATTGATCTCGCCGTTCGGTGCACGGTTGACGATCAGGCCGATCTTCTGGGGATGGAAATCGCACTCCTTGATCAGTTCGTTGATCCTGCCGGCTGCCTGTACGCCTCTTCTGGAGCAGTCGCTGACCAGGATGGCCGTCTCCATGCTCGGAAGAATGCCGCGGCTGATGTGCTCCATGCCAGCCTCATTATCAACAACGATATAATTGTATCCGTTCTGCAGCTTCTGGAGCTGGGTCTGAAGAAGACCATTCACGAAGCAATAGCAGCCCTTTCCCTGGGTTCTGCCCATGACCAGAAGGTCAAAATCATCGTCCTCCTGAAGCGCACCCTGAAGCTTGAACTGGGCATATTCTGCCTTGTTCATGCCCGGCGGCAGAGCACTGCCAAGAGCCTTTGCATGGTTGATCTCCTCGCGGATCTCACCAAGGGTCGGGGGAGCCTCGATGCCGAGGACCTCATTCAGATTTGAATTTGCGTCTGCGTCAACAGCAAGGACCGGGCCTTTGCCTGTACGGCACAGATACTGGATCAGCAGGCCGGTAAGCGTGGTCTTTCCGACGCCGCCCTTGCCTGCAACAGCGATAACGTGAGCCATAGGTGACTGCACCTTCCTTTCTTATTCATTCATTATCGTCTGCACCAGAAGCTGTATGCGGATCATTTCCAAATAAAACGCTCCGCTCCGTGCGCTGCCGGAGTGATGTCCGCCTGCCATCTGATGCATGATCTTCTGCCTGGATCGATCTGATCAGTCGCAGACGATGGCGACTTCACTGTTGGCCAGGTCGACCCACAGGATCTTTCCTTCGATCCGGGTCTTGTCCCCGATGATGTCCTCGATCACGACAAAATCACCGTCCACATCGATCCTGGCCGCATTGCGCATGAGGACCGTATGATCACTTTCCTTATAAACGGTTGCCAGACACATGATTACTGCTCCTTTCCGCCGTGTGCTTCCGTCAGATGAGACTTGTAAAGGGAAAGGGCCAGAGAAAGATACATATTGCCCTTCTCATAATTCATGACGCCCTCACGCATCTGCTTTGCCACATCGCCAAGGCCCTTCTCTTCGAGCTCCTTTGCCATCTTATCTGTCTCTGCTGCATGCTGCTTGTTGTGATTGATCATGTAGGTCAGAAGAGCCAGTGTCTCATCCTTGCAGCTGCCGCCGTCAGGATCACAGTGTCCGCAGTGGGCATGTACATCCCCGTCATGATCATGGTGATGATGATGCTCATGCTCGTGATCGTGATCATGGCTATGCTCATGGTCATGATCCGCGCCGTGCGGGATCAGATTCCCGTTTTCATCCCTTAAAATGTGCATGTATATTTTCCTCCTGTCTGGTGATCATCCGTTGGATCACGCGATATTATAATTGGAATAGCCACACAATCCGGCTATTTTCTGTATTATAAACGAATGGAAAACACAAATCAAGTAAGCTGCCTTTCCGGGGGCTTCATTTCTGGTATACTTTGTCTTTTTTTCTGAACAATTCGGAAGATTATCCGTGCAAAACTTCCAAAAAAAAGCCGCGCGGCAGCATGAGGGATTTTCCCCCTGCAAAATGCCTTGAGCGGCTTTCATTACTGGATACAGAGAACAAAAACGCTGGCAGGACCGATACGGCCCAAAAAACTCCCCCGGAAGACATTTAAGCAAACATTCTGCAGACCCGACAGGGTCGAAGCCGTTTGCGTAATGCCTTCCCGGGGGAGTTTTTAAATGCCGTCTGCGGAAACCATTTAAGCAAATACCTGGCAAGTCCCAAAGTCCTTAAGCCTTTGCCTTAATGTCTTCCTGGGCGTGTGTTTTTACGGTACTTCTTCCGGAACTCTCACTTGTCCGTTTTGTTTTTCTTGAACAGGTAGGTCTTTCTCTCATTTCCGGCCATGAGCCTTTTGATATTCTCCCGGTGTCCCCAGAAGGCCAAAATCGTCAGCAGCAGAACGATGATATACATCTCGATCAGCCTTGGCGTCGTCATGCCGTAATGTCCCATGCTTCCGAATACGATCATAAAAATCAGGAATGCCACATACATGGACATCGAGCAGAAGGAAACGTAATGGGTCAGATTGAACAGGATGAGGAAGGTTATGATGCAGATGGCCAGGAGCCTCATATCTCCGAAGCCTGCCAGCATTCCTGCCGTCGCAGCAATGCCCTTTCCTCCCTTAAAATTAAGGTAAAAGGGGAAATCGTGTCCCAGGACCACACCTGCACCGGTCCAGATCTTGAGCAGGGGAAACAGCTCGGGGCTGCTGCCCTGGAAGATCAGGGTCGTGACCAGTACGGCAAGAAGGCCTTTGATCATATCTCCAACCAGGGTGATGATTCCCGCCTTGAAGCCCAGCGTGCGCAGGGCGTTTGTCGTCCCCGCATTTCCGCTTCCCTTCGTCCGGATATCGATCCCGTTCAGTCTTCCATATATATATGAGGTCTGGATCAGCCCGAAGCCGTAGCCGATCGCCAGACACAACAATCTTTGCAGCATGTCTTCTCTCCTGTCCTGGCACACTTTTGCGTCACATATAATGCCTTTCAGAAGCCGGCTGCACCGTATGCCGAAAAATGCAGCCGAAGGCGTTCCTGCCTATTATACCACGTTCGTGCCAAAGTGCGCGAAAATCTTACGACCCCTTAGGATGGGGAATCCTTTTCCTGCCGCTCGCGGATCAGGAAACGCAGCGGCGTCCCGCGGAAGCCGAAGGAATCGCGGATGCGGTTCTCCAGATACCGCTGATAGGAAAAATGCATCAGTTTCTTGTCGTTAACAAAGATAACGAAGGTCGGCGGCTTGACCGACACCTGTGTCATGTAGAAGATCTTCAGCCGTTTGCCCTTGTCTGACGGAGGCTGCTGCAGCGCAACGGCCTCGGTCAGGATCTCATTGAGTACGCCGGTCGCGACTCTCTGCGCCTGGTTTTCCAGAATGGCATCCACCGTATCAAACAGCTTGGGCAGACGCTGTCCGCTCAGGGCGGAGATAAAGATCAGCTCAGCATAGTAGGCAAAGGAAAGGGTGGACCGCACCTTGTCGGTGAACTCTTTCATGGTCTTGTCGTTCTTCTCGATGGCATCCCATTTGTTGACCGCTATGATCAGGCCCTTGCCCTCCTCATGGGCAATGCCTGCGATCTTGGCATCCTGCTCTGTGATTCCTTCCACGGCATCAATGACCACGACAGCCACGTCACAGCGCTCCACGGCAGAGACCGTACGGATGATGCTGTAGCGCTCCAGATCCTCTTTGATCTTGCTTTTTCTGCGCAGGCCGGCCGTATCGATGAACGTATAATCCCGGCCGTTTCTGGTGATCACGGTGTCGATGGCATCTCTTGTCGTGCCGGCAATATCCGATACGATCACACGGTTTTTGCCAAGAAGCTTGTTGATGATCGAGGATTTGCCAACGTTCGGCTTGCCCACGATGGCGATCTTTGGATTCTCGTCGGTCTCCTCTGTGCCTGCCCCCTCGGGGAAATGGCTGATGACTGCATCCAGCAGATCACCAAGCCCCTGCTTGCCCTCAGCCGAGATCGGATAGGGCTCGCCGATGCCAAGGTTATAAAACTCATAGACATCCATGGACTGGGAAAGGAAATTATCTACTTTGTTGACGGCAAGCACCACCGGCTTGCTGCTCTTGCGGAGCATATTGGCCACCTGCATATCAGAGTCCACCAGTCCCTGCCGCACGTCCGTCATAAAGATAATGACATCCGCCGTCTCCATGGCGATCATGGCCTGCTCCCGCATCTGGGAAAGAATGATATCGCTGCTGTCCGGCTCTATACCGCCGGTATCGATCACGGTAAACTCCCGGTCGAGCCAGGTCACATCCGTATAGATACGGTCCCTGGTCACACCAGGTGTATCCTTTACGATCGAGATCCTCTGGCCTGCCAGCGAATTAAACAGCGTGGATTTGCCTACGTTAGGCCTCCCGACTATCGCTACGATCGGTCTGCTCATACATCTGCCTCCTTCTATGTGTATCGTCCTGCTTCTCGCCAAAGATCGCCCGGACAAGGTCTTCACCTTCCGGATCCACGACGATAACAGGAACCTCCAGCTCTTCTATTACCTGCTCCACGGTCACATCGTCCAGGAAAACATTTTCCCCGGACCGGAGCATATTGCAGGGGATCAGCAGCGCATCGCCAAGCGCCCGTCCCTTTAGCTGCCGGATCAGGTCCTGACCTGTGATCAGACCGGAGACCGTGATCAGTTCTCCAAAAAAGTCATTGCGGACCGGAAAGACCGTAATGGTTGTATCCGGCTCTGCCTCCATGGCCATCCTGGCAAGCTCTTCCAGCGTACCGGCTGCCAGAAGCCCTGTGGCAATAGTGATCTGCCGCATTTTCTTTGCGCCGCCCTGCACCATCTTACCGTCCGTAAGAGCGTCCGTTCGTTCAGCTTCCCTGCCTCTGTTCCGGGTCCTTTCCTCCAGCGCTTCCGCAAATTCACTGCGCAGAAGCCGCAGCATGCCGACGCCGTTTTCCAGCTGAAGATAGCCGTCATAAGATTCTTCCTCCGGAAGTTCTTCGCCGGCCAAAAGGTACCACTCATCCGACGCATGCACAAAATGCAGCCCCCACTGGGCAGCTGCCTTTTCCTGCCAGCGGTGAATAATGGCAAGCACTTCCCTGGCATCCTCCCTGGTAAAGGGCTCCAGCGGGTACAGACCCTCCCGGTATTTGGACAGTCCGACCGGCACGACCGACACACTGCGCAGCGCCGGCAGATATTCGTAAAGATCCGAGATACTCCGCTCCAGCTCTGCCCCGTCATTGATCCCGCGGCAAAGTACGATCTGCCCGTTCATCTCGATTCCGGCTTCCGCCAGGCGCTTAACCTTTGGGAAGACCTCGCCGGCATGACGGTTGTGCAGCATCTTTACACGCAGCTCCGGATTTGTCGTCTGGAAGGAAATGTTGATCGGCTCCATGCGGTAGCGGATGATCCTGTCGATATCGTGATCGTTCATGTTGGTAAGCGTCACGTAATTACCCTGCAGAAAGCTGAGTCTGGAATCATCATCCTTGAAATACAGCGTATCCCGCATGCCCTTTGGCATCTGATCGATAAAGCAGAAGATGCAGCGGTTCCGGCAGGAACGATAGTCGTCCATCAGACTGCTGGCAAAGGTGATGCCCAGCTCCTCGTCCGCATCCTTTTCGATCTCCAGAAGCCACTCCTCGCCGCTCTCCTTTTTCTTCAGCAGCACTTCGATATACTCGTCGCTGCAAAGATACCGGTAATCAAAGATATCCTCGATGGGCATATCGTTGATGCGCAGGAGCTCATCTCCCGGTTCCATATTCAGTTCTTCGGCAATGCTTCCCGGCATGACCGCTTCGATCACATGGCGGCTGCGTTTCATCCCGATCCCTCCTGAAAAAAAATGTACCTCGGTCCTCTGCCCGCGGAAATACTGGTAAGACCAATGCTTTTTCTGTTGATGCCGGCGATCCGCCGGCTCGATATATCTTAGCAATTCGTCTGTGAAAAAGCAAGTTAATCCCGCCCTTTTTATTGACACTAATTACCCATGATGGTAAGATTGTTTCGCCAAACTATACAGGTTTGTCCAACTTCTTTCGCCAAGTCTAATTCTAATCTGGAGGATTCAATGGCAAATACAAAATATCTTCTTCACTCGAATGCCGTAGCACCGCTCAAGATCGTCGCCCTGCCGGGCTGCGAGGCAATGGCACGGCAGATCGATGAATATCTCGTGCAGTTCCGCCGCGAGATGGTCAACGCCAATCCGGAGAAAAAAGACCTCTATGGCTACAGTGCCGACAGCTTTCTTCTGGAAGCTGAGCTGCCTCGTTTCGGCACCGGTGAGGCCAAAGGTTTTCTCAAGGAATCCGTCCGTGGTGTCGATCTGTTCCTTCTGGTCGATGTCTGCAACTACAGCATTACCTATAAAGAGTTCGGCATGGAGAACCACATGTCTCCGGACGATCATTTCCAGAACCTGAAGCGTGTCATCTCTGCCGTCAACGGCAAGGCACACCGTATAAATGTCATCATGCCCTTCCTCTATGAAGGACGCCAGCACAAAAGGACCAGCCGGGAATCCCTCGACTGCGCCCTTGCCCTGCAGGAGCTGCAGGCGATGGGTGTCACCAACATCCTGACCTTCGACGCCCATGACCCCCGCGTCATGAACGCGATCCCGCTCCACGGCTTCGACAACTTCTTCCCGACCTATCAGTTCCTGAAAGCTCTGCTGAAAGATGAGCCGGACATGCAGATCAACAACGAGCATCTGATGATCATCAGCCCCGATGAGGGCGCCATGTCCCGTGCCGTCTACTTCTCCAACGTCCTTGGCGTAGACATGGGCATGTTCTATAAGAGAAGAGACTACTCCGTGGTCGTCAACGGCAAAAACCCCATCGTCGCCCACGAATTCCTGGGTGATTCCGTCGAGGGCAAAGACTGCGTCATCATCGACGATATGATCGCCTCCGGCGGCAGCATGCTGGACTGTGCAAAACAGCTGAAAGACCGCGGCGCGCGCAACGTCTACGTATGCACCACCTTCGGCCTGTTCACCGAGGGCCTCGCCAAATTTGATGAAGCCTATGGCAACGGCACGATCAAAAAGATCATCACCACCAATCTGGTCTACCAGACACCAGAGCTCCTCTCCCGTCCCTGGTACACCACCGCCCGGATGGGCAAATACATGGCCAGCATCATTGACACGCTGAACCATGACGTCTCCATCAACAAGGTACGTGACAACACCCTGAAGATCAACCGCATGCTTCGCCGCCACAGGTAAGCAGAAGATCCGGAAAGCCAGGGCAAACTGCACAGGCACCGAAATCAAATAAGATGATAAAATACGCAGCGCGGCTATTCAAAGCCGCGCTGTTTTTTCATGCTTGATAGGGAAACGCATCCTTGAACCAGCGGATGCTTTCCCGTTTTTCTGCCGGATCACCGCTGATAGCGATCACGTCGAACCGGATGCGGATGCGTCCCTCTTCTGCCAGTCTCCACAACCGGGAGCACAGCAGGTAGTACCTGGCTGTCCTGCAGATCGTCCTCTGCTTTGCCGGTCCTACGGCCTCCTCCGGATGGCCGTAACGCTCGCTCTGCCGGTATTTTACCTCGACAAAGCAGATCGTACCGGCAGGATCTTTGCTGATGATGTCGATCTCTCCGGTCCGGGAGCGGAAATTGCGTTCCAGGATCCGGCAGCCGGCCATCTTCAGGTATTCGGCAGCTGCCTCCTCATAGAACGCACCTGTTATTCTTTTGTTCATGCCTGTGCCCTATATGCAGAGCAGGTGCAGAAATATCAAAATGCGGGAAGGATCTGGTCTGCCTGCCCGCCGCCTATTGCGGCTTAGTCTGCCTCCTGGACAAAGTGGCCAATAAAGCTTCTCCGGTGGATCGGCGTCGGGCCGTATTTTTTCAGCGCCTCGATATGTGCTGCGGTTCCATAGCCCTTGTTTGATGCAAAGGCATACTCCGGAAAACGCCGGTCGTATTCTTCCATCAGATGGTCTCTGGTCACCTTTGCGATGATGCTGGCCGCGGCAATGCTCTGGCTTCTGGCATCTCCCTTGATGATGGAGACCTGCCGGATGGTTAGATCCGGGATATGTACGGCATCCACCAGCAGCAGATCTGGGGATGGCGTAAGGGATCCGACCGCCTGCCGCATGGCCTCGTAGGTTGCCTGCAGGATGTTGATCTCATCGATGCGCTCCGGTGTGGCCGTCCCGATCCCTACGGCAATGGCTTCCCGCATGATCACCTCGTACAGTTCTTCTCTTCGCTTTTCCGAAAGCTTTTTGGAGTCGTTGATCCACTGGATGCGCAGATCCTTTGGCAGAATGACGGCACCCGCCATGACCGGCCCGGCCAGGGGGCCTCGGCCGACCTCATCGATACCGCAGATCAGCGCGGCGTCCGGATATTTCTTTTCGAATTCACAGAGCGCCTCCACCCGTTCCATTTCCTTTTGAAGCCTCAGGGCTCTTTTCTGCTCTGCCTCTTCCTTTTTTGTCATAACGATCTTTTGTCTCCGTATCTGCAAACCTGTACGTTACTCTGCACTATGGTGTTTCCAGGGTGATCCTTCCGATGGCGCCTCCCCGGAAATCATCCAGAAGGATGCCGGCTGCCTTCTCGTAGGAAAGAGCGCCGCCCTTTGTCAGGCATTTCCGGCTTTCCGCCACTTTTTCCAGAAGCTCTGCCGGTGTGCCGGTCTCTTCAATATTGTACCGGGCAGACAGCAGCCCCGGATATTCTGCGGTCAGGAACTCCAGCAGCTTCAGGCTCAGCTCTTCTGTCTGCAGGATCTCATCCCTTACCGATCCCACAAGTGCAAGGCGGACGCCTGCCTCAGGGTCATCAAATTTGGGCCAGAGGATCCCTGGCGTATCCAGAAGCTCCAGGCCCTTGCTGAGCCGGATCCACTGCCGGCCCTTGGTCACGCCGGGCTTGTTGCCTGTCTTTGCAGAAGCTCGTCCGGCGATGGAATTGATAAACGTAGACTTGCCTACATTTGGGATCCCGGCGACCATGGCGCGGATCGGCCGGTTTTTGATGCCTCTCCTGGCATCCCGCTCCAGCTTTTCCTTGCAGGCAGACAGCACCAGCGGCTGGACCGTCTTCAGACTTGCTCTGCTGCGGGAGTCCGCAAGCATGACCTCGGCGCCGGTGCTCTTGTAATAGTTCAGCCACTGCTGGTTCTTTTTTTCATCCGCCAGATCGGCCTTGTTCAGGATGATCAGCCGTCCCTTTTGCTGTCCCATCGTCCGGATATCAGGGTTCCGACCCGATTCAGGGATCCTTGCGTCGATCAGCTCGATGATCAGATCGATCAGCTTCAGGTCTTCCTGCATCTGACGCTTTGCTTTCGTCATATGCCCGGGATACCATTGAATGTCCATATATCTCCTTTACAGCAGCCCGAAGCTTCCTAACGGAAGGATCCGAAGCCACAGTTTTCCCTTGATCTGTTTGATTTCTATGTTACCTACGGCCGTGGAACGGCTGTCCTCGCTGCCGTTTCGGTTGTCACCCAGGACAAAGTATTCGCCGCTTCCCAAAAGGACCGGTTCTTTTGCAATGCCCCCGTCGATGATCGCCGGAAAGCGCTCACCCTCCACGTAGGTCGTTCCGTTGATCAGGATATTTCCGTCGATGATCTGTACGGTCTCGCCCGGAAGGCCGATCAGCCGTTTTACATGCATAGTCGCGTCTGTTCCGGATCCGGTCTCATAGGCAATGAGATCGCCCCGTTTGGGGGAGCCGAATACATAGGCCGCGCTGTTGATCAGGCACACCTCGCCGCGTGCCACGGTCGGCTCCATGGAGCTCTCCTCGATATCGATGGTGCGGCAGAATCCGTGGGAAAATCCAAAAGCAGCCATAATGACCAGCAGGATCGCCATCAGCCAGAGAACGCCGCGCAGGATAAGCGACTGTCCGTGAGCGATCTGACGCTCCTCGAGGAGCTCGTCCGGCGTCTTATCCTTTTCCTTACGGTACTTTTCCGGATCGCTCTCCTCCAGAAGGCGCTGCTCCAGAGCCAGCTGCTCCACCGTTTTTACCTGACCTGCCGGCTTTTGCTTTTTCTTTTTGGGAGCCGTACTTCCTGTCTTTTTGTTATCTCCATGGGCAGAACCGTCCTTGCCGCCTCCGGCGCGCCGGAACAGCTTTCCGATCCCGGATACTTTCTTTGCCATGGTCCTATCCTCTCGTTTGCTGCAGGGACAGAAAAGCGTTTCTATCTGTCCGCTGAATAAGCAAGGAGCTGCCGCACTAAGTATGTTTTCTTAATGCGACAGCTCCTGTCATCTCTAAGCGTATCGTTTAATTATTTTACAAGTGCTTTGACCTTAGCAGCCTTGCCGACACGGCCTCTCAGGTAGTTCAGCTTAGCACGTCTTGCCTTACCGTGGCGGACAACTTCGATCTTCTCCACGTTCGGGGAGTGCAGCGGCCAGGTCTTCTCTACGCCGATACCATTGGAAATCTTACGAACAGTGAAGGTCTCACGGTTGGAACCACCCTGTCTCTTGATGACGATGCCCTCAAAGACCTGGATTCTCTCACGGTTTCCCTCTTTGATCTTGCCATATACCTTTACGGTGTCACCGATACGGAAATCGGCGATCTCGCTCTTGAGCTGCTCTGCTTCGATCTGTCTGATAATCTCGTTCATTTCTATCTCTCCTTGATCTATCGAAAAATGGATGTTCATACCACCGATAAACGTGACAGCGGACCATCATCTGCGGCACTCCGGTCCACAGACTGTTAAATTATACATCGGCGGACAATGGAATGCAAGGAATATTTTAAGAAATTATACTTATACGCTCCGGTCGATCCTCTCCCGCAGCCCGAGTGCTGTCGCGGCCACCCTGTCATCCGCAAGGTCACTTTCCGGGATCTGCGCCAGAACGGAAAATCCTTTGTTTTCCAGGAAAGCTTTCTCTCCTTTGTCCTCCCCGCAGGTGATAAGAACAGCCAGCGGCTTTCTCCCCTCGGTATCTGTCACGATGAGATTACGGAAGCGCTCCGCAAAGGAGATCTCCGTCTCCAGACCAGTGGGGATGACGTACAGATCCAGATAGTGGACCGTGCGCCTGGTCTTCTGCAGCTTTTTCCGGTCATAATCCAGAACGGCCCCGTAGCGGCTCATCTCGCTGATCAGGCGCTCTGCTCTCTGCCTTGTTTCCTCCGGTCCATAGACCAGCGCTGAGATCCGGTAGCTCTTTTCCAGAAGATCCGGCCGGCGCTCCTTCGTCCGTTTCAGGGATTCGCTGCGCCGGTAGGCCTCGATCTTTGCATGGTCGCCGGTGAGCAGCACGCCCGGAACCGCCTTGTCATGCCAGACCTCCGGCCTCGTATACTGGGGATACTCCAGAAGATTGTCCTGCAGCGATTCAAACTGGGAGGATTCCTCGTTGTTCAGCACGCCCGGGACAAATCTTGACACCGCATCGATGAGGACAGCTGCACCCAGCTCGCCGCCGGTCAGCACATAATCCCCGATGGAGATATAGTCGGTAACGACCTCCTCAAGAACACGGTCATCGATCCCCTCATAGTGGCCGCACAAAAGGATCAGCTCCTCCTCACCTGCCAGCTCCTCCACCTTGGTCTGGGTAAGGACCTGGGCCTGGGGGGTCAGATAGACGACTCTGGTCTTCTGTGATGTTTTCTTTCGCACGGATTCGACCGCCTGAAAGACCGGCTCGGCCTCGATCACCAGGCCCGCACCGCCGCCATAGGGGTAATCGTCGATCCTGCCGGTCTTGCGCACGGCGAAGTCGCGGATATCGACGGTATCCACGGTAATGGTCCCGTTTTTGATGGCCCGGCCGGTGATGCTGGTGCCTGCGATGGTATGGATCAGATCAGGAAATAATGTAAGTACGTAAAAATGCATGCGGTCACCTGAAGATCATGGCGTTCTGGATCTGGTCCATGTACTCCTGGAAAAAGGAGGCAAATTCCGGATCCTGAAGCAGCCAGAATGCATATGCAAATAGGATAATATAGACCAGCAGAAATACACCGCCAAGGGCAATGCCGGTAATACCCATCCATTTCCCCTTGTACAGGTCCTTGTGTCTGGAACACTGCACGATGGCGATGATCCCGAAGGTAATGGCAAGGATCGAGGGCGCCAGATAAAAGCCGTTAAAGATCGGCGCAATGATCCCAAGGACAAAGGAGGCGATGGCGTAGCCGCTGGTCCTTCTCTCCTGCCCGTATCCAAAGCCTTCCGGCATGGGACGCATACCGCCCCCGAAAGGATCCGCATTCGGCTGTCTCTGGCCCCAGGGATCACTCTCCGGACGGCTCCACAGATCATCACTGCCGGATCCATCGACCGGCCTGCTCCAGGTTCCGCTTTTCTCTTTGCGCTCTGCATTTTCGAAGCTGCCGGTATTCCAGGAGCTGTCCTCGCCGGCTTTTGACGCATCGCTTCCGGAGTCCACAGCTTCCGGCGCTGTCTTTTTTTCTTCGGGCGCTTTCACCGGCACATATCCGGTAGGCCGGCCGCAGTTGCTGCAGGCCCTGGCGTCGTCAGGGAGCATTGCTCCGCAATACTTGCAATTTTTCATGGCTTCCTCTGTTACTTCCTGTTGAGGTCCACAAGTCCCGGAAGGAGATGCACGACCATCGTTCCTGCTTCGATATCCACCTTCATGATACACGGTTTGATATTGGGAATCAACACTTCCCCGTACGTCTCTGTCTCCACGGCGTACACGTCGTTTGCGCCTGTCTCAATGATATCCCGCACGATGCCGAAATGGGAACCATCCTCCAGAAGGACTTCCATATCGATCAGATCCGCCTGATAATATTCTCCCTCCGCAAGCGGCACGCCCTTTTCCCTGGGGATCATCAGATCCCACTGGCGAAAGCGCTCGGCATCGTTCATGGAATCGATGCCCTCCAGCTTCAGGATCACCATATTTTTGAAAAACTTTACGCCACGGATGGCATGCTCCTCGCGTTTTCCGCCCTTTTCCAGAATGACCGCATCCAGATCCAGAAAACGCTCCGGATCATCGGTGGTCGGATAGACCTTGACCTCCCCGCGGACACCGTGTGCCGATGTGATCACGCCGACCTTCAGAAATTTTTCCATGCTTTTCTCCCTTCGGCTGCAAAGCCCGCCGGTTAGATGCCGGCGGTTTAAAAGGGGCTGCACGACTCTTCTGTTCGGCAGCCCCAAGTGGATTCTCTTATGTGCGTTACTCCAGGATATCTACGGTTACTCTTGTGTCGGTCTTCGAAGAAGCAGCCTTTACCACGGAGCGGATCGCCTTTGCGATCCTTCCCTGCCGCCCGATAACCTTGCCCATGTCCGACGGCGCGACCTTCAGTTCAATGCGCAGATCCTTGCCTTCTTCGGTCTGGGTGACGACCACCTCGTCCGGATTATCGACCAGAGCCTTGGCGATCACTTCAACCAATTCTCTCATACAATGCACCTCCGGTCAGGCAATTATTTCTCTACGCCAGCGAGCTTGAAGATCTTTGCGACAACATCTGTCGGCTGTGCGCCGTTGCCGAGCCACTTCTTTGCCTTCTCCTCATCAACCTTGAATACGCTGGGATCCTTGGTGGGATCATAGTAGCCGATCTCCTCGATGAATCTGCCGTCTCTCGGAGAATTCGCATCTGCGACTACGATTCTATAGAAAGGTGCTTTCTTCTTTCCCATTCTTTTCAGACGAATTTTAACTGCCATTTTTCTGTTCCTCCCTGATTAAATAAAATACTTTGTTTTTTTATATGAGAACAATCTTCCATTGTCAGTATTCCGGGCAGGATGCGCATCCTGTGTGCCTGGTCCTGCATCAGAACGGAAAATTGAAGCCTCCGCGTCTCTTGCCCTTCTTTAACATGCCGGGCATCTGCTTCATCATCTTTCTGGTCTGCTCAAACTGCTTGACAAAGCGGTTTACATCGTTGATGGATACGCCGGCGCCCTTCGCGATGCGCTGCTTGCGCTTCATGTTGATCAGGTCGGGATTTGCTCTCTCCTCCCTGGTCATGGAAAGCACGATCGCCTCCTGGCGGGCCATCTGTTTTTCATCCACCATGCCCTCGAGATCCTTCATCTTGCCGCCCATGCCGGGAAGCATATTGAGGACAGACGACATGCCGCCCATGTTGCGCATCTGCTCCATGCTGGCCAGATAATCGTCATAGGTGAACTGAGCCTTGCGTACACGCTGCTCCATCTCCCTGGCCTTTTCCTCATCGATGTTGGCCTGGGCCTTTTCGATCAGGCTGAGCACATCGCCCATGCCCAGGATCCGGTTTGCCATACGGTCCGGATAAAACTGTTCCAGATCGGAAAGCTTCTCGCCCATACCTACATACAGGATGGGTTTCCCGCAGATCGCACGGATCGAAAGGGCTGCACCGCCTCTGGTATCGCCGTCCAGCTTTGTGAGGATGACGCCGTCGATACCGACCCTATCCTGGAAGGTCTTGGCCACATTGACCGCTTCCTGACCGGTCATGGCGTCTACGACCAGGATCGATGCGTCGACAGTGACGGCACCGCGGATGCTGACCAGCTCCTCCATCATGCTGTCATCGATCTGCAGACGTCCTGCCGTATCCAGAAGGACGACATTGAAGCCGTTATTTTTTGCATAGGCAAGGGCTGCCTTTGCGATCTCCACCGGCTTTTTGCTGTTTTCCAGCACAAAGACCTCGACGCCCTGCTTCTCTCCGTTGACCTGCAGCTGTTTGACCGCACCGGGACGATATACGTCACAGGCTGCCAGCAGCGGCTTTCTGCCGGCTGCTTTCAGCTTTCCTGCAAGCTTTGCGGCGGTGGTGGTCTTACCTGCGCCCTGCAGACCGATCATCATCAGCACGGTGATCTCGGATGAGGGACGAAGCGGAAGCTCAACGGTCTCGCTGCCCATCAGGCTGATGAGCTCGTCGTGCACGATCTTGATGACCGTCTGGCCGGGATTCAGTCCGTTCATGACCTCCTGACCGATCGCCCGCTCCTGGACCGTCTTGACAAAATTCCGGACGACCTTGAAGTTGACATCGGCCTCAAGAAGGGCCATCTTGACTTCCTTGAGGGCGGCCTTTACGTCGCTCTCGGTAAGCACACCCTTGCTTCTGAGGTTTTTGAATACATTCTGCAGCTTATCGGTTAAGCTTTCAAAAGCCATTTTTCAGAGTTCCTCCAAAATCTGCGATGAGATCCGGCTGATCTCATGCATGCGCTCCTCCGTATTTCTGCTGACCTCCCCGGTAAGTTCCTGTATGGTGCGTATATTCTTACGGATATTCAGGAACTTCTCAACCAGATGCAGACGTTTCTCATAATCCGCCAGGATCCTGTCACAGCGGCGGATCATGTCGTGGACCCCCTGCCTGCTGATCCCTTCCTCCTTGGCAAGCTCGGAGGGGGAAAGGTCTTCAAAGATCACGGCCGTGTAGATCCGGCGCTGATGCTCGGTCAGAAGCTCGCCGTAAAAATCAAACAGATAGGATTTTTCAACAAATTCTTCCATTTACCTGAAGACTTCCTTCGCCAAAAGGATGCATGACAAAAGCGGGTACCGCAAACGTACCCGCTTATCATATAGCAGCGCATTCCTGATGTCAAGCATTTTTCCTTGACAAAATGTGTTTCTTTTTTGCGCCTGTTATTTTGCGATGCGGTCCTCAAGCTCCACATAGCGCCTGTGATGGCCGACGTACTTGTAGGCCGGACGGATGATCTTGCCGCCGTTGACCATCTCCTCGATGCGGTGGGCCGACCAGCCCGAGATACGGGCGATGGCGAACAGAGGTGTGAAAAGCTCTGGCGGGAAATTCATCATGGTGTAAACAAAGCCGCTGTAGAAGTCCACGTTGGCACAGATGGGCTTGACCAGGCTGCGCTTCTGCATCATGCACTCCTTGCCGATGCGCTCGACATTTTCGTAGAGATGGAATTCCTCCTCCACATCCTTTTCGATGGACAGTTTTCTGGCGTATTCCTTCAGGATCACGGCACGGGGATCCGACAGAGTATAGACTGCATGGCCCATTCCGTAGATCAGGCCGGACTGGTCAAAAGCATCCTTATCCAGGATCCGGTTCATGTAGGCGCGGATCTCGTCCTCGCTCTCCCAGTTCCGCACATTCTCCTTGATATCCTCAAACATCTGCAGGACCTTCAGGTTCGCGCCGCCGTGCTTGGGACCTTTTAAGGAGCCCAGCGATGCGGCTACGGCCGAATAGCTGTCCGTGCCTGTGGAGGATACGACGTGTGTGGTAAAGGTCGAATTGTTACCGCCGCCGTGCTCGGCATGCAGGATCAGGGCGATATCCAGTACCTTTGCCTCCAGCTGGGTGTACTGGCCGTCCGGATGCAGCATCTGCAGCAGGTTCTCGGAAAGCGAAAGCTCGGGCTTCGGATTGCGGATGATCAGGTTCTGTCCCCGGTGGTAATGCCGGAAGGTATGATAGCTGTAGACAGCCAGAAGCGGCATCTTTGCGATCATGCTCAGGGACTGGCGCAGGATGTTCTGAATGGAGGTATCCTCTGCCTGCTCATCATAGGAGTACAGAGTCAGGATACACTTCTGCAGCGAATTCATCATATTTGCGCTGGGCGCCTTCATGATGACATCGCGGGTGAACTCCCCGGGGAGCTCGCGGAAGCTGGTCAGGATATCGATAAATTCCTCCAGCTCCTCGCTGGTGGGAAGGGAACCAAACAGGAGCAGATAGGTGATCTCCTCGAAACCGAAACGGCGGTTTGCGCTGCCCCGGATCAGATCATTGACATTGTAGCCCTGGTAGTACAGCCGGCCCTCGGCAGGGATACGGTTGCCGTCATCGGTGACGGAGGTACCGTCTACATCTGAGATCTCGGTAAGGCCGGTGAGGACGCCTTTTCCGGAAGAGTCACGCAAGCCCCGCTTGACGTCATATTCCTGGTACAGCCTCAGGTCGATCCGTCCGGATCTGCGGCTGTATTCCACCAGCTTGTTCATGTTCTCTTCCATCTTTGCAGGATCAAAACGCATAAATACTACACTTCCTTTGTTGCGGTAAAACCATTAATGCCTGTGCGCAAAACGCGGTCTGCTTTTGCGTATACAAAAACACCCATAAAAAGATCGTCTCGCTTTTTATGGGTGTCCGTATGAAAGCCGGAAATCAGACTCGAACTGACGACCCCTTCATTACGAGTGAAGTGCTCTACCGACTGAGCTATTCCGGCATGTGCAGCAGCACAATGTCCATTATACATGAAACCTTCTGAAATTCAAGAACAAATTTTTAATTGATTTTGTGCCGGCTGCCGCTCCATCTGCCCGCCGGGTCCCTCCCAAAATGGGGCGGAAACTTCCCGGCAAAAGCAGATGATTTCAGACGTTATTCATCCGCCTCGCTGCCGGATGCTTCGGAACTTTCAGAAGAGGGCTCTCCTGCTTCACCCGGATCCTGCGAACTGCTCTCGCTGTCCGCATCCTTCTCGTCTCCGGCTTCCTTCTCTGCCTGATGCGCAAAATACAGGTCGATGCCGTCAGCAATTCCCTTTACCATCTGGACCTGATTCTTTTCATCGGCCATCCACTGATCCTCCGCAGGATTCGTCATATATCCCATCTCCAGGATCGTTGCCGGCACAGTGCTCCAGTTGTTGCCGGACATGGAATCGGTCTCCCAGACGCCACCAGTGTTCTTTATGCCGGTGACTTCACAGTAGGTATTCAGGATATCATCCGTGAGCATCCTGGAATCCTTGTACAGTTCCGGATGGAAGGCGTTGCCTGGGGTGATGCAAAGGCCCATCGCACCGGATACCTCCGTATTTCCGGATCCGTTCGCATGGATACGGACAAAGATATCCGCGCCGGCGTCTGTGGCAACAGCTGCCCGCTCGGCACAGCTGACCGGCGTCTCATTGTCCTCCCTGGTCAGCACGACCTCATAGCCTCTCTTCTCCAGCTCTGTGCGCAGGGCAAGGCTTACCTGCAGCACCAGCTCATACTCTGCCAGTCCGCTGGCATTTCCGTGGGTGCCGGAAGCATCTGCCGCCTTATACTCCCCGGAGCCGGGGCCAAGGGGCTCGGACCCAAAGGAGGGCATGACCGAGGAATGGCCCGGGTCAATGCAGACGATATGCCCGTTTGGCTGTATCTTTTCAGCATCACCGGATACCGAGGCTTCCTGCGTATCCTCCTTTGCTTTTACAGGATCACCGGAAGCATCTGCCTTATCCTCCGTCTGCTCTTTGACAGGCTCCGCTTCTGCTTCCGTCTCCTCCATGGAAACGGCTGCCTGGGCCTGGGTGCTTTCTGCAGCAACGACTGCGGTATCCTCTCCGACGGTTTCCTTCCTGCCGCAGCCGCCAAGAAGCATACTGATCACCAGCAGGGAGGCTGCCATACATGCCATATGTTTTTTCATTACTTTCTGTCCTAACTATTCTGTAAACAAAGGATGCACAGAACCCTCTTAAATACGAACCTTCGTGCCCTTGCTGTCCCTCTTCATCAGCTTGATCTTGTTGAGGACAAGCGTTTTCTCTTTGTACTCGACGACCGTCTCACTGCGGTTCGGATGGATATAAGCCCCCTCTGCCGCATCTCCGTCGTTCAGCCGGATGCCGCGCACGCCGACGGCGCCCTTCTTCTTTTCCGGCACCTCGGAAAGAGGCATACGGAGGAAATAGCCGTCCTTTGTGCGGATGACCAGGAAATCGCCGTCCTCATCAAAGCCGATAAAGACTACCTGGTCGTCGTCTCCGCCAAGCTTTGTCGCAGCCACAGTCCGCTTGCTGACATCAAACTCCTCGCCGGCCACCTTCTTTATCATACCCTGGGAGCTGACAAAGATCAGATGCTTTGCCCGTACCTCGGCCATCGGGACCGCCAGCACGATCTGCTCTTTTTCCGCGGAGTAATTGCAGAGATTGTCGATGGGTGTGCCCTTATCCCTGAATTTTTTCTGCGGAATATCCCTGACACGGATCGTATGCATCATGCCCTGGGCGGTAAAGATGCAGATCTTATCTGTGCTCATACAGCGGAACAGCCAGCGGTTTTCGGCTGCAGCCGCCTCCTTGTTCCGCTCGTAGGCCGACAGATCGATGCATCTGGCGTAGCCAAAGCGGTCCATAAGGAAGACAAGCTCTGTCTCCTCCTCTTCCGGCTCGGCAAGAACGACCTCCCCGGCATTCTCCAGCACGGTGCGCCTGGGTCTTCCGTACTCCTTGCCGATGGCTGCCAGATCATCGTCGATGACCTTTGCCATGGTATCGTAGTCATTGAGGATGGCCTCGTACCGCTCGATCTTCTTCAGTGTCTCCTGGTTTTCCTTATACAGGGCTTCCAGCTCCAGACCGATCAGCTTTGCCAGCCGCATCTCCAGGATCGCCGTTGCCTGGCGCTGGGTAAAGCAGAGCTCTCTGGCCATCTTTTCACTGTTTTTATGTTTGAACTTGATGCCGTCCGTAACGCCCATGGTAAGGCAGTCCCGGACCTGCTGCTGGCTTCTTGAGCCTCGCAGGATCTCGATGATCAGATCGATCACATCGACGGCCTTGATCAGGCCTTCCTGGATCTCCTTGCGCTCCAGCTCCTTGGACAGCAGGGTCTGGTACTTTCTGGTGGTCAGGTCAAACTGGAAATCCACGAAATGGTCCAGGATGCGCGGAAGACTAAGTGTCTCCGGACGTCCGTCGGCCACCGCCAGCATGTTGACGCCAAAGGTATCCTCCAGCCGGGTCTTTTTGTACAGAAGGTTTTTGAGCCGCTCCACATCCGCGCCCTTTTTCAGCTCGAGCACGATGCGGATGCCCTCCTTCGAGGACTGGTTGGAAATATCCACGATCTCGGGCGCCTGGCGGCTCTCCACCAGGTCAGCCACATCGCAGAGGAATTTTCCGATATTGGCGCCGATCATGGTATAGGGGATCTCGGTGATGACCAGGAACTGTTTGCCGTTCTTGCCCTTCTCTACCTCAGCCTTTCCGCGGATCCGGATCTTGCCGGTTCCGGTCTTATAGATGCCAAGGAGATCGGCCTGGTTGACGATGATGCCGCCGGTCGGGAAATCCGGGCCTTTGAGATACTTCATCAGCTGCTCTGTGGTCAGGTCATTGTTTTTAATGTAGGCTCTGGCCGCATTTACCACCTCCAGCAGGTTGTGGGGCGGAATGCTGGTCGCCATACCAACGGCAATGCCGTCGGAGCCGTTGACCAGAAGGTTCGGGATGCGGACCGGAAGTACCTCCGGCTCCTTTTCCGTCTCATCAAAGTTCGGGACAAAATTGATGATGTTCTTGTCCAGATCCTTCAGATAGACCTCCTGGGTGATCTTCATCAGTCTGGCCTCGGTATAACGCATGGCCGCGGCGCCGTCTCCCTCGATGGAGCCAAAGTTGCCGTGCCCGTCGACCAGTGGCTGGCCCTTCTTGAAGTCCTGTGCCATGACGACCAGGGCATCATAGATGGAGCTGTCGCCATGGGGATGATATTTACCCATGGTATCGCCCACGATACGCGCGGATTTCCGGTAGGGCCGGTCATAGTAGGTGCCCAGCTCCAGCATATCGTAAAGCGTCCTTCGCTGTACCGGCTTCAGTCCGTCGCGGACATCCGGAAGCGCTCTGGCCACGATAACGCTCATCGCGTAATCAATGTAGGACTTCTGCATCAGCTCTGAATATTCGGTTCTAATAATTTCTTCCATTTGAAGTCACTCCATCAGATATCCAGCTCTGCATCGGTGGCATGCTCGTAGATAAATGCCTTTCTGGGCGGCACGGCGCTGCCCATCAGGATCTCTGTCATCTCGGACGCCATCCGGGCATCCTCGATCTCGACCCTGCGCATCTTTCTGGTCTCGGGATTGAGGGTGGTATCCCACAGCTGCTGGGGATCCATCTCTCCAAGGCCTTTATAGCGCTGCAGGGTAAATTTCTGGTTCGGATGCTTTTTCCGGTACCGCTCCAGCGCCTTGTCGTCGTACAGGTACTCTCCCTCTCCGCGGGAGGGCTGGGTCTTGTAGAGCGGCGGCATGGCGATATAGACATGCCCCTCGTAGATCAGATCCGGCATAAACCGGTAAAACAGAGTCAGCAGCAGTGTGGAGATATGTGCACCGTCCACGTCTGCATCCGCCATGATGATGATCTTGTCATACCGCAGCTTTGTGATATCAAAATCGTTTCCGTAGCCTTCGGAAAATCCGCAGCCAAAGGCATTGATCATGCCCTTGATCTCCGCATTGGCCAGGACCTTGTCGATGCTGGCCTTTTCCACGTTCAGGATCTTTCCGCGGATGGGGAAGATCGCCTGGAAATTACGGTCTCTGGCCATCTTTGCCGAGCCGCCGGCGGAATCTCCCTCGACAATGAAGATCTCGCAGCGCTTTGCATCCCGGCTCTCACAGTTGGCCAGCTTGCCGTTGGAATCAAAGGAATACTTCTGGCGGGTCAGCATGTTGGACTTTGCCCGCTCCTCCGACCGGCGGATCTTGGCCGAGCGCTCTGCGCATTCCAGGATCGTCTTCAGCACAGGAAGGTTGCGGTCAAAATACCGGACGACCTCCTCGCCGGTGACCTTTCCTGTCGCCTTTCCGGCATCTGGGTTGTCCAGCTTGGTCTTTGTCTGTCCCTCGAACCGGGGATCCGGATGCTTGATCGAGACGACTGCCGTCATGCCGTTTCGGATATCCGCGCCGGTAAAGTTGCTGTCCTTCTCCTTCAGCACGCCAATCTCCCTGGCATAGCTGTTCATGACGGAGGTGAACTGGGTCTTGAAGCCGGTGATATGGGTGCCGCCCTCCGCATTGAAAATATTGTTGCAGAAGCCCAGCACGTTTTCCTGGAAATCCCGGACATATTGGAAGGCCGCCTCGACGATGATGCCGTCCGACTCTCCCTTGAAATAAACCGGCTCGTGCAGCTGCTCCTGGTTTTTATTCATCTCCTTAACGAAGCCGATGATGCCCTCCGGCTCGGAATAGATCACCTCTTCGTTTCTGCCGTCCCGAAGATCACGGAATACAATGACCAGCTGGGGATTCAGATAGGCCGTCTCGTGCAGACGGCTCTTCAGATCCTGGGCTGAAAACCTTGTTTTCTCGAAGATCTCGCCGTCCGGCAGGAAGTTGATCCGGGTACCTGTCTCCTTTGTCCGCCCAAGGGTCGGCAAAAGGCCGTTCACCAGATCGATGACCGGCGTGCCCTTCTCAAAACGGTCATGGTGGATATAGCCGTCACGGCTGATCTGGACATCCATATAAACGGACAGCGCATTGACGACCGAAGAGCCGACACCGTGCAGACCGCCGCTGGTCTTGTACACGTCGTTGTTAAACTTTCCGCCCGCATGCAGCGTGGTAAATACCAGCCGCTCTGCCGGCATGCCCTTCTCGTGCATGCCCACCGGAATGCCGCGGCCATTGTCCTTTACCGTACAGGAGCCGTCATCCTCCAGAATGACCTCGATGCGGGAACAGAATCCGGCCAGGTGCTCATCCACAGAGTTGTCCACGATCTCATAGATCAGATGATTCAGGCCCTTGCGCCCGGTGCTGCCGATGTACATACCCGGCCGCATGCGTACCGCTTCCAGTCCCTCCAGGACCTGTATGCTCGATTCGTTGTAGCTGTCTTTTTTTGCCATATCTGCTCCTGTTTATAAAAGCCGTTCCTGCAGCTTCCAAAACCGTTATTTCAAGCTTCCATTATCAGTTCTTCAAAACTGTGTACACACAGATCCGCATCCTGTGCCAGGATAGGAAATGGGATCCGGTTTATCGCATCATAAAGTCCGACGGCAAAACAGCCGGCCTTTCTGGCAGACCGGAGCGCCTCCGGAATATCCTCGAATACGCAGCATTGCTGCGGCTTTTTTCCCAGCCTTCTGGCGGCCAGACGATAAATGTCCGGAAAGCCCTTCCCCTTGCCGGCGTCCTTTACCGTGACGATCTCGCGGATCATGCCGGACAGATGGTTTCTTTCCAGCGCGGCATCGATCAGCAGCCGGTCCGACGAGGAAGCCACGGCCATGGGGATGCCCATCTCACTTAGCAGGGAAACAAATTGAAAAACGCCGGGCTTCAGCTCCAGGCTGTCCCGATACGCCTTGTACGCCATCGAAAACCATTCGGCCTGCAGATCCTCCGGTCTCTCGTTCAGATGGAAACGGCGGATGGTATAGACGGCGGTATCGTAGGAACCCAGCGGCTGGATCGTCTGCATATAGTCATCCGGCACCTCAAAGCCGCGAAGAGACAGGAAATCCACATCGATCTGCTGCCAGATATGCAGCGAATCCAGAATTGTTCCATCCAGATCAAAAATGGCGACACCAAAATCCGGGAGACCTCTGTGAAGCATGGGTACCCTCCTTCAAGAGAATACAAACATCTGTTCTATTTGTCAAGAACAGGAAAAAAAAGATACCAATCATCCGATTGGTATCCCAGAACAAATTTATAGCAGTTGATAGGGGAATCGAACCCCTGTTTCCGCCGTGAGAGGGCGGCGTCTTAACCCCTTGACCAATCAACCAAGAGCATAATACCAAACCCCCGAAAAAAAAGCAAGCCCCTTTTTTTCTTTCAAAATCCGTCAAAAGACAAAACCGGCAGCCGCAGCGCCGCCTCTGCCCCCTCTTCCCTTTGCGAAAAAAAGTTGCTATACTAAAAACCCAACCAAGAAAGGACTAAGCTCATGAACAAAAAAGAAGTACTCGAGATCCGACGCCTCCTGAAGGCCGATGACTGCCGCGTCACCCGCATCTGCGGCTGCTATGTGGATGGCCACAAAAACAAGGTGATGGAAATGAAGGATGCTTTCCTCTCCCTTCCGGATGAGGAACTGCACAAATACACAGAGCTGCTGAAAAAGAATCTCTCCGGGCAGATCGGCAAAAATCTGCTGAATCTGGAATTCCCCCTCGCGGAGGAGGCCGAGGGCGGAAAGCAGGCAAGGCTTCTGGCGCTTCGGGATTCGGGCCTTCAGGATGACGACTCTGTCAGCGCCTTCTACGACGAGATCATCGGCACCTACCTCTATGCGGAAAATTATATGATCCTCCTGGTCCACGGCACCTATGACGTCCCCGGACGTTCCTCTGACCATGAGGAGATGTTTGATGCCTCTGACTATGTCTACCCCTTCCTGATCTGCTGCATCTGTCCGGTATCGCTGGACAAGCCGGGTCTTTGCTATGACGCAGCGTCCAACAGTTTTGTGGACAAGATCCAGGACTGGATGATCCAGAACCCGGCAGTCGGCTTCCTGTTTCCCGCCTTCAACGACCGGAACAGTGATATCCACGCACTCCTCTATTATACGAAGGATTCCGAAGATCTCCATCCGGAGATCACCGATGATCTGCTTGGATGCACCCTGCCTCTGCCTGCCGGCGACCAGAAAGAAACCTTCAACAATATCATCGAGGATACCTTCAGCGAGGCCTGCAGCTTTGCAGTCGCCAAGACGGTCCACGAGAATCTGAATGCCCTGCTGGAGGGCAAAAAAGAAGAGCCCCAGCCCACGCCTCTGGATAAGGCGGAGATCCGGCGCTTTCTATCCGACTGCGGTGCGGATCAGGAACAGCTGGAGCACTTTGAGAATACCTTTGCCGAGGATCCGGCCGAAGAGCCCGTCCTTCTGGCGTCCAACATCGCCAGCACAAGAAAATTCGAGGTGAAAACAGACAACATCCGGATCTCCATCGACCCCGCCCGGACCGATCTGATCGAGACCCGCATGATCGACGGTCAGGAGTACATCCTGATCCCTGTCACGGACAATGTCGAGGTCAACGGCATCCGCATCCGTACGGAACAGGGCCGGAGCATGACAGATTAATACGCTGCGTTTTTATAGCTGCTGCAGTCACATCTTTCTGCAGCAGCTATTTTGCTGTAAGCGTTCGTTTTTTACTGAAAACAACGCGTTTTCTCCAAATGGATATTTCTGCTTTGGGCGCTCTATTTCTAAAGCTCAGACATCCGTCCGTTCTCCTGCAGTTCTATTTCTATTCCTGCGCTTTCTGTTCTTCGTCTTTTCCGGAATTGCCGTGCCGGTCTTCCTCCTTTGAACGGTGGACCACCTTTGCGATGCTGCGGATGTGATCGCTGACCTCCCGCTTTTCATTCTCGCGGCGGATCCAGTTCAGGATGACCGTATAGCTTTCCGGCTTGTGGGGGAAGTTACAGTTTGTGCAGTCCTTGATGAACTTGCCGTCAATGTTCAGCCACTCGGGCTTTCCCGGGCAGCGCTCACGAAGGTAGAAAGGACAATAGCAAAACAGGCAGTTGAAATCCTCAAGGCCCTCATGGCAGGGGAAATATTTGCAGTCCCTGTTTTCAAAAAAGCAATAAGAATTTTCCATTTCTCTATCCTCTCGATCATATTTCTATACACAGCATAGCACGCCGCGCGCCGCAGGTAAACCGTAAGGCACGGGAAACGAGCTGCGTGATATGTTAAATATGAGCAAGGAAAAAGCAGGGTCTTCAACCCTGCTTTTCCATGGCCGGCATGCGAAGCTTTTCTCGCACCAGCCGTTCTACAACTGACCGATCCTGGTTCAGTGAGATCGCCATCTCATTGATCAGGATCTCTTCCATCTCCCGCAGATAGCGTTCATCCACGGAAGTAAATTTACGACCCTGAGCGATCCTCTGCTGCTGTTTTCTCCAGAGTGTTTTGATGATCCCCACAAAGTCGCGGACATTACTCTTACGGATAATGTCCTTGTACTGTTCTTCCCGAAACTTTTCACTCTCAATATGGATATGATCAATATCGGGGATTTCAGTAAGCAGCTCCTCTGCCTGAGCCTGGCTGAGGATGGGTCTGGTAATAACTTTCTCATTGTCCACCGGACAATAGATCGTGCTTTTCGCAGACCGCACGGGACGAAGGATATAGTACTTTCTTTTCTTGTCAAACCCCGGCATGCTAAGGCGCGTAACGTCAGCAACTAGACATGGGCCGTTCGACCCGTAAACAATATAGTCGCCTTTCTTATACATGTAAGCCTCACTATTCCGCATATTCTTTGTACTCGCCAACTTACCTTGTCATTGTTAGTATAGCATAAAAATCCAGTTTTGGTAACGGCTTTTTTTATTGAATATTCACATAAATAATACCAATTTTACATACAATTTACAAAATTGTATGTTTTTAGGCAATACCGTGCAAAAGGCTCAAATTATTTGTACATTTATGCCAAAGCGTGCTATACTGTCCCTGAAGGGTAAAAAATTATGTAAATCAGCAACACATTCCCCGATCATCCGTCGAATGTCTTTGTTATGCATAAAACAGGGGGAACCAAATGACAGATTCTACGCAGGAAAACAGAAAAAAAGGAAAGGCAGGCCTGATCATCCTGCTGGTTCTGCTTGTTCTTGCAGCCGCCGCACTTGGCGGCGCATCCTATGCCTATCGGCGGTATACAGACTTTTGTGAAGCTTATGCAGACCGCTTCCTTCCGGGAACGAAGATCAACAAGATCGACGTGGAAGGCATGACGACGGAAGAAGTTGAAAAAAGGATCGAGGACAGCATCGATGCCTACACGCTCACGGTCCGTTTTGACGAAGACCATTCCGAAACCATAACCGATAAGGACATCGAGTATCACTATGTATCCGACGGCGGCGTCCAGAAGCTTATGGATGCACAGGACATCGATCAGTTTCTGCTAAGCTGGCTTAAGGAGCGAAAAGTTCCCGAGACGGTGACGACCGTCGGAACTGCCACGGAATACAGTTCTGAACTTCTGGCAAAACTGGTCTATGCTTTTCCGGAGCTGGAAACACCCGACCCGGTAGAGCCTGTGGATGCGGTCATGACCTATGCCGACGGCGTATTTTCCGTCACACCAGAGCAGCATGGTTCGGAAACAGAGGTCAACAAAGAGCCTGTGCTCACCGCAGTTGTGAAGGCAGTCGACGCGCTTCAGAGCGAGGTCGATGTCTCGACTCTGGAGGATGTCTATACCGTCAAAACGATCAAAGCCAAGGTTACGGCAAAGAAGCTGCAGAAAAAAGCCGATGAGCTGAACCGTTACCTCTCTTCCAGCATTACCTACACGCTTCCAAATGGCTCAGTCTACACGCTGGACTATAACACCACCTTCGACTGGCTTACCGTATCGGAGGATGGCGAATATTCCGTAAATGAGGACATCTGGAGACAAAAGGCGGCCGAATATGTGGCTTCCCTTGCCGCCGAGGTCAACAATGTCGGCGCTCCGCGAACCTTTGAAGCGACCGGCATCGGCACTTACACCGTCTATGACAATGAAGGCTACAGCACCTACGGATACACGGTCAACCAGGAGGCCGAGACGGACCGTCTCTTCAACGACCTCATCTCCGGCACCGTGGACAGCCGCCAGATGGCCTATTCCAGCTGGGAAACGGCAGACTTCAACGACGGGCTTGGCAACAGCTATGTAGAGCTGGATCTTTCCAGGCAGCATATGTGGATCTACCAGTACGGCACACTGGTCCTGGAAACAGATATCGTATCCGGCAATATGGATCAGGAAAACCATACGCCCCAGGGGATCTACATGGTCTATGCCAAGGAGCACAACAGCACCCTGAAGGGAAAGCCGGATCCCGCCACAAATAAACCGGAATACGAGGTTCCCGTGCGGATCTGGATGCCCTTTATCCAGTCACTGCAGATCGGCCTGCATGACGCCGACTGGCGTTCTGAATTTGGCGGCGATATCTACATCTATGACGGCTCCAACGGCTGCATCAACTGCCCTGCCGACCGGATCGACGAGATCGAGGCGGCTGTCACCTGGGATATGCCTGTGATCGTATACTACTCAGACGGCTTGTATCTGCATGACTGATCATCTCCCATTTAAAAAAGACAGCCGTACGAACTGTTGCCCGATCGATGCACTCGATGACGATCTGCCTTTTTACGAAGCCAATGCATGAGGAACACAGAAAATGCTGAAGGATCATCTTCTGAAAGAATTTGAACAGAACATCGGCACGCCCCTGTCAGGCCAGTACCTTGCCGACCGTTATCAGGTCTCGCGCAATGCTGTCTGGAAAGCTGTCAAAGCGCTGGAGCAGGAAGGCTGGCCGATCCTGACCAGCGGCAAAAAAGGATATCTTCTCGATCCCGAAGCCGATCTTCTATCCGAACAGGGGATCGGATCCTTCCTAAAAGGCCCAGCCCCAGACCAGATCCGCGTCTTCCACGAGGTAGACTCGACAAATGCGGAAGCCATGCGCATGGCCATCTCCGGCTTCACCGGATCCGCCCTCATCGTCAGCGACGCCCAGACCATGGGACGCGGCCACAGCCAGAGCACCTTTTACTCACCCGGCGGCACCGGACTGTACATGAGCCTGCTGCTTCCGGCATCCCTCGATACAGAAGCAATGCGGGCTGTCGGCAAGGCGGCATCGGTCTGCGTGATCCGCTCCGTACGAAGGCTAACCGGCAGGGCTTGTGTCATCTGCCGGACCAGCGATATCTATCTGGAAGGCAAAAAAATCGGCGGCATCCTGGCCGAAGCCATATCCCCCGATCTGGAAGCCGGCATCATCCGAAATGTATGCATCGGCATCGGACTCAACCTGACCACAAAAGAATTTCCAAAAGAACTAGCCGAAACCTTCTCCTCCCTGGGCGGCGGCTGCCGGCGAAATCAGCTGGCCGCAGCCATCACCGAAGAGCTGCTGGCACAGCAGCCCTTCGACCCGACCAAATATCTATCCGACTACGAAAAATACCATGCGGACCTCTGATCCAGGTTCCGCATGGTATTTTTTACTTCGCCTCCAGGGTGAAGGAAAACGCAACTCCGTTTTCATAATTCCGCACCGAGCAGGTCTGATTGTGGCTGTCCATGATGGCTTTCACGATGGACAGGCCGATGCCGCTTCCGCCATAGGCGCGTGTCCGTGCCTTGTCGACCTTGTAGAATTTATCCCAGATCCTGTCCAGGGATTCTGTCGGGATCGGTTCTCCGGTATTGAAGACGGTGGCTGTCACGATGCCGTTCTCCTCGGCAAGCCGGATCTCGATGATCTTCTCTCCATCCAGATGATTCAGGGCATTGGTCAGGTAGTTCGTCACGACCTCTTCGATCTTGAACTCATCGCCCCAGACCGCGTACGGTCCATCCGGCTCGAAGATCACCCTGGCGCCTGCCTGTTCGATCATCAGGGAGGAGGACTGCAGCACGCCCTTTATTACATCTGTCAGCGAGAACCGTTCCATCGACGGCAGATCATTGCCAAATTCCAGCCGGTTCAGCGTAAGCAGCTGGCGGACCAGCGTATTCATTTTTCCGGACTCATCGATGATTACATCACAATAATACTCCCTGCTCTCCGGATCATCGATGACATTGTCCCGCAGGCCTTCAGCGTATCCCTGGATCAGCGCGATCGGCGTTTTCAGCTCATGGGATACATTGGAGATGAATTCCTTGCGCATCTCATCGATCTGCGTCTTCTCTTCAATGTCCTTCTGCAGCTTGACATTGGCGGTCTTCAGCTCACCGATCGCCTCCTGAAGCTTTCGGGACATGACATTGAAATTCTCACCCAGAACACCGATCTCATCAGAACCGCCGCTGGTATACTGTGCGTCAAAATCCAGGTCCGCCATCCGCTTCGACAGTTCGGTAAGCTCCTGGACTGGCTGCACGATCCTTTTGGTGACAAGCCAGATCGCGGCAGCGCCAAGGACAACGACCACGAGGCCGATATATGCATAGAACTGGGCAGAGATCAGGGCTGCATCGGAAATGCTCTGCAGCGGCGTCAGTACGATATAATAATGCCCGTTTTCAAGCGTTCCCCAGAGCTCCAGGTATTCCATGGAAGAAAAGCGGTCCTGAATACGGATCATCTTGTACCGGTCCGTCTCCTCCAGCACCTTTGAGTTCTCATCCTCCATGCCAAGGATATTTCCAAAAAGCCTGCCGCTCATGTCCGTATCCTGATGTCCGTTCGTCAGCAGCGGCTCCAGATTCTGGTCCGTCACACTGTAGGTGAGTCCATTCACCGAACAGAAGGACTCGAAGGTCTCCGGTAGGGCCGTTTCGTCCACCGCATTGATCCAGTTCCAGCTCTCGAGGAGGATCTTTTCCTTTCGGGAAATATAAAACCTCTCGACAAACAGGAACTCACACAGTCCGATCAGGACGAGCATCAGAGCCATCAGGCAGATAAAAATCAGCGCGACCTTTCCCCGTATTGAATTTTTCAAATCAGCTGCAACTTTCCGTATCATATGATCTCCAAACAATTTCAGAATAAGAGGAAGACAAAAGTCTGTCTCTCCTGCTTCTTATCTGCCTAAGCAAAATGCCTTCTGCCGGCAGGCGTACTGCCAGGCATCACAAAGAGACGGAAGGCGTCAGGAAGGATCTACCTCAAATTTATACCCCATGCCCCAGATCGTCTTGATATAGCTTCCCTTCTCGCCGATCTTGCTGCGAAGCTTTTTCACATGGGTGTCGATCGTACGGGCATCCCCGAAATAGTCATAGTTCCAGACATTATTCAGGATCTTCTCCCTGGACAGGGCGATCCCCTGATTCTCCAGAAAATAGGTCAGCAGCTCAAACTCCTTATAGCTAAGCTCGATCTCCTTGCCATCAACAGACGCCTGATGGGCAGATTTGTTGATAGAGATCCCGCCGGCCTCCAGTACCTCATCGGTGCTGATCAGGTTGGTACGGCGCAGGATCGCGCCGACTCGGGCGACCAGGATCTTCGGACTGAAGGGCTTGGAGATATATTCATCCACACCCAGTTCAAAGCCAAGGAGCTCATCCCTCTCCTCTCCCCTTGCCGTCAGCATGATGATCGGGATCCTGGATTCCTTCCGGATCTCCCGGCAGACCTGCCAGCCGTCCATCTTGGGCATCATCACGTCAAGGATGATCAGGTCGATCTCCTTATCTGCGTAAAACATATTCAGGGCTTCTTCCCCGTCTCCCGCCTCGACCACATCAAAATTATCCTTCACCAGGAAATCACGCACCAGCTTGCGCATCCTGACTTCGTCATCCACAACTAAGATCTTCAGCTTATCCATCACGACATCTCCAAAGATATTCCTGTCTACAGGTTCAACTAAAATTATAGTATCCTCGCAAAATATGTCAATTCTGTGTCCTTGCTAAAACAAAAAGGCCGCATCCAGATATATCCTGCATGCAGCCTTTTGTTTCGTTCATCCATCCGGCAGCCATCTCATATGAAAGACAGCTTCTGCTCAAATGCCTGAACACCATTTTTAGTGGACCAGGCGGGAGTCGAACCCGCGTCCGAAAGCCTATCCATCCGGCTTCTCCCATCACAGTTATTCTTTTGGATTTCCCTTTGCCGGACGCCGAATAACAGGCTTCCGCCGCAGGTAGCTTCATAAGATCTTTTTGCCCCTCAAAGCTTTGGGGAAAAAGTGCCCCGCCTTACAATGATGCCGCCGGGAAAGGCGCGGGAACCTTTTCCGGTCGACAGCTGCTTTTTAGTTAAGCAGCAAACGCTAACTCGTTATTGTCTGCGTTTAATTTTAATTCCAGGTTGATGACGCGGTCCCGGGGCCGCGGATGGCTTCCCAAACTTCAAAACCCCCGTCGAAACCTTTACTAGCCCGAAGAGAGTCTGCAGCAGAACAGATCCTTATGCTCTGCCCATCTGCAGCTGTAAGCGTATACTTACAATTCATATATAACAAACTGACAGCAATTTGTCAAATCTGTTCCTTTTAGCGATAAGCTGCTGTTCTTTTCAGTGATAAGCTGCAGGATGTGCAGCTGTTACCGCGGCCTGGATGCCGCACTTCTGTGCGCCTCCATCTCCAGGGTATCATCCAGCGGCTGCAGAGCCGCAATGGACGGATCCTTTCTTTTCAGCGCTTCAAGCAGGAGAAAATCGGCCACCGCCGGATTTTTCGGCAGGATCGGTCCATGGAGGTAGGTGCCGATGCAGTTCCTGTACATGATGCCTTCGGTTCCGTCGCTGCCGTTGTTTCCGGCCCCTTTAAGGACTGTGCCAAAGGGCTTTGCCCCCTCTCCCGGCATCGTCAGACCGGAATGGTTTTCATAGCCCACGACCTCTCCGAATCGTTCCGATTGGATCACGATATTGCCGATCAGCCGCTCGCTGCCTGCCACGGTTACGGCATCAAAGATTCCGATGCCCCGGATCTCTTTTCCTTCCGACGTCAGGAAATAGCGGCCAAAGAGCTGGTACAGACCACAGATGACCAACGAAGGCGTCCCATCCTCGATCTTTGCTTTTAGGGCATCCCCGTTTGCACGCAGATCCTCCTCGATCTTAACCTGGCCGGAATCCTGTCCTCCGCCGCCAAAGATGATGTCGATATCCTTTGGGATCGGATCCCCCACATGGTGCTCGATGACCTTTACATCGAAACCGCGCCAGATGGCACGCTGCTTCAGAGCAAGTACGTTGCCGTGATCGCCGTACAGGTTCATTTCCCTGGGATACAGATGAAGAATGTTGATGGTCATAATATACTTTTCCCCGATATCTGTCTGCGGATCTCCAGCATCGCTGTGTAGGTGGCAAAGATCCGGCATGGCGCATCGCCCTCTGCCGTAAGTTTTCTTAGTGCCTGTCCGATATCCTCCTCGATGACATCGACGCGGCAGCCCTCGTATTTAAGGCGCAGCGCCATATCAGAGGCACGTATCCCGGTCACGACTTTTACATGTGCCAGTCTGGAAAAATCCACGTTCCAGAGCCAGGATACATCCCTGCCATCAGCATATTCGTCGTTGATCGCGATCATGAAATCGTGTGCCTCATCGGCAAAGGATGCCAGCCCCAGCATAAAGGCGGAGGGATTCTTTACCAGATACAGCTCCACATCCCGGCCGCCGATCTGCAGGCTCTCGCCTCTGCCAAAGGCCGAATGGATGCCGGAAAGCGCATGGATGAGGTCTTCTGTTTCTGCCTCAGGCAGGATGCTGAGGCACAAGGCCAGCGCACCTGCTGCGTTGTAGGCGTTGTAGATCCCCTTCAGCTCCATCCGGCAGGAATAGGCTTCACCATCGATACAAAAGACACCTTCCTGCCCGTTTAGAGACTCAAGCGTCACACTGGAAGGCAGCTCCGAGACCTTTGGCCCCTCTGACACGATCAGGTCGTCATCGGATGGAAAGGCAGAAAGCAGGTCCTCCCCCAGGCCGAACCAGACCGGATGCGCGGTCCGGATCTGGCTGATCCTTGGATCCTCCCGGTTCAGCACGCATGCCTTGCGGGCGTTTTCCGCCACCTTCTGCAGCAGCTCTGCCGTATGGTCGATCTCGCCAAAGCGGTCCAGCTGATCTCTCTGGACATTCAGAAGCAGGGCATAGTCGATGTCGCAGGCCTCCAGAAAGCGCACGGCATGGGCCTCATCCAGCTCCAGAACGGCAATGTCATAATCAAATTTTCCGGTAAGACTGATATCCTCGATGATCTCCGAGATCACCCCTCGCACGAAATTGCTTCCGGTCCGGTTGGTAAATACCCGAAGTCCCTGTGCTTCCAGCAGCTCACTGACGATCTTGGTCGTTGTGGTCTTCCCGTTGGTTCCGGATACGACCGCGACGCCCATCGGAAGCTCTGACAGCACCTTTTTGATAAACTGCGGATCCATGTGCTCAACGACCAGCCCCGGCAGTGCGGAGCCGCCGCCCCCTTTTAATCGGGTCACCTTCTGTATTGCTTTGCCCAGAAGGATGCTTAATTCTTCCATGCTTCCTTGAACTCTCTCTCCGCCTCCCTGCGCAGATCCTTCTTTGCGATATCTGCGCGCTTATCGTACAGCTTCTTACCTCTGGCCAGGCCGATCTCGACCTTGATCAGAGAATTTTTAAAATAGACCTGCAGCGGCACAAGTGTATATCCCTTCTCCTGGACCTTGCCGGTCAGCTTACGGATCTCATCCTTGTGCAGCAGCAGCTTTTTTACCCGGAGCGGATCACGGTTAAAGATGTTGCCCTTCTCGTAGGGGCTGATGTGCATGCCGTAGATAAATACTTCCCCGTTTTCGATCCGGACAAAGGCCTCCTTGATCGAGCATTTGCCCATGCGGACCGATTTGACCTCGGTACCGTGCAGCGCAATGCCGGCCTCATATTTATCATCGATAAAATAATCATGATACGCCTTTTTGTTATTGGCGATCAGTCTGCTGTCCTTTTCCTTCGCCATCGTGCGTATTTCACTCCTTTAAATGTAAATATCGTCTTCCAGGCAGAAGTCCACCGTCCGTTTTTCCGGATCGGCATCGATGATCCGCACCTCAAGCCGCTGACCGATGGAGAAAACCCGTCCCTCTATCGTGCCCCGAAGCTCCATGCGGCCTTCATTAAATTCATAGTAATCGCCATCCAGCTTTGTTACATGGACCAGTCCTTCCAGCGTGTTGTCCAGCTGAACGTAAATACCCCAGCTTGTCACACCGCTGACCGTGCCTTCCTGCACCTCACCGATGTGTTTCTCTGCATATTCTGCCATCTTGCGTTTTACGGCTTCCCGCTCGACCTCTGCCGCCCTGCGCTCCAGAACCGATGCGCTCTGGGCGATGTCATCCATGCATCTTCGGTATTCCCGAAGAAGCTTGTCCGTCAGTCTGCCGTGCAGATCGTCCTTGATGATCCGGTGGATCATCAGGTCCGGATACCGGCGGATCGGCGAAGTAAAATGGCAGTAGACAGCCGCGGCAATGCCAAAGTGGCCGGTGTTTTCGGCGGAATAGACCGCCTGCCGCATGGAACGAAGCAGCATATTGCTGATGGCCGGTCCCTGGGGCAGCTCCTCTGCCGCCGCAAGAAGATCCCGGATATCCGCAGGGGTTATTCTGGAAAGTGAGCGGACGGCCGGCAGTCTGCCCTCCGGATCCAGCTTTCGGATCACGTACAGCGCATCCTCCAGCTTGTCCTCATCCGGCTTGTCATGGACACGGTACAGGAAAGGAATCCCCTTTGCCTCGTAGATGCCGGCGACAAACTCATTTGCCGTCAGCATGAACTGCTCGATCAGCCGCGTGGCAGCTGTGGCACGGGATGCCCAGAGCCTTAAGGGGTGCCCCTCCTCATCCAGCTCGAACTTCGTCTCCGGAAAGTCAAAGCCGATCATGCCCCGCTCCTTCCGGCGGTTTTCCAGGGCATCGGCCAGGTTTTTCATCTCAAACAGCATCGGCACGATGTCCCGGTACGCCTCACAAAGCTCCGGATCCCGGTCCGTGATGATCCTGTCCACATCATCGTAGGTCATGCGGTGCGCACTGCAGATAACCGATTCTGTGATCCTGCCCGAAAGGACCTCGCCCTTCCGGCTGATCTTCAGGATGCAGGACAGTGTCAGTCTGTCCTCTCCCTCATTCAGGGAGCACAGATCATTGGACAGCCGCTCCGGCAGCATGGGGATCACCCGGTCCGGCAGATACACCGAAGTTCCGCGGGCTCTGGCATCCCGGTCCAGCGCGCAGTCCCAGGGCACGTACCGCCCTACATCGGCAATATGCACGCCCAGAATATAGCTGCCGCCTGTTTTTTCCAGTGATACCGCATCATCAAAATCTCTGGAGTCTGTCCCGTCGATGGTGATCACACACTGGCTGCGCAGGTCAAGTCTGCCCTCCAGATCCTCATCGGTTATCGTGCCAGGAAGCCGTTCTGTCATCTGTGCCGCCCGGGGTGAAAAAGCCACCGGCAGTCCATAGGCGTCGACAATACGTCCGATCGCTTCTGCCGGCGATTCGTCCAGCACCGACCTGTCCCAGAAGCCGCCGGTGCGAATGCGCTTTCCGCCGCCCCCTCTGCCATCCTGGGAGCTCCCGGCAGCGCCTCCCGCGTACACGGTCCTTCCGGCCTTTAGCTCTCGTCCGCCGGAGGAATATCTGCCCTTCCGGTCATCGATGCCCTCCGGGGAACGGTACTTCTGGTACCGTCCGCTCAGCGTCTTTTCGATCTTGCGCTCCCGGATCAGCTCCTCCAGAACTTCTGTCAGATCCCTGCGCTTTGCTCTCGGGATATCCAGCAGCGCGGCGATCTCCTTCTCCCGCATCGGCACATATTCCTTCGCACAGATCAGGCTGTATATGGTCTTTTTTCTGTTATTCTGAATATTCTTCTCTCTGCTCATACCGATCCGCTGTGACATACTCCCACCACTTTCGCTTATGCTTAGAAGTGGGGGCTTCCTGTTCGACAGCCCTATCGGGCTGAGCATAGGCAGGCTATCCC